>Ga0181520_10002205_pt1 | contig 36918 bp, 28 predicted proteins | sample PEATcosm2014_Bin_29_FD_132451 | JGI IMG/M metagenome (GOLD analysis project Ga0181520, IMG submission 132451) | Peatland microbial communities from MTU Mesocosm Facility, Houghton, MI, USA - PEATcosm2014_Bin02_30_metaG | ecosystem: Environmental > Terrestrial > Soil > Wetlands > Peat | place... | reverse complement strand
ACCTGCCTGCACGTGGGCTGCATCCCCACCAAGGCGCTGCTCTTCAACGCCGAAATCTGGGAGCATCTGCAGCACGCCGCCGACTTCGGCATTGAAGGCATCGGCGCGCCCACGCTAAACTGGGCCGCGGTGCAGCGGCGCAAGAACGCCATCATCGCAAAGCACGCCAACGGCCTCGACTTCCTGATGAAGAAGCACAAGATTACGCGCATCGAGGGGACTGGCCGCCTCACTGGCCCCGCGCAGGACGGTGTTCATTTCGTCGAGATTATGGCCGCGAGCGGCGAAGTCAACCCGCTCAAGGCAAAAAACGTCATTCTCGCCACCGGCTCCGAAGCCAAAATGCTGCCCGGCCTGGAGCCCGGCAGCCGCATTTTGACGAACATCGAAATTCTCACCATCGACGCAGTTCCCAAGTCTCTGATCGTCATTGGCGCGGGCGCGGTGGGTATGGAGTTCGGCTCGCTCTTCCGCAGCTTCGGCGCTGAAGTGACGATCCTTGAGTTCCTGCCGCGCGTGGTTCCGGTCGAGGACGAAGAAATCTCCAGGGAGATCACGCGCCTCTTCAAGAAGCGCGGCATCGACGTGAACACCGGCGCAAAAGTCGAGAAGGTCGAAGAGACGGAAAGCGGCGTCAAGGTCACCTTCACCGACGTGAACGGCAAGACCCAGGTTCGCGAGGCGGAGAAGGTGCTGGTGGCCGTCGGACGGGCCGGGCGAACCGGCGGGATCGGCGTGGAGAAGACCCGCATCGAGCTGGAGCGCGGGTTCATCAAGGTCTACGAGTCCCAGGAAACGGCCGAACCGGGCGTCTACGCCATCGGCGACATTGTCGCCGGGCTGCCGCAACTGGCGCATGTGGGCGCGATGAGCGGCATGATCGCCGCGGCCAGGATCGCCGGCAAGCCTTTCCGCCCGGTGCGCCGCGACCGCATCCCCGGCTGCACTTACACCGAGCCGCAGATCGGGTCGGTGGGCCTGACCGAGACCCAGGCCAAAGAAAAAGGCTGCGCCGTCAAGGTTGGGAAATTCCCCTTCGCCGGCAACTCCAAGGCCACCATCCTCGGCAATCACGATGGCTTCGTGAAGGTTGTTTCCGACCAGAAGTACGGCGAGATTCTCGGCGTCCACATCCTCGGACCGCAGGCCACTGAGCTGATCGCCGAAGCGGTTGCGGTGCTGGAGCTGGAAGGCACGGTCGAGGAGCTGATGTTTACCATTCACGCCCATCCCACGCTGGCGGAATCGCTGCTGGACGCGTACGGAGCCGTCGAGGGGATGGCGATTAACGCGTGAAGCCACGCTTCATTGTGGTTGCACTTGAAGTGGCAGGTTCTTGATCGGAATTGCCTTTGTTCCTTGCGGCGCAATCTGGATTGCCTTCACAGTGGTAGTGGCGGGAATTTGGATTGCCGAGGGCAGAAGCAGATAGGCGTCGCAGCCGCCGCCATACTCTGAGCACATGAGCCGGACTTCGCGCAGCAGCCGCGCCTTGGAGCCCGTGGGAAGAAGCACGCCAAACTTGTGCGCTTCCAGTGCGGCAGCCAGCGGCGCGAATCGTTTGTCTCCTTGCAGCAAGCGGGCCTTCGCCGGCTTGCCCGCCTCGTAGGCCACGGTAAAGAAAACCTCACCAGTGTACTTGCTGGTGGGAGTGAAGCCGCGAATCTCCGTCTCCTTATCCAGCTCGGCGCGCAGGCTGCCGTTGTACTGGCCGTGATTGAGCGCGGTGGCCGTCAGGGATTTGCCGGTCAGCTTTTGATAGCTTTCGTCAATCCGGTCCGGCAAATTGTAGCCGGAGTAAAAGACTCCGTCGAAGGGAGAGTTCGCGCACACTTTGACCATTTCATACTGACGGGCGGCCGCGGTCTTTTCCCCTTTGGCCTCCAGCACCCTTCCCAGCTGGTAGCCGCTCATTTGGTTCTGGCTTAGTTTCCAAGCGGCGCGCAGATAGGATTCGGCCATAGTCAGATCCTGGGTCTCCAGCGCCGCCCAGCCGCGCACAGTCCAGGCATAGGCGAGCAACCTGGCCCAGTTAAGCGATTGCGGATCGTCTTCGGGCTGTGTAAGAGTTCTTGCCTCGACGGCATCCACTCCTTTGCGCGCGAGATCGGCCGCCTTGGCAAGATCCTCCGCGCTGGGCGGAGAATCAGCCGCAAGAATCGCCGCGGCATCATGCATGGGCTGCATCGCCGTCCGCATCTGGTCCAGCATTTCATTGCTGAGAACGCCCGCCGTTTGTCCCTGGATGGTGCGCGCGGCAAAGCTGCCGCCTACCCAGCTCTTCCAGTCCTTCCAGTCAAAGGCAATTCCCTGACCGGGCGGCGAGATCAGAGTCTGGCGGTTCCAGTCTTCAAACATCCCGCGGCGCAATGTGAGAAATTTTTCCCACTCTTCGAGAGGAATCTTTGTTTTCTCTACTCGAAGACTCCGCTCCGTCGTATAAGTCCCATCCTTAATGCTGTATTTTGCGTGGTATTCGAGCCAGTCCTCCTTGAGATCGACATCCTTTGGCGGGGTTATGGACCAGCCCGCCGGCAGTTGCAGAGTAGCGTGGTAGACGGTTTCGCCGGTAGACCCGAGCTCCGGTTCGTCGGCGGGCTTCTTCTCCTTCACGCCGGGCGCCAGCTCTCCGCCCATAGCCGGCAGCGGAGGTGAAATCCAGTGGGTAATGTCCTGATCATTCCACTGGTTGTACTTCTCTCGCGTGTAGTCGAAGGAGAATTGAAAGGGTTTGTCAATTTGCTCGACTTCGGAGACCTGCGTGTTTGAAACCTCTCCTGCGTAACCTTCAAATTGAGCAATGCTCTGGAGCAAATCCTTCCACTGGGACTGTGGAACCCGGCGGAAGCCAGCGCGGAATAGTACTCCAGCGTCTCCGTCTGTAGACTGAGCGATATGTCCGGTAAAAAGGCCCTTGTCGGAGAGCTTACCCTCAACCTGGATATGAATCGATCGAGATGAAGGCAGGTCAATGGGGGTACGTTCCAGATAAGCCGGCTTGCCAACGGGAATGGCAAGAGCCTGTTTGTCGCGCAAGGTGGCCATCAGCACGCCGACAGGCGCAACCTCCGCTGTTGAATCCATCCACAGCAGCTTGCCGCCTAGCGGAACCAGCGTAATGACGTGGTCAAACTGCGCCGGTGAAGGTGTGGCGGAGTCGAGTTCGCGGCTAGCGGAGATCAGCACCGGCCAGGCTTCAATGCCAACGGCCTTGAGCAGCGTAGCGAGCAGTGTGTGTTTGTCCTTGCAGTCGCCGTATTCGTTGGAAAGCACATCGTCGGCCGGATGCGGCTGATAGCGCCCAATGCCGAACTCCAGGCCGACATAGTGTATGTGCAGCGCGACTTCGTTAAAGATCGCATGCAACTTGTCCTCGTCCGTGGTCAGCCCCTTGGTGAGCGCATCAGCCTTGGCCTGAACTGCCGGAGTGACAACGAGGGAATCGCGCTGCAGAGAGGCATACCATGCGCCCACCTGTTCCCAACTGGAGAAGGTTGTCACCTGCACGGAGGGTTTCCAATGCTTGATGGACTTGGGCGGCGCGTCGGGATCGGGCCGCGCCAGATTCGAGCTGGCCCAATGGTAGAGCTTGCGGCCATTGGCGATGGTGACGGTTGGCTGAAGATCGGCGCTGGTTACAGTGACGGCTTTTTCAAAAGGCAGATCCAGGTCCAACTGCTCATCGAGTGTGATGAGATTCTGTTGGAAGGTGTACTCCAGCCAGAAGTGGCCGGGAACCTCGGGCTTGATGGTGCGCAGCGTGACCTGGTATTCGAGCGTGTCGCCGACGCCGAGACCCTTGACGGCCACATGCTTCTGATGGATGTCGGAGTACATGGGCGCGGAACGAGTCGCATCGGCGGGCATATCCTGGACGTTGTAATCGGGCGTGACGACTATGGTTCCGTCTGGCTTGATGACGCGGACGTAGCCGATCTCCACCTGCTGGTTTGAGGCCGTATAAGTAAAGGTGAGAACGGCCATATCCTTCACGCCGGCATCGGCCAGAATACGCAACCGGACAGTGGTTTCACGGGTGCCTGTTCCGTCGGCTTCCTCGCGGATGCGGGTGTAAAGTTTGTCCCAGACCAAGGCTTCCTTGGAAAGATCGGGCGGCTTTGTCGCGGCCACCGCGGGAGCGGGCTGGCTTTGAGCGGGCTTGCCCTGCGCCGTCGCGGAGAAAGAACCGCAAAGACAAACTGCGACAGCGAGCATGACCAAGCCACAGTCACGGAGAAGAGAACAGGAAAAGCGCATCGGCGGAGAGAACTTGCAGCGCATGAGAAGGTCACCCGAATAGTGGAACGATACCAGATGAGGGCGCATCTCGTTCATGCCAGCCACAGGCGCCAGGCCAAACGCACTTAACGGAAATAATTGAGGGGTATGAGCACAAGCTCATACCCCTCAAAGGAGTCTACGGAAACACTCCTTTAGAAGGTCGTTGAGACCGTGAACCGGTAGGTCTTGCGTGGCTCCTGGAACCTATTCCGCGCTCCATAAGCAGCCGTCACCTCGCTGTAGGTGTAGTCGCCCGCGCCGCCCGTCGGGAACATACTGCGGGTTATCAACTCGCCGGAACAACTGTCCTTGTTGCTTCCCAGTCCAAGGTTGCAGTAGGGCTGCTCATACAACCGCAGAGGGTTGTAGGCATAGTAGAAGCGGAAGGGCGCATTGAGGACCGGCATGATGACCGACAGCTCCGCGCCGACGGACATGCGCGGAACGAAGTTGGTGCCGGAGATGGTGTGGATGTTGCGCAGGAAGCCGACCTCTGAGCCCGGTATCCCGCCCTGGCAGGCGCCGTTATTCCACACCGGGCAGCCATAGAGCGGCGCCGTCAGCGAGGCGAAGCCTTCGGGACTCTGCTTCAACTGCCCATTGTTGAGGGCGGTGTTGATGCCGAAGTCGTCGAAGAACGCGAAGGTCACCGGGCCGACAATGGGAATGCGGTACTCGGCATTGGTGGTGAGACTGGAGTCGCCGCCAATGGAGGATATGCCGTAGATGGGCAACGGAATCTGGATGCACTGGTTCAACTGCGGCTGGGTTGGGTCGCGCGGCACGCAAGAACCATCCGGATTGGTCAACTGAACGTTGACGCGCGTGGGAACGTAGCCGTAAGGCGTGGCGCTGCGGATGTCGAAGCCGCGCAACTCGCCTTCGCCGCCGGAGTAGAAGCGGTTGTTGGGCGGGGCCACGGCGCCTGAAAAGCCCTGTATATAACCCAACTGCGCGCGCACACCCAGCACGTTGCGCCCGGTGGGCGACGGCATCAGGTAGTGCATCGGCCGGAACTGCTTGTAGGCCACCATGGGCGCGAAATAGCGCACGTTGCCCCAGATGCCGGAATTCTGAAACACCGCCGTGTATTCCTTGCCGCTGCGCGGGCGCAAGGGGTTGTTGATGGTGTTGTAGGTGTAGCTGAAAGAGGCCATGCTGTTGACAATGCCGGCCAGCGCATTGGAGCCCTGTACGCCCGAGCGGAAGCTGATGGTCTGGAAATAGGTCTGCGAGGCGGTGCTGAACGCGGTAATCGTGGACTTGCTGAGTGAATAAGTGAAACCCACGCGCTGGAAGGCGTGCCGCTTGAGCGGATAGCTGAGCGAGAAGGTCAAACCGGTGGCGGCCTGGTTGTAGTTTTGCGTCAGGGATTGCTGCGCGGCGTTCAGGTTCGCTGACTGGCCGGTTTGGGACTGGTAGGTCTTGGCCGCGTTGAAGTCCTGCTTGTTGTTGAAGATCTGGAAGCCCACATTAAGCGGGCGATTGTGAATGTAGGGCTGCGAGAAGCCGAAGACGAACTGGCGGCTGACGCTGCCCAGGTTGCCTTGCAGGCTGAGCGTCTCTCCCAGGCCGAGGAAGTTGTTGGTCTGGTAGTTCAGGCCCAGAAACGCGCCCGACTGGCCGCTCACGCCGCCATTCAGCCCGATCGAGTTCTTGCCCTTCTCTTTCACCTTCAGTAGCAGGTCCACCGTGCCCGCCTCGGCGTCCTGGTGGGCTTCCGAGTCCTGCTCCACCTTTAGGGGTTCAAAGTACTCCAGCTGGTTCAATCGCATCAGGCTGTACTCCCACAGCTGCGAATTGTAGACCTGCCCTTCCTCCAGCATCAGTTCGCGGCGAATTACCTTGTCGCGGGTGATGACGTTGCCCTGGAACTCGATGCGCGAGACGTAAAACGGCTTGCCTTCGTCGATATCGATCACCATCGAAACAGTCTTCTTCTCTTCGTCGTAGACCGGCTTGGGAATGGCGCCGAAGTTGATGTATCCCGCCTGACCGTAAACCTTCTTGAGGTTCTCCAGGCCCTTGCCGATCAGCGTGGCGTTGAACCAGTCGCCATCCCGCACCGCAAAAGTGGCGCGCAACGCCTTCACATTAGTAACGGCCTTGTTGCCCGTGAAGGTGATCGTGCCCAGCCGGTAGCGCTCACCCTCTTCAATGGGAATGAGGATGTCGATGCGCTTGCCCTTGTTGGGCCGGAAGGTGAACCAGTTCAACCCGCCCTCGTCGCGAATCTGCGTCCGGGGCTGTTCGATGGCGGCGTTGTAATAGCCTTTGTCGCGGTAGGCAAAGCGCACCCGCTCGGTGTCATCCTCCAGCTTGGTGGCGTCGAAGGTTTGCGCAAACAGATTCTCGAAGAAGATCGAATACGGAATGCCGATGGGCTTCAGGTCCTTCATCGAGCGGCGCAGCTGAAGTGAGCTGATGTGCGGGTTGCCGGTGAATTTAATCTGGCCCACCTTCACCGTGGGGCCTTCCTTGACGTTAAAGTTCACCTGCACCGAGGCCGGTGGAATCGTCTTTACCTCGGTCTTGATGGTGGCGAACTGATGCCCGTGCTCGGAGAGCAAATCTTTGAGCACCTGCTCCACCCGTTTGATCTTGGCAGGATCGTACTGGCTTTCAACCGAGAACCCGACCTTTTCCTTCTTCAGGCGGTCCAGCACATCCGACTGGGTGATCGAGCTAAGGTGGTTGTAGTTGATCTCGCGGATCGTGGGCTTCTCCCGGACAAAGACGTTCAGGATGATGCCCTTCTCCGTGTCTTCGCGCTCGATGCGCAGATCGTCGAAGTACGCCGTGTTCCACAAAGAGTTGAAGTCGCGCTCAATGGAGATGGGGTCGTAGGTGTCGCCAGGATGCGTAAAGAGGCGCGCCAGGATCGTTTCTTTGGGGATGCGCCGGTTGCCGATCACCCGGATCGAATCAATGGTTTGCGACTGCTGGGACAGGACTGAGCCGGCGCTGAGAGCCACAAGGACTACGAGCGCCATCCGCGCCAGAAGGGAGATGCGGGTGCGCCTTGTCTTCACCGGGCTGGAGCCATGCGGCGAGCAAAAGTACTGGTGCGGTCCATCGTTCGGCTTCACGGGAAGAATATCGCCACCCTCACTGCTGAAAATCTGTTGCTGCATCAAGGAAAGAATGATTTTACCACCCCAGCGACGAAGACCTGTCGCTGGGAACCCCGGAACAACCGGACCGCGGCCACCCCGCCCAAACCGCCGGACCGCGCCTCGGCCCGGAAACCGTGTCTTTCCCGGAAATCCCTGCCACGCTTGCCGACATCGGACGAGGGCCGGATTCGATTAGGAACCCATCCACAGTCTATCGGACTCCAGCGGGTTGGGAGGCTTTTTCCTCCCGCCGGCGAGCGCAACATGATTTTTAGACGCGGGACGAGCGAACAGGACATCCAAGTATGTAGAGGCATTTTCCCGATGAAGAACTCCACAGAGACGGTTTTTGAGTTTTCCGCCACACTGTTGGACGGCAGCATGATCGGCCTGGACCAGTTTCATGGCCAGGTTCTGCTGATCGTCAACACCGCCAGCAAATGCGGCTTTACCCCCCAGTACGCTGCTCTGGAGCTGCTTTACCGCACCTACAAAGATCGCGGATTCGCCGTGCTAGGCTTCCCATGCAACCAGTTCGGCGCGCAGGAATCCGGCTCGGAGGCTGAAATCGGCGCATTTTGCGAGAAAAATTTCGGCGTCAGCTTTCCTCTCTTCGCGAAAATCGAGGTCAACGGACCCCAGGCCCACCCCCTTTTCCGCTTCCTGAAAAATGCCAAACGTGGCCTCCTCGGCTCTGGAAGTATCAAGTGGAACTTCACCAAATTTCTCGTCGGACGCCAAGGCAACGTCGTTGGCCGCTATGCGCCGGCAACCAAACCCGAAGCCCTCGCAACCGCTATCGAGAGCCTCCTCGACTGCCCGGATGGCTTTTCGCGGCCTCCATCTTCCCCGGTATAAGCCCGTCTTCCTCGATTCCTTCGCATTTTTCCTCTTTTTTCCCCAAGTCTTGGCCCTTGCGGTATGCTTTTCCTAATCAGGCAGTCAAGCAGGCCCGGTTCCGAAAATTAGCCGCCCGGCCCGTTGCAGCCGGAGAATGGAGGACGTGGTGCGCCAAAATCTTCCCATGATCCTCATCCGGGTGATTGTAGGCCTGGTCTTCCTGCTGGAAGGCATCCTCAAGTTTGTCCGGCCCGAGGATCTGGGCGCAGGGCGCTTTGCCGCCATCGGCCTGCCCCTCCCCCATGTTTTAGCTCCGCTGGTGGGCGGCATCGAGATCGGCGGCGGCGCGGCCATCCTGCTGAACTTCTATGCCGGCGATGCCGCGCTTGCGCTGCTCGCGGTCATCCTCACTGCCCTCATCGCCACCAAGATTCCCGTTCTGCTGGGCAGGCCCCTGGGGCCATTCGCACTTCCCAGGCTCTCGAGTTACGGCTGGTTGAGCTTTTTCCACGAGGCGCGCACCGATCTGTGCATGGTCTTCGGCCTGGTGGCCGTCATCATCGACTCCGGCATCCGCGTCGGCCGCAGGAGACGCTGGTACCAGAGCGGAAGCTAGCTCTGTCTTAGTCGAAGAGGCCGGATTGAAAAGAATGGCTTCCCCCGCCAAATCTTCCCTGGGTGAGATTTTCCGGCTCTACTTGCGCCTGGGACTGACCGCCTTTGGGGGTCCGGCAGCGCACATCGTCCTGATGGAGCGCGAGGCCGTCGAGCGGCGGGGATGGATGAGCCGCGCCCAGTTCCTTGATCTTGTTGGCGCATGTAACCTGCTGCCCGGCCCTGGCTCTACCCAGGTGGCCATGGCTCTGGGTTATCGCCGTGCCGGCTGGTTAGGCCTCGCCGTCGCAGGCGCCTGTTTCATTCTGCCTGCCTCGCTGGCCACATTGGCCCTGGCCTGGGCCTATGTGCGCTATGGCAGCCTTCCCCAGGCGCAGGGATTGCTCTATGGAGCCAAGCCGGTGATGGTCGCCATCATTGTTCAAGCCATCTGGAGGCTGGGACGCACGGCATTTCGCCGCTGGCCGCTGGCGTTGGCGGGGTTCGCCTGTTTTGCCGCCGCGCTGCTGGGAGCGCCTCCGATAGCCGTGCTCCTCACCTCTGGTGGCCTTGCGCTTATGACGGCATTGCCCCACTCCCGGCGCGGCGCGGCGATGGGCCTTGCCACTCTGCCCGCGACAGCGGGCGCGGCAGCGGCGGGCGCGGTTGGAGCAACCGGATTGGCGCCGCTCTTCCTGGTCTTTCTCAAGCTGGGGGTGGTTGTCTTCGGCTCCGGCTATGTGCTTCTCGCGTTTCTCAAAGCCGATCTGGTGGACCGCCTGCACTGGATCACCACAACCCAGGTGCTCGATGCCATCACCGCCGGCCAGGTGACACCGGGGCCGGTTTTCGCCACGGCAACTTTCCTGGGCTACCTGCTGTGCGGTTGGAGTGGAGCCGCGGTAGCCACGGTCGCCATCTTTCTGCCCTCATTTTTCATGGCCGGCCTGGTGGGCGCGTTGGCCGGCCGCATTCGCCAATCAACGCTCGCCTCGGCCTTCCTGGATGGCGTCAACGCCGCCGCCGTGGCCCTGATGGCTGCCGTGGCCCTTACCCTGGGCCGCGCCACTCTGCTGGACGGCTGGACCTGGGCGCTGGCTCTTGTGAGCGTCTCGCTGCTGCTGCGCTTCCGGGTCAACGCCACCTGGCTGATCCTGGGCGGAGCCGCGATCGGCCTCCTGCTGCGCGGAGCTGCCTGAAGCGCATTGAAGTTCTCAGTCGAAGCGGTAAGCGCTGATCGCCGCACCCATCGGCTCATCGGAAAAAATACGCTTTCCCGGTCCATCGCCGCCCGCGCCGGTCACCGCCATCAGCGGAATCAGGTGCTCCTCGCGGGGATGCGCATAGGCTGCAAAGGGCGCCTTGCGCCAGCCGGCCAGAAGTTGGTCACGCTCCGCGGCGGGCGATTCAACCGCACCAGTCAGCCAGGCGTCAAAGACGCGGGCGCGCTCCACGGTCTCCGGGCGAAGGTAGGCGCGCAGGTTGTGAAAGCTCATGCCGCTGCCCACCATTAGCACGCCCTCATTGCGCAGCGGAGAGAGCGCCCGCCCAGCGGCCAGATGCAGCGCCGGGTCGAGTGATGAGTCCAGAGAGAGTGAGACCACGGGAATCCGCGCATCGGGGAAGGCCACCTTCAACGGCACAAAGACGCCGTGGTCGAAGCCCCGGTCTGAATTCACCGCCGAGGGCAATCCAGCCTTGCCCAGCAAATCCGCTACGCGCGCAGCCAGCTCCGGCGAGCCGGGCGCGGACCAGGTGAGCTGGTAGGTGTGCTCAGGGAAACCGGCGTAGTCGAAGATCAGCTTTGGCGCGGTTGCGGCGCTAGCGGTGAAGGCCGGCTCTTCCCAGTGCCCGCTGATCGCTAAAATTGCTTTTGGCGGCGCAGGCAGAGTTGCCTCCAACCCCTCCAGAAACCGCTGCGTGGGGTTCCAGGTATCAGCCGGACCCCAGCTCCAGTCCATGAAGAAACAGGGACCCCCACCGTGGGGAAGAAAGATGGTTGGCTGGCGTTCGATGGTCATGAGGCATCCTCGATTCAACCCCGGCCGAATTGATCGAGCCGGGAGATAGTTGTTCAAACAACTAATCTTTCGATGCCAAAGAGCCTGCCTGCGATTCATGAATGCCGAGGGCTGTGTCCGTCGGACGGCCAACACAGCCCCCAAGCCGCTACTCCACCGGCGCGGCCATAAAGTAGACATAAACCAGTAGAGCCACGCCCACAAAAGCGGGAATCAGGCCCACCAAGTAGGGAGCACCCGGATCCGTCGCGGTTAGCTCCTTCAAGAAGATCACCATCGCCGCGCCTACGCCGATGCAGACCAAGCCGCCAATCTTCATTCCTTCGCGCCCCTTCTGCCGCTCAAACCGGCTCTGCTGCTTGAGCAACTCGAGGGCCGCCTTGGCGCCTTCGCCGGAGGCCTCGGCCACGCGCCGGATGGTCTCGGCCTTATAAAAGGCCTCACGCTCCTTGTGCTGCTTGTCGATCCAGGTTACGGTGGGAATGAAGATCGCAAAGAGACAGATCGCGCCGATGGAGAGAAAGATCCATTGACCCATGCCCTCAAGGCCAAAGGGGCCGCTAAAAAGCAGAAATGCCAGAGATGTCATAAAATCCTCCTTTTTGAGTTGTTGCGAATTTCTTGCTTGCATCCGGTGGGACAGAGAGCGGAGGATTGTGGTTGCATTTTCTCGGAGTTTTTCTTTTTGCAACAAAATGCAACCTGCCAGCCGGAATAGCAGTCCCACAGTTTGAAGAGGCTATGTATTGAATACATTCCATCCCAGCGCCGCTCAGGAACTGGACCAGGCTGACGTTGCCCGCGTGCTGGCCGGGGATGTTGCCGCCTTCGAGGGAATTGTCCGCCGCTGGCAGGCGCCGCTGGTCAACATGGCCTGGCGCTACTCGCGCGACCGCGGCCGTGCCGAAGAAATGGCCCAGGAGGCCTTTCTGCGCGCCTGGCGCGGTCTGGCCCAGTGGCGGCGCGAAAGCAGTTTCTCCACTTGGCTCCTCGCGCTGGCCGCCAACGTCTATCGCTCCGAGTTGAAGCGCTTTCCCACCCAGACGCTGCCTTTGGACGCCGCTCCCGAACCCTCAGGCCCCGCCTCGCAACACAGCGAGTTGGCGGAAAAATTGAGCGGCGAGGCAGTCAGGCGCGCCGTTCTGGCCCTGCCGATGCGCTACCGAGAGCCGGTCGTTTTGTTTTATTTTCACGAGATGGACGTGGCCGCCGCCGCCGCGACGATGGGACTGCCCGAAGGAACTTTGAAGGCTCGCCTCTCGAGAGCGCGGGCTCTCTTGCGGCAGCGCTTCCCGCACCTCGAAGAGGAACACGTCAACCTGAAGTTTTCTTCTCAGGTTGAAGGAAAGGAGGCCGTACGATGAATCAAGCCAAGATCGATCGCAGCGCGATGCTCGACGCAAAGATTGAAGCCATTTTGGCCGGCGAAGAAGAGCTGATTCCCTCTTCAGGCTTCCTAGCCTCGGTCATGGAGCGCGTACAGGAAGAGGCCGTTGCCCCGCCGCCCATCCCCTTTCCGTGGAAACAGGCCATCCCCGGCATTTTGGCGACCACTGGAGTCTTCGCATGGGGCGCGGTCAAACTGTTTCGTCAGGGCCTGCCCGCGCTGAACTCGCCTATGCTCCCCCTGCCGCATCTGCCCGCCGCCCTCGTCGTTCCCGTCGAGCAGACTGGCTGGGTGGCGCTGGCGCTCGGCGTCACGCTGCTCTCCTGGCTCTTCTCGCGCCGCCTCGCCGGACGTGGCGGGCTGCTTTAATCCTGCAGCTTTTCGATCTCGTCCAGGTCGAAGCGGCTCTGGCTGCCGGGAAGGTCAAATGCGCGCGATTCCACCGGCTCCGGCCGCCCGTCCACGTACCGGTACTTCGGCCCGTCCGGGTCAATGAGCAGAATGGTCCGGATACCCATGCGTTCATATTTCCCGCACTTGGTCATCACGCGCCTGATTGCGTCGGACGGCGAGAGGATCTCGAAGACGGCGACCGGCGGATGGGTGACGATCTGCTCGATGGGCTGGTTGCGGTCCAGTAGCGTCACATTGGGAACCAGAAAGCAATCGGGCGCTACCTGTACGCGCAATGAAGGCCGCACGCGAATCCGACCGGCCTTTGCCTGTTGATCAAACCAAAAACATATCGCTCCTTGCCAGACAGAGTGATCGTAATCTCCCGCAGGCCGCTCCTTGATCTCGCCACCGACGTATTCGGCGTCGGGCTCGAAGGAGCTGCGCAGGTATTCTTTAACGGTTACGTAGGATGTCGCGGCTGCCATGGCCCCTCCCTTGTAACTCATCTTACTTACCAACCTGTTGAATTGAGGATTGCGGTTATGGAGCAAGCTGAAACCGGGGAGTCGGTAGAATGCGTCAAAAGGAGAGGAGGGAAAGATTTCATATGAGGCGTTGGTTTCTGTTGCTCGGAATCACTCTGTTGCCTGGGGCGATAGCGCAACTCGCCGCTTCGCAATCTTCTCTTCTCGCCGCCCAGCCATCCCCCGCGCAAGCCGCCGCGACGCCCCGTCTCCCGCGCCTTGCCCGGCATCCCGTTGTTGCGCTCACTTTTGACGATCTGCCCTCTGCGGGTGCTTTGCCGGCCGGTGATCATCGCGCCAGGATCGCCACAACGCTGACATCCGAGCTGAAGGCCAGCCACCTGGAAGGCACATACGGCTTTGTGAATGCCGTCCATCTGGAGAACGATCCCGACGCCCAGCAGGCCCTGCGCATCTGGATCGATGCGGGCATGAACATCGGCAATCACACTTGGTCGCACCCCTCGCTGACGGAGAACACCGCCGAGGCCTACGAGAGCGAGATCGCCCATGGAGAACCGGCGCTGGCCCAGTATGCCGAAGCGCGCGACTGGCACTGGTTTCGCTATCCCTATCTCGCAGAGGGCGAGACGCTGGAGAAGCGCAATGCTGTCCGGGCTTGGCTGAACGCTCATGGCTACCGTGTGGCCCAGGTCACGCTCAGCTTTGACGACTACGCATGGAACGACGCCTACGGGCGCTGCCTGGCCAAGCAGGACGCCGCGGCTATTGCGTGGCTCCGCCAAAGCTATCTGGAGGGCGCGGCCGAGTACATTCAGCTGGGCCGCCGGGAGTCGGCCATCGCCTTTCAGCGCGAGGGACGCCACGAGATTCCCCACGTGATGTTGCTGCACGCCATGGCCTTCACCACGCTCATGCTTCCCGACCTCATCGAACTGCTGCGCAATGAGGGCTTCCGCTTTGCGCAACTCCCAAAGGTCGAGCAGGATTCCGCATACGCCCAGAACCCCGATGCCGCGCTCCCCTACGGCACTACTCTTCCCGGCCAGTACATGGATTCACGCCACCTGACCTATCCGCCCTTCAATCCCCACCCGAATGAGAAGTTGCAGAGCCTTTGCCGGTAAGCCGGAAACAGGCTAGTCTTACTCCTGACCATAGTCAGATGACCATGGTCAGGAGTATACTGATACTGCCAGGAGGTGACCGATGAGAACGATGGCGGCAGGCGAGTTCAAGGCCAAGTGCCTTGGGGTAATGGCCGAAGTGAATTCCACCGGCAAGCCCGTGCTAGTCACCAAGCGAGGCAAGCCGTTCGCTCGGGTTTTGCCCGTGGAGGAGCAGACGCCGAAAGAAAGCCCGGAGGCGATCTTCGGTTGCTTGCGGCATATGGCAACGATTACAGGAGATGTTGAGTCATCGATGTTCACGGACGAAGAATGGGAGCGGATGTTCAACGAAAAATGGGATCGATTTGAACAGGGTGGAGCCGAGTGATTTTGCTTGATACTCATGCGATTCTCTGGTTGTTGATAAGCCCAGACCAATTGTCGAGGAGGGCGCGCGAGAGTATTCTTCAAGCTCGGATGGAAGGAGAACGGATAGCCTGTTCTCCGATTTCGTTCTATGAAATAGCCTATTCTTCATTCCGAGAAAGGCTGGAGTTGTACGCCTCGCGCGAGGATTTCATCGCTGCCGCGCAGGCAAGGATCGAATTGGTTCCCATCAGCGCACAAATCGCAATTTGCGCGGGAGAACTCCCGGTTCCGTTTCATGGCGATCCCATGGACCAGATCATCACCGCAACGGCAATCGTGATGGACTGCACGCTGATCACCAAAGACGAGAAGATCCGCGAAGCCAACCTATGCAAGGTGGTCTGGTAGCCGCTTATCGCAGCCTCTCCCGCACCTCGGTGCGCACCAGGTAAAGGAAGAAAACCAGATTCAACAGCCCCTGGACCAGCGCTGGCAGTTCGTGCAGCCTGGAGAATATCCATAGGTCGTAGACAGTCAGCAGGAAGACCGCCCCCAGGGCCATCGCCCAGGCCCAGCGCAGCAGCAACAGCAGTCCGGCGCTGGCAGCGATGAACCCAGCCGCTAGGATCAGAAACAGCGGCGGATAGTGGCGCCCGGACACGCCCAAAATCACCACTCCGGCCAGCGCCAGCAGGTAGAGGCTGATGGCTGCCAGGCCCGGCAGCGGCAGCCTCTCCGCGATTTTGCTCTTTTCGTTATCAGTTGGGAGTGTCATAGCGTGCGCAAATAGGCCAGCATATCGCTCAGTTGAGCGTCATCAAGCGGTGTGGCGGGCATCTCCAGCCGCCCGTGCAGGATGACTTGCGTAAGCCGCTCGTCGGTGGGCGGCGCGCCCGAGGGCATGGACTTGACCTTGGTGAGCGCCTGCAACCCAGGTCCGTGCAGGCCATGCGTGGTGGTGGGGTAGTGGCAGCGGGCGCATTTCAGTTGGTAAAGCTGCGCACCCCGCGCTTCTTCCGGCGTCCACAGCGCCGCCGGCTTGGAGGGCGGCAGCGAACGGCAGCCGGCTAACGCCGCTGTCAGCACTACAGCGAGAGCCAGTGCGGGAGTCGGCACAGCAAGGGAGACAGCCGTCAATGAGAGGAAGGAACGCGTGCACATTTGACTTTGATGATACAGCGTCAGTTAGCCGCGGCGATGGCTTCGGCGATGCGGCCGATGGCCTGGACCTCGGCATTACTCCTGAGCGTACCATCGATATGAGAATGTCATTTCCAGGATTGAGGCTTGAAGGAATGGAAGCAATCAGCCGCAATGCGATGCCTTGGCAACTGCGTACCCGCATTTTGGAGCTGGGCCGCCGCACACTGGTGATGGGCATCGTCAACATCACGCCCGACTCCTTCAGCGACGGCGGAGCATTTCTTGATCCGGAAGCTGCCGTGGCGCATGCGCTTCAGTTGTTGGAGGAGGGAGCGGATATTCTCGACCTGGGAGCGGAGAGTACGCGGCCGGGCTCGCGGGCGGGTAGTCCAGGCGGTCCTGCCGGCTCCATGTGGGGTCCGGCGATCAGCGCGGACGAGGAGCAGGCGCGGCTGCTGCCGGTGCTGGAAGGAATACTCAAGGCGCGGCCGGATGCGTTGGTCTCGGTGGATACCTACAAGGCGGCGACGGCGCGTACGGCTCTCCAAGCGGGTGCGGAGATCATCAACGATGTCAGCGGCTTTTCCTGGGATGCGGAGATGGCCTCGGTCTGCGCGGAATTCAAGGCAGGCGTGATCCTGATGCACACGCGCGGACGGCCGGAGGAATGGCGCGCGCAGCCGCAGCTAGCGCCCGATGAACTGCTAGCCACGGTGCGGGCGGGGCTGGTGGCGAGCCTTGCAGCAGCGGCGGCGGCGGGGATTCCGCCCCACGCCGTGGTGCTCGACCCCGGCTATGGCTTCGGCAAGCGTTTCGAGGAGAACTACGCTCTGCTTGCCCGCCAGCAGGAGTTGCTTTCGCTGGGCCGTCCGCTGCTGGCCGGGGTTTCGCGCAAGTCCTTTCTGGGCCGGACGCTGGCGCCGCTTTATAGCGGAGACGACGCGCCCATCGAGGCGCGCGAGACGGCCAGTGTGGCCGCGCTGGTAGCGGCCATTCTGCATGGCGCGTCCATCGTGCGCGTTCATGCCGTGCGCCCGGCCCTCGAGGCGGCGCGCATCGCCGATGCCGTGCTGGCCGGCGGTCGTGAGCTATGATGGTCTCTTCCGGGTAAGCCTGGATCCCACCCTAGCCGCAAAAAAACAAGAACGCGGCGAGGGTGAGGCGCCCAGACGCTACCAGTTGTGAGAGAGTCTTCAGGAGGCTTTTCATGGTGCAAGGCACACGCGGTGCAACTAAAACCCGCGCCGTTTTATTCGGACGGATACTGGGTTTTTGTGTCTATATTGCGGCGTTTTTCCTGCCCGCCGTCCGGGAGGCTGCCACCCCCGGCGGTGACGCTCCGGACGTCTTCCTGGGCTCGCGCTGTGCCTGGATGACGCTGGTGAATACATTCAGCCATGAGATCTGGCACTCCAAGTACTTTCTGGCGGTACTCAGCGGCTGGATCAATCCGCTTCTCCTGCTCTACCTGTTTCTTCTGCTCTTTCCCACGCTCTTCTGGCCGCGCCGCATTCTGGCCGGAGCGATCGTGGCCTTCATCGCCGCAACATGGGTTCTGTTTGTCCTTGTCCCGCTGGTTCCGCTGATTGGCCACGTCCTGTGGATCGCCGGAATCCTGCTGATTCTCGCCGGAGAAGCGATGAGGCGGCCAGAAGGTATTTAAGCGCGAAACTTTACCGAAGAGGAAAGCAACGGTACAATCGGAGAGGAAAGCCGAAGTAGCTCAGTTGGTAGAGCAGCTGATTCGTAATCAGCAGGTCGTCGGTTCGAGTCCGACTTTCGGCTCCATCTAAGTTCAATGTAAACAGTATCGTAGAGGCCATCTGAGAGAAAAACTCAGATGGCCTTTTTTACTACGGTTCATCTTCTGGTGCATCTTCGAGTTTGTACATGCGCTGTACAAGACATTCCTGCGTTCCCGGTGGAAGAGCCGGCCGCCGCCACAGAGTCCCAAGGTTATAGGCCAGAATGTTGAGCCGCGCGCACCAGCATTGCCGCAAGCGTTCGGCGGGCAACAACTGGCGCACCTTCACCAGTTCGCCCTTGGTTGGCGGCTTAGAAGCCCCGACGGTTGCGATTGCCCGTCAGCAGCAGTCTGTCGCCGGGAGCCGCCTCAATCGGGTCCGTAACCCATTTCTCTGGCCGAACGCGGTTTGACAGAAGAGATTCTTTGCAGCAAGAGCAAGATCGGCTTCTGGCGGAGAGAGTTACTGGGCGGGCGGACCCTGTTTCTGCTGCTGGGCCTCAAGACGCTGCACGATCTCCCGCTCGCGCTCTCCGTCCTCAGGACGGTGGAGCTTGTAGTAGAGAGAGGCGAGCTGGATGTGCGGGTCGAGCCAGTCGGGGTCCTGCTTCTCCAACAGCTCGATTGCGGCGACGGCCTCGGCATAATGGCCGGTCATGCCGTTGAGCACGGCCATCTGGTACTGCGCCTGCGGTACGTCGGGATGCAACTGCAGGGCCAGCTCCAGCAGGGGACGGGCGCCGTCAAGGTCGCGCTGCTTCATGCGCATGGTTCCGAGATAAAGATTGGCGGCAAAGTCACGCGGATCCTGGCGCAAGGCGACTTCGAAGACGGTTTTGGCGGCCTCGGTGTCGCCCAGGGCGTCGCGTGCCTGGCCCGCCATCGAGTTCAGGCCGGGCAGGGAGGGATTGATGGCGAGCGCGGCGTCGAGGTCGGCGCGGGCTTGGCGGAATTCGCGGCGGTGCAGCCGCGTGGTGCCGGCGATGACCCAGGCATCCAGGGCGTTGGTCGCCTGGGCGGTCTTCTCTATGCGCGGCAGGCCTTCGTCTTCGCGTTTGGAGGCGATCAGGGCTTCGGCCAGCACAAATTCGAAGTCCAGATTGTTTTCATTCCCCGGCTCGAGGAGCGCGAGCAGATCGGCGGCGGCGGCGGGCTGGTTGAGCCTGATCTCTGAGTAGCCCAGCAGCATGGCGGCGTTCAGATCCTTGGGGCGTGCGGCGCGGACCTTCTTGAACTGCTCGGCGGCATTCCGCCAGTCGCCCTTTTTGTAGTAGGCCAGGGCGAGGTTCATGCGGATGTCGGTCTGGCCGGGCAGGGCGGCCAAGAGGCGCAGGTTTTCCTCGATGGCGGCGTCGTACTGCCCGCTGGCGGCCAGGGCGGCGGCCAGATTCGCACGGGCCTCGACCGATTCGGGGCGGAGAGCCAGGACCTTGCGGTAGTCTTCAATGGCGCCGCGCAGGTTTCCCTGGCGCTGTGCGGTGAGGCCCTCCCGCATGAAATCGTCGGCCGTGGCGGGGACCGGCGCCTGGCCGGCGGCATGGGCGAGGCAGAAGAGGAGAAGCAAGGCGGCCAGGGTACGCATACGCCTAGGATAATACAAGACTTCCCGGCGAAGCTGGCGGGTTGCCGGAAGATCAATTAGAATCGGCTCGAACGGGGCAGTTCGAACAATACAAGCTTTTTCTGCTGTTTTTTCTGGGAGGCGGTGTTTCAGCAATGAAGATGAGCGCGCGCGCGGCGTGCTGGCTGGCGTTGGCGGCAACACTTGCGATGGGGCCGGCGAACCTGCGCGGACAGAAGGATGTTGGCGATCCGCAGAAGTCCGAGTCCCCGATTCGCTTTGAGTTGAAGACGCTTCCGTTCCAGCTGGATAGCGACGAGAGCCAATCGCGCAACGCCCCGGAGACGATGGCCGGGGGCGTGGCCGTCTTCGACTACGACGGCGATGGGCGGCCGGACATCTTTTTTACCAACGGCGCCGACCTGGCGACCATGAAAAAAAACGGCGAGAAGCAATGGGACCGGCTCTATCACAACAACGGAGACGGCACCTTTACCGATGTGACCGTCAAGGCCGGCCTGCAGGGCACAGGCTTTGATGTCGGCGTCGCGGTGGGCGATTACGACAACGACGGCCACCCGGACCTGTTTGTCACCGGAGTACGCGGAAATCACCTTTACCACAATAATGGGGACGGCACCTTCACGGATGTGACCCATAAGGCCGGCTTGGATAAATGGAACGATCCGGAGTACGGGCCGCTGTGGGCCGTAGCCGCGGCCTGGGTAGACGTAAACAACGATGGTCTGCTCGACCTGTTTGTGGTCAATTATCTGCAATGGACCTACGACACGAAGCCGCTGTGCGTCATCGACGGAACCCCGGAGTACTGCCACCCGCGTTTCTACAAGGGCCTTCCCGACCAGCTCTTCCTGAACCAGGGCGATGGCACCTTCAAGGATGTCTCCAGGGAATGGGGGATCCGCGACCACGTTGGCAAGGGAATGGGCGTGGGGATGGCCGACTTCGATCTGGATGGCAAGCAGGACTTGTTCGTCACCAATGACTCCGAGTACAACTTCTTCTTCCACAACCTGGGGAACAAGTTCGAGGAGATTGCCTTCGAGACAAATACCGCGCTGGCGGAAGAGGGCGCGTTCATCTCTGGCATGGGGGTGGATTTCCGGGACATCAACAACGACGGCTACCCGGATATTGCCTATGTCGCTCTGAACCGGCAGACATTCCCGATTCTGCTGAATACAGGCAAGGGCGATTTCCGGGAAGTGACCTCGCCGAGCAAGATGGGCGCCTACAGCATGAATATGGCGGGCTTTGGCCCGGCGCTCTACGACTTTGACAACGACGGGTGGAAGGATCTGTTCGTCTCGCGCGGGCACGTTTCCGCGACACGGCCGCCCAGCGCGGCGGTCAAGCAGCCAAATACGGTCTTTCGCAACCTGGGCGCCAGCGGCCAATGGCAGCCGCTGACCGAAGAGGCGGGATTCACTGAGGCGACGGCGGCCCGGCACCGGGGCTGCGCCCTGGGAGATTTTGACGGGAACGGCCTCATCGATATCGCAGTCAGCTCAATGGACCACCCGGCAGAGCTATGGATGAACCGGAGTCCGCACCCTGGCCACTGGCTGGGGGTGGCGCTTGAGGGAGTCAAGAGCAATCGGGACGGGATTGGGGCTCTGGTGAAGGTGACCACCAAATCCGGCACGCAGTACAACCACCAGACGTCGAGCGTCTGCTATGCGTCGTCGAGCCTGGGGCCGGTACACTTCGGACTGGGCAAGGAATCGATTGCCGGCGAGATTGAGATCCGCTGGCCCAGCGGCATTGTGCAGAAGCTGGAAGATGTGAAGGCCGACCGGATTATCCATGTGAAAGAGGCGGTTCCACATTCTGATGCCGGCAAAAAATAAGAGGAGAAGAGATGAAGTGGTCAATCGTCGCCGCAAAACGGATTCTGCTGATGGTTGTGGCCGGTGCGTCGGCCGCGGGCTGCATGGCGGCCTGGTCTCAGTACGTCGAGCCGTCCAAGGAGCCGGAGTATATGCGGGCGCCATCGATGTTCGCTTCCCTGACGGAGGCTCCGCAATTTCTGGTCATCGACCGGCCGGTTAAAGGCACCATCTATCCGCCGGAGATTACCGCGCCCCAGTTTGCCTGGCGGGACGGCAACTCGGCGTCGAAGGTTTGGCGGATTGAAATTGAATTTGCCGGGCACGGGCATCCGCTCCGGGTCTGGTCAAACGGAGAAAAGATGACGGTTGGAGAGCTGGACACGCAGTTGCAGGGCTACGTGCAGCCCACGCTGACGGCCGAGGAGCTGATGATGCACACCTGGCGGCCGGACGAGAAGACCTGGGCGGAGATCAAGAAGCGCTCGGCCGGGGGGCCAGCAACGGTAACGATCGCCGGCTTTGCCAGCCAGCAGGATTCCAAGCCGCTCTCCAGCGCGCTGAGCACATTCGAGACATCGAAGGATGCGGTGGGCGTGCCGATCTTCTATCGCGACGTGCCGCTGATTCCGCCCTCCCCGGAGGAGGGACAGCGCGGAGTGATCAAGCCGCTGCCCGATTCGGTTCTGCCCAAGATCCGCTGGGAGCTGCGCTATATCAACGAGACCAAGAGCCGGCTGATGATGACCAACCTGCCGACCTGCGCCAACTGCCACTCCTTCTCACGCGATGGCAAGGTGATGGGCATTGACGTCGACGGGCCGGCAAACGACAAGGGACTGTATGCGCTGCTGCCGTTGAAGAAGGTCAGCACGATCTCAAACGAGTATCTGGTCCGGTGGAGCGCATTTTCCGAGACCCACGCGCAGAAACGCTTCGGCTTCATGAGCCAGGTTTCGCCGGACGGCAAGTACGTGGTGAACTCCATCGATGTGCCGTATGCGCACGGGGTCCGGGTGATGGACCGGCTCTATAACGGCTTTTACGCCTTCTATGGCTTCGGACAGGTCTTCTACCAGACGCGTGGCGTGCTGGCATGGTACAGCAAGGAGACCGGCAAACTCCAGCCTCTTCCAGGCGCGGACGATCCGAATTACGTTCAGACCGCGGCATTCTGGAGTCCGGACGGGAAGTACCTGGTCTATTCGCGGGCCGCGGCGCGAGATCCCTACCCGCCGGGCGGACAAAGGGCTACCTACGCCAACGACCCGAACGAGACTCAGATCCAGTACGACTTGTACCGGATTCCATTCAATGACGGGAAGGGCGGCACACCGGAGCGGATTGTGGGCGCCAGCGAGAATGGGATGAGCAACAACTTTCCCAAGGTCTCGCCGGACGGCAAGTGGATCGTCTATGTGCGTTGCAAGAACGGACTGCTGATGCGGCCTGACAGCAAGCTGTACATTGTGCCCTTTGCCGGCGGCGAGGCGCGGCCTCTGGAATCGAATCTGCCGGTGATGAACTCCTGGCATAGCTGGTCGCCGAACGGGAGATGGCTGGTCTTCTCGTCGAAGAGTCCGTCGTTTTACACGCGCCTCTATCTGACCCATATCGATGAGGAGGGACACGCCAGCCCGCCGGTGTTGATCGAGAATGCGACGGCGGCCAACCGGGCGGTCAACATTCCGGAGTTTCTCAACATCGGGCCGGACCAGTTGGACCGCATCGAGACGCCCGTGATTGATTTCTATCGCGAGTTTGACGCCGCGGAACAGTTGCAGGAGGAGCACAAGTACGTTGAGGCCATCCCGGCCTGGCAGATTGCCGCGGCCAAGGACCCGACCGACGCCCGCCCGCTGAACAACATGGGCGTCGCACTGGATGCTTCGGGACGGACCACGGAGGCGATCGAGGTCTACGAGAAGTCGCTGGCAATCAATCAGGACAGCTCCCAGACGCAGAACAACTTGGGCAGCGCGCTGGCCGAGTCGGGCAGGCTCGAAGAAGCGCTGCGGCACATTCGCCGGGCGGTGGAGCTGGACGCCGACAACGGCTCGGCGCATGTGAACATGGGCCATATTCTGCTGCAGATGGGGGGACATGGCGATGAGGCGGTCGCCGAACTGAAGAAAGGCATCGAGCTGTCGCCCGGCTCGCCGGACGGGTACAACGTCTACGGTGTCTACCTGGCGCGCGGGGGCCAGCTGGAGGAGGCGATCGCCCTGATGCAGAAGGCCGTCGAGCTCTCCCCGCGCTCGGCCGAGTTCCGCTACAACCTGGGCCGGGCTCTGGCGGCCGCGGGACGCTTCCCCGAAGCGCTGCCCCACTTCGAGGCCGCAGCGGAGATTACCGGGCACAAGGACCCTGGAACCATGCAGATGCTGGCGGCCATGTGCTTCGAGACGGGAGACGTTCAGCGTGCAATCGCCACGGCGCAAGAGGCGCTGCGGCTGGCCACGGAGCAGAACGACGGCCAAATGGCGGAGACGCTGCGCAAGGATCTGTCCCGCTACCAGGCTCAGGGCGGACAGCCGCGGTAGCGATCTACCGGGCGGCCAATTCATTTCCCCAGGGGAGTACCGAAGGGTATTCCTGACAGGATCGCCGCCCAGGGATCCCAACTCCGCTCGCAATAGCACCTCGGAGGTAAGGACAGTTCGCGGCCGGGATAAGGCAAGTGGGCATCTCGAGGTAACTGTAGCGTGACTAAACAGGTTACTTGCTAACCGTTTGACTCAACCTTTTGGACGATGTGCGGATAGCGATAAAATGCTTGACATTTCTAGGTTTGCGGAATTATCGTGGATGCGCGTGAAAATTTCTATGTCCTCGTGTCTTTGTAAACGTTTTCGCAGTTTTTTACGGCGTTAGGCGTCCACTGAGACGGCGCTGCCCGGCTTCAGACGAACGGATACTGGCAGAGTTTTAAGAGAACAAGAAGCGGTCACGAATTTCAATCAGGAGGCAGTAAATTGAACGCAAACATGGGAACAGCAAGATGCTGGTTCCGCGGCGTCCAGTTCAGAATCGGTTGTATAGCGGCTGTCATGGCCGTGATTCTGTTCGGGCTTCAGGGGATTCCCGCATCGGCACAGCAATTGACCGGCACCTTGAGCGGTATCGTCTCTGACCAAACCGGAGCGAGGATTCCAAGCGCCAAGGTCGAAATCAAAAATGAAGCCACTGGCGAAATTCGCGTTACAGTGAGCGACAAAGAGGGCTATTTCAACATTACGGCTGTTCAGCCGGCCACCTATACGCTCTTTGCTTCGGCCACTGGTTTCAACACGTGGGAAGGCAAAGGCATCGTGATGGGCTTGGGCGACCAGAGGTCGATTCCCAACATCATGCTGAAGGTTGCCGCCACTGGCGTGGAAGCTATTACCATTGTTTCCGGCGAAGACGTGGTGGTTCCGGTCGATACGTCCGAAGTCAGCACGACGCTGAACGAGACGGTCATTAACGATTTTCCGCTGAGCGGCCGTGACGCCGGCGAACTGATGAAGATCATGCCGGGCTTTGGCCGCAACAACGGCCTCAGCCAGTCAGCGGCCTTCAACGCGACCAGCGCGGTGAGCAGCAACAGCGGTCCGGCGGGCGATTACTCGGCCAACGGCACCCAGCCCAACGGCTCGATGTCCTATATGCTGGACGGTTCGAACCTTCTCGATCCGGGCAACATGGGAACGCAGATCGCCAACATCAACCAGGACATGGTCTCGGAAGTCAAGGTTCTGACCTCGTCCTATTCGGCCGAATATGCCAAAGGCCCGGTGGTCTTCGAGGCCTTCAGCAAAACCGGCAGTGCGCACTTTCACGGCGAAGGCTATATGTATGCCCGTAACAGCCAGATGAACTCCTGGGACTGGTACACCAAGGAGACGTACCTGGCAGCGGGCGGCGGTTCGGCACTTGCGGCAAGCCTGCGTCCCGCCGAGAGCTATTACTACTATGGCGGCAACATTGGCGGCCCGCTCATTCTGCCTCACTTCAAGTTCAACAAGGGCCGCGATAAGCTGTTCTTCTGGGTCGGTTACGAGTACATGGACCAGCACCCGGCAGCTGCTCCGGTGGCGATGAACGTTCCCACCGTGGCCCAGTTGGCGGGCGACTTCAGCGAAACCAACGTCCCCGGCGGTAGCGGCGCGATTAACAGCTCGGGCAACTCCTACGCCTACGACGGCATGTATAACAGCCCTGACCCGGCCGGAAATAAGTCGCTTCGTCCGAACTATTGGGATCCAATGATCAAGGGCCTGATCGCCGAAGGCGCGTATCCGACGCCCAACGTTGTTCCGAGTTCGATTAACTCCTGGAACAACTACATCTACGCTTCCTCGAACCCGCAGAACCGCTGGGAAGTTACGGGCAAGGTCTCGTATGATTTCAGCGAAAACAGCAAGCTGAATGTCTCCTACACGCGTCAGGTTGAGACGGATCCTCATCCGCTCTCGATCTGGTGGGCTCCACAGTGGACGGTGCCGTATCCTTCGCCGGTTACCGGGTCTGAAGTCGGCAACTTCATCATGGGCAACTTCACCCACGTTTTCACCCCGACGACAACCAACGAATTGGTCTTCAACTATTCGCGCTGGATCAATGCCAGCACACTGGATGATCCGGCGAAGGTTGACCGTACGGCTTTGAATTTCTCCGTGGGTTCCATCTTCTCCCACTCACCGGTGCAAACGCAGATTCCGAACGTCGAAGGTCCGTGGGGCGGCGCTCTCTCCAACATCTCCGAGGAGGATTTCAACGACGGCTTCGACAGCGGCAAGGGCTTCGGCGGCGTCAAGCTGGGCTATGCGGTCTACGACAACTTCACCAAGAACGTGGGCACGCACTCTTTCAAGGTTGGCGCCTATTGGGACGTTGAAGGCAACCAGCAGTCGGGCGGCAACGCGAACAACGGCACCTACAATTTGGGTTGGGGCGCCAATGGGACGGGCAACCTGGTGGCCGATATGCTGACAGGCCGTATCGGCAGCTACGCGGAATCAAGCGCCGATCCGACTACACAAGTGAGCTTCCATCAGTGGTCGCTTTACGCGCAGGATTCGTGGAAGGCCAACAAGCAGCTCACGCTGAACTACGGCATCCGCGCCGACCACGAAGGTCAGTGGTCTGGCGGCCAGGAGAACGGTAACTTCTGGTTCGCCAGCAGCGGCAATCACGATGTCGGCTTCCAGGTCTGGAATATGGCCACCTTCGTCAACGCGGCACCGGGCAAGGCGCCGGGCAACACCGGCCTGGAGTGGAACGCCATCGACTCGAAGATTCCGCTCTCCGGTTTCCCCTCGAAGTTCCTCACCTACAACCCGCGCGTTGGATTTGCGTATGACATCATGGGCGACGGCAAGACCGTGCTTCGCGGCGGCTACTCCGTCTTCCAGTACCAGATCAGCACGCAGGCCAACAACGCCTGGGGCGGACCTCAGGGAGCGTTCTCTTACACGGCGAACAATGTGGGTTATGTGAATAACGTGCAGCTGGGCTACGCCGGCATCTCCACCGTGACGCCTCCGGGCGGCTCGACGCAGAACGGCTCCTCGGTCTACGCCATGCAGCAGGGCGACAACAAGAACCCCTACACCTCGGACTGGAACATCACGATCTCGCGTTCGCTGCCATGGCGCTCGGTCTTCGAGGTTTCCTACGTGGGCAACGAGAGCAGGAACCTCTACCAAGACGGTTCCAACAGCAGTATCGGCGACATGAACCTGATCACCCCCGGTTCGGTCTTCCTGCCCGACCCGCTCAATGGAAAAATTGAGTCTCCTGCCGGGCCGGCTTGCACCACCAACAGCACCACAGCGGCCAACGCGGCTTCGAACAGCGTCTATTGCACGACCAATACCGCTGCCTACGCCAACATATCCTGGAACAACTGGGATTGGTCGCCGTACCAGACGTACCAGCACATGTACGTGATGACTCACTCCGGTTACGCGAACTATAACGCTTTGCAGGCCAACTGGCAGAAGCAGTCCGGCCCGGTGCTGTGGGTGGCGAACTACACCTTCAGCAAGGTGATGGGCATCTGGGACTACATGACCAGCAACGGAAGCGGCAGCGGTCCGAACGTGGATACCTTCAACCTGAAGGACAACTACGGCCCGCTGGCCTATGACCACTCCCAAATCGTCAACCTGTCGTACATCTGGAATATGCCGAACTTTCTCAAAAACGCCCCGCTGGCTGTGCGCGAGGTTGTGAACGGATGGTAGATCTCCGGATACACCTCTCTCCAGAGCGGTGTTCCAATGCAGCCAAACTCGAACGGCAACTTTAATGCGACCTTCCCGGGGAGCCTGTCGGTGCCTTACAACGACACACCGCAGGCGCCGGATAACAGCATTCTGCTTCCGAACGGACTGCGAGCCACTTCAATCAACACTGCAACCTGGTTCGGCACTGGCTCCCAGCGCATCATTTTGCCTGTGGTCACCTGCGATCCTCGCAAGAACCTGAAGAAGGGTCAGTACTTCAACGACCAATGCTTTGCTCCTCCGTCGTACGGCCAGCAGGGCACTCTGGAGGAGCCGTACATTCACTCTCCAGCCTACTTCGATAGCGATTTGGCGCTCTACAAGAGCTTCCAGATCACTGGCAACCAGAGCTTCCAGCTGCGTATCTCGGCAACGAACTTCCTCAACCATCCGTTGAAGGAGTTCAATGCTTCGGGCGGCTCTGCGGACGACACCCTGAACTTCACTACTGTCCTCCCGTTGAGCGGCACCAACAGCCACACGCTGCAGGCGCTCTCGCAAACCAACACCAACGCTCAAACGAACGGCACCCCGTTGGCCAAGTCCGGCTTCAGGTCGTTGCTGTTCTCAGCCAAGTACTACTTCTAAACCGGACTCTTGTCCGGCCGGCGCGGGCCCGGTTTTCCGGGTCCGCGCCGAAGAAGCCTCTCTTCTCCAAACCGCGGAGAAGGCGATACAATCAGTACAGTCAGCCGAGCGGCGCCTTTACGGCGCCGCTTTGCCATGCGCGGCAGTACGTGCCGGTTGCCGCCCAATGGATAATGCTCCGGCCCAGAACAGCCCATGCAGAGGGCGAGGTCGTTCAACATGAATCTTCTATACTTGATGATCCCTTCATTCCAACGTCGTAAGGTCCGGCGCGCGGCGCGGCTCATGCTGCTTTCTGTCACATTCCTTCTGAGTGGGACGGCCCTGCTTATTGCCCAGAGGAAGACCTCGGTGCAGGTCGATCTCAGCAAAGACAAGGCGATGGTGTATTCGACCTCGATCGGCGTCGGGGCGGATCGCTGGGACGACAAGGCTTACAGCCCGGAGGCGCTGAAGACCCTGCAGGAAGCCGGTTTTACGCTGCTCAGCCTACCCGAAGGAGAGGGCATTGACGCGCTCTATCACTGGTCGTCGGGCAAACTCGTGAATCCCTACAAGAACGACCGAATACCGGCCTTTGCCGACCAGAACAAGTTTCCCGCCGTGGTGCCCGCAATCGACCAGTTGGGAACGGCGCTGGTAACGGTCAACTACGGCACCAACCTGGATGGCTCCGGCGGCGGTGAGCCGGCGGAGGCCGCGGCCTGGGTGGCCTATGCCAACGGCCAGCCCTCCAACACGCAGGTGATCGGCAAGGATTCCAGCGGCAATGACTGGAAGACGGTCGGCTTCTGGGCGGGACTGCGAGCCGCCGCGCCGCTGGCCACCGACGACGGCTATAACCATTTGCGCATCGGCCATCCTGATCCGCTGGGCATCATGCTGTGGGCGATTGGCCAGAATCCGGCTAACAACGGCTTTTATGGCCAGGACCGCACGGCGGGATCGGATGCCGACAATTCCGGCAAGTACGGCGAGCCACCTTCGCCTGAACCGGATCTGCACGCAGGCAAGCCCAACAACTCCAAGGATTACGCGCGCTTTGAGAGCAATCCCAAGATGGGGCCGCAGGCCTACGGCACAGCTGTGGTGGCCTATGCCAAGGCGATGAAGGCCGTCGATCCCACAATTCTGGTGGGCGCATACGTCACGCTGCCTCCGACAGGCAATATCCCTCATCCGTATGGCGCGAAGTGGAATGAAAGCGTTCTGAAGGCGGCCTGCGGCAGCATGGACTTCAGCGCGATTGGCTTCTGGTTTAACCAAGGCGCCGAGCCGGATTTCAACAAATGGATCGACGAGGATGATCTATTGCTTCATTACCGTTTTCTTGGGGATGTGAACAATCACAGTCCAGACAAGAACGAGCTTGAGTACACCTACGGCATGCTTGTGAACGACCTGACTGACAAGTACAAGAAGTTCTGTCCGGCCGGACATTTTCCTCCGCTGGCCATTACGGGGATCGGAACCGATAATTGGCTGCCGGCTAAGAACCCGACCGCCATGGGCATCTTTGCAGCTGATTCAGTGGCAGAACTGCTGGAGTTGGGCGTCTATACCGTGATCTGGGGTCCAGAACATAACCCCAAGGGCGCTCTATACACCGCGATCATGGACAGCCAAGGCAAGACCGGCCCGGTCTATGAAGGACTCAAGATGCTGCACACCGCGGCGGGGCCAGGCGATACCTTTGTGCAGGCGAACTCCGCGGTCCGTGAGCTGGCTGTTTATGCGGTCAAGCGCCGCGATGGAGGCATGGCGATGGTTTTCCTCAACAAGAACCCGGAGCATACCATCACAACGTCGGTCTCAATCAGCGGTTACAACTTTGCCGGCAAGGGCGTCCGTTACGATTGGAATATGGAAACGGTATTGGCCGGCAAGGGCGTGACCCAGGCTCCGATTGAGAATCTGGGCGCGAACTTTACCATCGACGTACCTCGCTACGGAATCACTGTGGTTGTGATTCCCGCGAAGTAGCAGCAGACAGCGTGCCGCCGGAGAGCAGGTCTCCGGCGGGCCGCACCGATTCCGTCTTTGTTCGTCGAGGAGTAATCCGCTCAGATGGCTGTGCATAGAGTGTGGTTGAAGGCATTGTGTGGGCTGGCGGCGGTGCTGGCGTCCCCGACGACATACGGAGAAGCGGCGCGGAAACCCGCGCCCTGTCAGGGCCCGCCGGCCCTCGAAGACAGATTGCAGGCCCAGCACGATGAGCGGTCCTATGTGGAACTGGGCAACTGGTTTGGCGACCATCATCAATTCAGTTGCGCGGAACAGGTCTATGGCAGCGGCCTGAAACACTATGCGCAATCCGCGCCGCTGAACTACCTGATCGGGCTGGTCCTGTATTCCGAGGGCAAATATGAAGCGGCCCTGGAGCCGCTGTTGCTCTCTGTGAAGCTGGATGGGAAAGAGATTAAACCTTATCTGCTGCTGGGCGAAGCGCTGAGCCGGTTGGGACGGGTTCCGGATGCGGCCCAGGCCTGGCAGGCAGCCCTGCGGATTGACCCCCATGAGAAGATTGCGCTGGACGGCATGGCCAAGGCGCTGATCTCGATCCATGCCTACGACGAAGTGATCACGCTGCTTACCCCGGAAGCCACGGATGAGAATCTGAGCCTAGATCTGGGCGTCTCCCTGGGAGGAGCCGGCCAACTGGATGAAGCTGCGCGCGTGCTGGGCGACGCTATCAAGAAGTATCCCGACTCGGCCCGCCTGGTCGATGCTCTGGTCACCATCTACGTGCATCAGCTTCGCTATCACGAGGCTGTGACGGTCAGCGGCGATTTGGCCAGGCGCAGGCCCGGCGATCTGGAAGCGCAAAGAATCTATCTGCGCGCCCTGCTGCTCGATAGCAACCAGGAGATTTCCCTTCCGCTGGCGCACAAGCTGGTGCAGCGCGCTCCGCGCGACTCCGATATTCTCTTCCTCTGCGGCGCGGCGGAGCGGCAGGCCGGCGATTTTCAGAATGCGCGCAAGCACCTGGAAGCGGCTGCCGCGATCAATCCCAAGCACTTCAATACGCACTTCGATCTGGGCGCGGTGCTGGCGGAGATGCATGAGTGGGGCGAAGCCGAAAAGCAATTCAAGCTGGCCATCGAACTGGGAGACACGGAGCCAGAAGCGCGCTTTCAACTCTCCCAGGCGCTGCGCAAGCAGGGCAAGACCGAAGAGGCCGCGGAGCAGTTGCAGATCTACCAAGCCAAGGTGAAGCAGAAATCGGACAATACGCTGGCTATGCAGAAGACGACACAGGCCGACGAAGCTGCCGCCAAGGGCGATAAGAAGCAGGCCGCGGCGCTGTATCGCGAAGCCAGCGACACGCTGCCCAAGGAAGCCAAGCTCGCCTACCGCTGGGCGATGGTTCTGGACAGCCTGGAAGATTATTCGACCGAGCGGCTCGCCTTGGAGCGGGCCGTCGAGGACGATCCCGCCTCTGCCCTGGCGCATAACCAGCTTGGCTATGTCTATTCGAAGCTGGACGAGACTGCGCTGGCCGAAGAGCAGTTCCGTCAGGCGGTCAAGGCGGCGCCCAAATACATGCCGGCCTGGATCTCGCTGGCGGCAAGCCTGGCCATGCAGTCGAAGTACCCCGAAGCGCGCCAGGCAATTGAGAGCGCTCTGAAGGTCGATCCGGAGAATAAGGATGCGCAGGAATTGAGGAACAGCCTTCCTGCGCCAGTCCAATAGGCTAGAAAAAAGGCTGGTTCGTTTTTGATCTCGCGGGCGCGGATGCGCTCCCGGCGCGAATTGTGTCACACTAGGTTTTATTCATGAAGGCAGAGACGAAAGCCGACCAACTGAAGCTCCCCTTGCGCCGCGATCTGCTGCGCACCATCCCGGCCGCGGTTCTTGCGTCGCTGCTGCCCAGGCGCGTCCAGGCGGCTCTGGCGCCCAAGAGCGCCCTGCCGCCGTTTTCGCGCTTCGTCGATGTGGGCAAGATAGCCGGGCTGACCGAGCCGACCATCTATGGAGAAACAGACGGCTTCACCTACATCATCGAGTCGATGGCATGCGGCGTTGCCTTCATCGATTACGACAACGACGGCTGGCTCGACATCTTCATTCCCAGCGGACGCCGCCTCACCGACACCCCTGCTTCGGCAACCAACCGCCTCTACAAGAACAATCGCGACGGCACATTCACCGATGTTACCGCCAAGGCGGGGATGCTTCATACCGGCTGGGCGCAGGGCGTATGCGTGGGAGATTACAACAACGACGGCTGGGAAGACCTCTTTATTACCTATTACGGCCAGAACCAGCTCTATCGCAACAACGGCGATGGAACCTTCACGGACGTCACGGAGAAGGCCGGCCTGCTGCATCCGAAGACTCGCTTCAGCAGCGGATGCACTTTTGTGGACTACAACCGCGATGGCCTGCTGGACTTGTTCGTAGCCAACTATCTGGAGATTGACCTGGCCACCGCGCCCAAGCCCTCGCTTTCCGTGATTAATTGCAACTACGAGGGCGTGCCGGTCAACTGCGGTCCCAACGGATTGGCGAAGGCGAAAAACTACCTTTACCGCAACAACGGCGACGGCGCCTTCACGGATGTTTCCGCTGCATCGGGCGTGGATAAGGCGCGCGGCTCCTACTGTCTGACAGCCGTGGCCTTCGATGCCGACGAAGATGGCTGGCCGGACATTTTCATCGCCTGCGATTCAACGCCGTCAATGCTGCTGATGAACAACCGCGATGGAACCTTCCGTGAGGAAGCCCTGGTTCGCGGCGTGGCTCTGAGCAGCGATGGGCGGCAGATGGGTGGCATGGGCGTCGGTCTGGGAGACTACGATCTCTCCGGCCACCTGGACATTGTGAAGACCCACTTCGCCCACCAGCCTCTTGGAATCTACAAGAATGACGGCAAGGGCAACTTCGACGATCTTACCAACGAGACCGGCCTGAGTGTGGAGTCGCGCTTCATCGACTTCGGCGCGGGCCTGTACGACTTCGACAACGATGGCTATCCGGACATCCTGGTCAGCACCGGCTCCGTATATCCGGAACTGGAGCGCGCCGTGCCGGGCTACATCACGCGCACTCCGCGGCCGCTCTTCCGCAACCTGCGCAATGGCACATTCTCGGAGATCGGTGGCGAGGCTGGCCCAGACATCAATGCCGGGCACCTCAGCCGCGGCATGGCCTTCGGCGACTTTGACAACGACGGCGACATCGACGTTCTGATCATGAACGTCAATGAGCCGCCGACGCTGCTGCGCAACGATGCTCCCAAGGAGAACCACTGGATCAAGTTGCGCCTGGTGGGCGTCAAGAGCAACCGAAGCGCCATCGGCGCGCGGGTGATCGCGCGCTACGCAGGAAAGCTCCAGGCGCAGGAGGTGGTCAGCCAGTCGAGCTTCCAGTCCGCCTGCGACCTCAGGGTTCACTTCGGGCTGGGCGCCGCCAAGACCGTCGATCTAGAGATCTACTGGCCCTCCGGTATCGTGCAGAAGATGACGGGCGTGGCCGCCGATCAGATTCTTACGGTTCGTGAGAATGTGGAGAGCGTGGCACGCTGAACTGAAGCTGGACGCAAAAGCTTCGGGCCATCGAGGTCAAGCGCACTTCGGCTCCGAAGATCAAGCGCGGCTTTCATTCCGCCTGCGCCGATCTCAACCCACAGAAGCGATTCTACGTGTACCCAAGCACCGAGCGATTTCCGCTCGACGACAGAACGGATGCCATCGGTATTGTCGAACTGGCAATGGCGCTTCTATCGGTCACGTAGGACTGACTCACAATACAGATCATGCAGCCGCCAAGGCGCGCAGAGTCGAATCGCGCGCTTTGACAGCGATGGTGCTTAAGAACGCTGCGATAGACTTCCAGGTCCGAAAATCCAGACCTGGGTCACCCAGTCATTTTGGAGGGTCAAACATGCGCCACCCGGCCCGTTCATCTGAATATTCCCGGTTTGCCAGCTTTATGCACGGATAGCATACTGACGTATGGTTTCTGAATCGATTCGGTCGCTCGGAACCAGCCGATAGTGACGTTCCTCGACAACCAGTACGCGTCCCGATTCAACCGTCAATTCAAACAGCGCAATCACATCGTCGGCCATAAATTGCGCCGAGACCGGACGACAAATCAGATCGGGGAATTTCGCTTTACAGCAGGCGATGTCTTGGGCGGTTTGTACGGGAGAGAGCTTATCCGACCCGCCTTTCGCTTGTACTGGAATCACGAAATGTGCGCCGTTTCGGTTGAGACCGACATAAACTTCATCGACCTCGATTTGCCCCATATCTTTTACATGAGTTCGGAGATGGTTTTGGAGTGAGTAGGTTGTCAGTCCAAAAAAAATGTCGATGAGCCGATTATAGCGAACCTTTGCCAATAGCGCCTGCTCATCATTGAGCGCGTAAGAGATGACAAGACATGGAGTACAGTCCGGAACATTCAAAGCAAAACAATCCTCACGAGGTCTGATAGTAATACCTCTACTTAAAACAGAAACGGGTTGTAGTTTGGAAGGCATGGCTGTGGTTACTCACTAACTCTACCCCGCTAAATAGGGGCCTAAAAATCGTTCGCCGTTAAAGTGGATTAGATGCGAAGGGGCATCGGCAATCCACACTTCTGTCTCCCATGCAATCTCGCCAAGGTAGCGGCCCATGATTGCACGATTTGGAAAAGCAGTCACATACACAAGGCCACTCTTTGAACCAGCGAACAACTCAGTGAGTTCAGCATGGCGCTTGCCGTCTACCGGGCCATGACTGGTGACAGACTCAATCAGGAGCAACCAGTTCTTATCGGTGTAATGCAGAACTACATCGGGCATTTTCCCGTGTGCATCAACCTCTACGCCCAACCCCGTCAGTAACGCCTTATTGAAGTATCCCCACTTCTCGCCCGTATCGCCTGCATAAACCAACACACTGCCCGGTGCAAAGCGCGGAGCAAAGTCTTCAATGATGGCGCGGATCAACTCGCTATGTTCGCCAGGACTCAGAGCTATTTTCTTGCCAGGAGCAATCACGACGGGAATCAAGTTGTGCTTTCGCTCCCTAGCATACTGTGCAATCAATGTCTGGTGTTTGGTCAAATATGCCGCGAGCTTGGCGGCCCACTTTTTTGTGCTAAAGAAGCGTATCAGGGCCAGCGTTGCAGGCTCGATCTGGTACACTGCCTTCGGACTGTTCACCGAGCGGTCAGGCTTATCAGGGTTATAGAGCACGAGTCCAGCGGCTACGAACTGGTGCATCGTCTGACGGCGGAACGTCTCTCGTGTGTTCGGCGCATACTTCTTTTCGTAGTGCTCATGCGCCCAGTCCATGACAGGCGTGATGCCCACCAGCGGAGCTTCGGCCTCAGCCCATGTCTTCTTCGCTGTCAGATTCAACAGTGCCAGGAGACTGACCGCCGACCGCTCATTCTGCTGTGCCCGTGGCAGGCCCAGAGCCTTGATAATTTTCAGGGCTTCGTCTATGTGGACATGCGTCATGCCGTCAGTGCGCCTAGCCTTTCATCGATCATATGCTGCGTAAGCTCTCCGCTCTTTACTGCCCATTTGCCAAGTTCGATCAATGCAGGGCGGCTCGGATACTTCATTGTCTTCAGGTCTGTGGCGTTCACTTGAGTGTGTCCATTGAAGCGCCGAAACGCCTTGTCCACGACCGTGGTGTTGAGAAACACTGCGAGACCGTTTGCAAGAGACTCTGAGAGTCCGCGCTTGTTCTCATGGAACACGTTCAGGTGGTTCTCGAATCCTAGCGCCGGAGCATCGCCGAAGGATGCGGGATCAACCGCACTGGCAATGATCCTGCGCTTTTCTTCTTTCGAGGAGAACCTGCGGACAACGCAATAATGGCCATTCGGAAAAAGCCACTTTTCTGTTTCGTCGTTACGCTGGATAGCGTTCGGCTTCTTCGCTCCGGCAATCGGCCAGTCTGTACGGTTGATGCCGAAGTGACTCGGATAGAGAAGTGGCACCGTGCCCTGTACGGGCATATCGCGAAGATAATCCTTGAGGCGAAAATCAACAATAGGTCCAGTGGATACGTTCACACCAATGTCGGCCAGAGTGTATCGAATTGCGGACAGGATGTCGATAGCCGTGGTGTTCTCATCTGGCGACGTGGGAACGTGAATGAAGCCTTCTGCATCGTCAGGGAACACGATCTGATCGAACTGATACACATGAGTTTCAAAGTCGCTCAGGCTGTCGTCTGTCGATGTTGTGATCGTAACCGGCCCCTGAATGCCGCCGCGCTCCAACCGAATGATGATGTTCTCTTGCAGTACATCATCGGCCTTGAACGCCGAGGTGCGCGACTCAAAGAGGTGTATGTGCTGGAGCGCCGCTCGCTGCAAGATAAACTCTCTGAACGGGCGATAGTACGGCCCGTTGCAAAAGCTGCGCGGAATGATCGCAACAATCTGCCCTTCATGAGCAGCTTGCAGGACGGCCAGCGCTACGAACGCCGAATACAAATTCACAGTCTCGATTCCAAGGGCACGGAGTTCATGCCGATGCGGCGAATGGCTGTTGATCTTCTTGTACGGCGGATTCAGAATCGCGTGTGTGTAGTCGGTGACTCCGTGAAAGAGCAGCTGGTTCGATGATGAAATGAAGTCTTCCGCAGAAACGTGAGCCGTCGCACCTTCATAGGCTACGAGGTGTTCGGCGAGGCGGCCGCGGAGCCTGTCGTCAATTTCATAAGCGAAGACTTGCACCTCTTGGAACGGAAAGCCTCCCTCAACCCAACGGTCAAGAAAGGCGCACGACAACGCGCCCACCCCAGCACCAGCATCCAGCAATCTGCACGTCTTCAGTTCGCTGGCCGGGAATAAAGAGGCCATAAACCGGGCAATGTTAGATGATGTCATGAATTGGCCGAATTCTGATTTGCGATCTTTGGCAGTCCGAGGGGCGACTTGACGGCGGACTCTATCGGCGAATTCACGTTGCTGAATCATATTTGCCATTGTAGCGACTAAAAGTTCAGGACGCCCGGTTGACCCAGGTCTCAGTATTATTGAGACCTGGGATTCGCTGAACGTGGAGTCCTATCCCCTGCGCCCGCGCACCGCTTCCTTCGCTTCGGCTGGGCCGGCGGCGGGGACTTCGGGAACGTCGGCCTTGGCGCCGCCGATTCCCAGCTTCTTGCGCAGCTCGGCGTCCAGCTTGGCGAAGATCTCCTTGTT
>Ga0181520_10002203_pt1 | contig 36957 bp, 36 predicted proteins | sample PEATcosm2014_Bin_29_FD_132451 | JGI IMG/M metagenome (GOLD analysis project Ga0181520, IMG submission 132451) | Peatland microbial communities from MTU Mesocosm Facility, Houghton, MI, USA - PEATcosm2014_Bin02_30_metaG | ecosystem: Environmental > Terrestrial > Soil > Wetlands > Peat | place... | reverse complement strand
GCAATCGCCAGCAACGCTTCTGCTTCCGCCTCCGAATCCGCCACCGGCAGCATCGCCGACACCGCGGCATTCAGCGCACCCGGGTCAGCCCCAGGACTGCTTTTCATCAGCGCATTCAACTCGCTGACTGCATGTTTGCGTTGATCGGGATTCTTGGTGGTGAGATATTGCAGTTCCAAGCTTTGAATTTCGAGCACATGGCTTCCCGCAATTTCCTGCGAGCCGCTTGGTGCCGGTGCAGCCAGGACTGCTGATGGCAAAAGGGCGCTGAATAATAATCCGGCGAGTACGTGGCGGCGCGTCATGTCTCCTGCGGGACCAGTGGAGCCCTGAACGCGGCGAGTGTGGAAGAACGGGCCGCGGCGGACTGGTTGGTCAAGCCGCGGCCCATGTTCCTGGACCTTTGCCTACTCCTTCGCTATTCCCCCAGAGAATATGCTCAGAGAAGAACTTCAGTCCAAAAAGCTGTCGTTCAGGTTATGGGAACAGTGTGCCCCAACATTGCCCGAACTGAAATGCACATTAGCACTTAGTAACCCCCGGAGAATCTCCTTAGTACCAAGCCGGTAGTACATTCCCAATACACGCCATTGGTACTCCTACCTGTGCCTTCCGCTTGCAGCGCACACCGGAGACCGGCCATTTGGCCGTGTCCCTGTGTACAACAGCAAAGTGTCATTTTTCACTGTATTTTCTCGCAAAGCTCGGTATGCTAAGCGGATGGCGAATGTTCCAGGATCAAAAACTCCCCCTCTGGCGGCTCCCGCAGCGAAGAAGAAAGGCGCGGAATTGTCCGAATCCGAACACTTCCATCCCTCAACCAAAGTGAAAATCGCTGTGGTCGAGAGCGATCCGCTGCGTTTTATCGGATTTCGCGCGCTTTTCGATGCCGAACCGGACATGGAGTTGGTCTCGGCTTCGGCCAGTGACATTGCCAGCAATGCCGATGCTGATCTTATCCTTCTCGGCAGCCGTGGCAATCAAAACCTCTTCGACGTAATGGCCGGACTCAAAGCCCAGCGCCCCGACCTGCGCATCCTCGTCACCGGAGCTGGTGCGGACGACGAAATGATTTTGAAAGCTCTCGCCGCTGGGGCCAAGGGTTATGTCGATGAGGCCGCCAGCCCCAACGAGTTCGCCATGGCTATCCGCATCGTCCACCAGGGCTCGGTCTGGGCTCCGCGCCGGGTGCTCTCCACCTTCATCGAACGCGTCACCTCTTCACCGGGACGGATCTTTCCCGCTGGACGGGTCAGCTTTACCGACCGTGAAAAAGAGGTGCTTGAATTGCTCGTCGCCGGACGCTCTAACAAGGAGATCGGTGCCGCCCTCGGCATCGAGGAGCGCACCGTAAAGGCCCACGTTGCCAAACTCATGAGGAAGGTAGGCGTGCAGAATCGCATCGCGCTCTCGGTCCACGCCATCACTCACTCCCTGGTCACCAGCAACCGGTAACCGCTTTTGCAAGTGTCCAGTCCCGATGCACCTGCTTGATATGCACCTGCTTTGCGTGCATGCGTGATTTCTCCGGTCACCGTGGCTCTGAGGTGCTCTGTTTCAAAATCTTGCGAACTTGTGAAACTTCGAAGTGTTGTGAAACTTTGAAACCTGCAAGGGTTTATCATGCAGCAGTGGACTCCGATTCCCCCACGGAAGGAAACTGCATGAACAAGATTCTGATCGCGCTCGTCGTACTTCTCTCAACCACAGCGGCTCTGGCAGCGGATGGTCGCGCCGACGATATCGAGCGGCTGCAGAATGGCGCCACTGTGATCTCGGAAATCATGTCCGCCCCTGACAGTGGAGTGCCCGACGAAATCATCCACAGTGCCAAGTGCATCGCCGTGATTCCGAACATGTTAAAGGCTGCCTTCGGCGTCGGCGGAGCCTACGGCAAGGGCGTCGCCAGTTGCCGCACCGCCAACGGTTGGAGCGCCCCGGCATTCTTTTCTCTCAAGGGCGGCAGCTTCGGCTTCCAGATCGGCGGACAGTCCGCCGACATCGTCATGCTCATCATGAATGATCAAGGCATGGACAACCTGCTCCAAAGCAAGTTCAAACTCGGCGCCGACGCCAGCGTTGCCGCCGGTCCCGTCGGACGTCACGCCGATGCTTCCACCGACTGGAAGTTGCGCGCCCAGGTCCTCACCTATTCCCGCGCGCGCGGCATCTTCGCCGGAATCTCGCTCAACGGTGCGGTCGTCACCGAGCATAAGGATGACACCCGCGACTTCTATGGCCGCATGGTCCCCTTCAAAACCATCCTTCTCGGCAAAATTGAACCGCCCAAGGATGCGTTTGTCTGGCGCGATGCCCTGATGAAATACGCCGGCAAGTAAACCTTGCGCTCTTCCCGCGCCCGCCTAACTCGGCGGGCGTTCCTGTCTCTGCCCGATTCCGCTTCTCGTTTTTACGGGTTGCGCGTGTGATCGACCTTGCAGTTGCACCCACATCCGCCTTGCTTTGGCGAATGTGGGTGCAACTTCATACCGGTAATAGACGGATATAAGCCTGGTTTTTGCCAGGTAACCCGTCCTCTGCGCAGTTGCCTAAGGCGCGGACGATAATCCGCTTGCCCTGGCTAGCAAATTCCGGAACAATCCTTCGTATGTTCCGACGCTTCCCGATCATCGCGAACTTTTTCCTTGCAGTTGGACTCACCCTGACGTGTTGGTACGTGGGCAACTTTGCCGCCAGCATGGCTGGCTATGTGTGCGAGCGGCACAGAGTGTTCGCTTCGCTAGACCGCGAGCAGGGCAGGGACATTCGAACTCTCAATGAATCACTGTTGGCCTCTGCCTTGTCCCATATCATGACTAAGAACACGAAGGAATCCTTGCAACTCGATCTCTCCAATCTCCAGAAGCTTCGTCCCGAAGCTCCTCCTGACGCCCTGCCTCTGCTTGACTTGCGCATGGCGGCCGATCACGCATCGCTTGCGCAGCTCTACCAGAACACAAATGAGGCCACCAGCGCCACCGCACAAAGAGAGATGGCGCGCCCCTTGTTGCGTGGGCTGGGTTGGACAAATACATCGGACGCGGTGCTTGACGAGGTGGCGGATAAGCGATTCCGATCGCCCACTTCACTGATTCCTTCGGAAGGCGCGAAATGAGCCAATTGACCAAGATCGTCGCTCTCGTAAGCTGCGCCCTGGGGCTTATAGTTGGCGCTGCTTCTGGAGCATCCAGCGGCAGAGAGAGTGCTGCTGCCATAATCGATGCAGGTTGTTTGTCGGCTCAAAACGAACTATCCGTATTCTCCGCCGTTCAGTTCCACTATGCCGATTCTGACCACGCTCGCCAGGCAGTGCTCTCTGAAATGCGTATCGATGGAATCTTGCAAAGGCTTTCCCCCAAAATGCTGAGTGCTCGATCTCTGTACATACCCTATGCACGTCTCGCGCTGATCGAGGATGCCGCAGGCAACACTTCGGCTTCGCAGGCCGCTTTCGAAAAGGCTAAAGAGATCGTGCGAGAACATCATCCCAAGGAGGAAGTAACACTTGTGAAGATAAAGCAAGGCCTGCAGAGATACGACGACGCATTGGGAATGATTCGGTACTGAACTTGTCGAAGCTGGCTCAAAGTGCGCTGCCAGCGGCCCATTCTGAACACCCGAGAAATACCGATCCAACATTGTCTTCGGATAACCGCCAACTCCCTCAAAATCCAGAAACGGAACTGTTGTCGGCGTAATCCTTTCCCTCCAACTCCCGTCCAATCGGTTGACCTTGCAACTTGCAATTTGATACGGTCATTTCCTGCTCATGCGTTTTTGGTTGGAGTACCTTCCTGTCTGGCTCATCGCACAGACGCTGCGATGGCTGCCGCGTCCGGTGGCGCGCGCCATTGGGCGGGGAGTCGCCATTGCATTCTATTGGCTCCATCCGCGCCTGCGGCGGGTCGGCATGCGCAATCTCGAACTGGCTTTCCCCGAGAAATCTCTTACCGAGCGAAAACACGTTCTGAAGAATGTCTACCTCTCGCTCGGGCGTTTGCTCGCTGAGATTCCAAAGTTCCCCGCCTACACTTTGGAGAACGTAGACCGCATCGCGGTCTACGACGGACTGGAGAACTACCTCACCGCGCGCGATCGCGGCAAGGGCGTGCTCTTTATGACCGCACACCTAGGCGGCTGGGAGATCGGTTCCTTCGTCCATTCCATGCACGGTCATTGGCTCAACATCGTTGTGCGCGACCTGGACAATCCCCTTCTCAATCGCTGGGTTCGCGATCTCCGCACCCTTCACGGCAACAAGACATACGATAAGGATGACTACGCTCGCGGCCTGCTCTCCGCCATGAAGCGCGGCGAAACCGTCGGCGTCCTCATGGATACCAACATGACGCCCCCGCAGGGAGTTTTCGTGAACTACTTTGGCCTGCCCGCCTGCACCGCCGGTGGAGTTGCCCGTGTCGCCATGCACACCGGTGCCGCTGTGCTTCCCGCCTTCACCATCTGGGACGAAGCCCTGGGCAAGTACCGCATCCGCTTTGAACCCGCAATCCCCACCGTCTGCACCGGAGACGATGATGCCGATGCCATAGCCAACACCCAGAACTACACCGCGGCCATCGAGCAGGCCGTCCGCGCCAATCCTGAGCAGTGGTTGTGGGTACACCGGCGCTGGAAAACCCGGCCGCAAGGCGAGCCCACACTCTACTGACATCGCCCAATCTCACAGCCGTCGCCGTCCAGTATCACCTCTGACAATGGGTTCGCCGGTTCGATAACTAACCGGTCAATCCTTGCTAACCATGTACTCAGATAGAACATCCGTCCTCTGGCGACTACCTACTTAGTTAATCGTTGTCGCGATTCGTCCTGCTATAGCCGCAACATCATCACCCTGCGAAACATCCAATGTCTGGTGTCTGTGCCCGACGAGAGAGCGCTTCCGGTAAGCAGTTCCACACCTCCAGTGTTCGCGCCGGAGCAGCGGAATATGTTCGTTGAGGTGCTCAGCCTTTTCAAGGCGCAGCGCATTCCCTTCGCGGTGAGCGGTGCCTTTGCATTGCATCAGCACACCGGAATCTGGCGCGATACCAAAGACCTCGACCTCTTCCTTGCCCAATCGGAAGTTCCTTGCGCGCTTGCCGCGCTCTCCTCTGCAGGCTTTGAAACCACGGTCGCCGATCCGGTGTGGCTCTACAAAGCCCATCGCGGAGACTACTTCGTGGACCTCATCACGGGCATGAGCAACGCTGCCATTTCCGTGCGGCACGATTGGATCGACCATGCCAGCAGCGCCGAAATCCTCGGCATTCCCGTGAAGGTTCTAGCCGCCGAGGAACTGATCGCTTCCAAGCTTTTCGTCAGCCGCCGTGAGCGCTTCGACGGAGCCGACATCGTTCACGTCATCCACGGAACAAGCGGCAAACTTGACTGGAATCGCATTCTGCATCTCATCGGCGAACACTGGATGGTACTGCTTTGGGCGCTTGTGCTCTACCAGTACATCTATCCTGCACATTCGCAGTTCGTGCCGCGCACGCTCTGGACTGACCTGTTATCCCGTCTCCACCATGAACTCGACCACCCCAACCCGCACGCTGCTTTTCACGGCAGCCTGATCGATGACAAGATGTTCGCCATCGATGTAACCGAGTGGGGCATGGCAAATCTCAATGAGCAGTTGCGGAATCAGCGCGATCCCGTGCGCGGCAAGGAAGAAGGATGAGAATCGCGGCAGTTGCGGATCTCCACTACAGTCCGCAAAACTACGACAAAATCCGGGCGCAGATGCTGCGGGTGCGCGACGACGCCGATATGCTGCTCCTCGCCGGCGACCTCACCAACTACGGGCGAGTTGCGGAGATGGAATCGCTGCTCTCCATGCTGGTGCGGCTGCGCATCCCTATCGTCGCCATCCTTGGCAATCATGATTTTGAGAGCGGGCACCAGGAAGACTTGATGAAGTTGATGTCCGCTGAAGGAATCATCGTTCTCGACGGCACCGGCTACGAACGCGACGGCGTAGGCTTTGCCGGAACCAAGGGATTCATCGGAGGCTTCGGACGCGGCATGCTCACCGCCTTCGGTGAGCCGGAGATCAAGCGCTTTGTGCAGGTCTCCATCGACGAAGCATTAAAGCTGGAACTTGCAATGTCGCAACTGCGTACCGAGCGCCGCGTCGTCGTGCTGCACTACTCTCCAATTGCCGAAACGGCAAAGGGCGAGCCGATGGAAATTTATCCATTTCTCGGAAACTCGCGACTGGCCGAAGTCGTCGACCGCCACGGTGCTAATTTTGTGGTGCACGGCCACGCTCACCATGGCTCGTCTGACGGAAAGACCACGGCTGGAATACCCGTACACAACGTTGCTCTGTCAATTTTGCAGTCGACCGGAGTTGCCACCCCGTACCGGCTCTTCGATGTGTGACCGGGCGCGCCTCGGTTCGACAGCTTCGGTTGCGCGGCTGTAAACTCGGGAGTTCGGAAGCTTGCACGGCTTCCGCGGAGGCACGATGAGACGGCTGAACGCCTACCTGACTTTGCTGGTGCTGTTCTGCGCCCTGCAGACCGCGCCTGCGCAGGACCTCACATCATTTGAGAAACGAGTCCATGTAAAAATCCTTGCCAATGGGCTTACCGTCCTGCTTTTGGATCGGCCACAAGCACCCGTCTTCTCCTTCTTCACCGTGGTCGATACCGGCGATGCCCAGGATCCATATGGCAAGACCGGGCTCGCGCACATGATGGAACACATGGCCTTCAAGGGTACGGACGAGATTGGAACCACCGATTTCACCGCGGAAAAAGCGGCTCTGGCCAAGGTCGAGGCGGCCTACGCAGAGTACGACCGGGGAAATAGCCGTGCCGTAAATCGCGATGAAAAAAGGATTGCGGAGGCGAAGGCCACCTGGGAAAAGGCGCGCGAAGAAGCCGATCAGTATGTGGTGAAAAACGAATTTCCCGAGATCATCGAACGCAATGGCGGTGTCGGCCTCAACGCCTCCACCAGCTTGGATAGCACCCAGTATTTCTATTCCCTGCCCGTCAACCGCCTCGAACTCTGGGCCTACCTGGAGTCGGACCGTTTCCTGAATCCGGTGATGCGCGAATTTTACAAAGAGCGCGACGTGGTGATGGAAGAGCGGCGCATGCGCACCGACTCATCGCCCACAGGGAGACTGGTAGAGCAGTTTCTTTCCGTCGCCTACGACGGCAGCCCGTATCACCGTCCGGGGATTGGTTACACCAGCGACCTGCGCCACTTCTCCGCAACCGATGCGGCAAACTTCTTCAAGACTTATTACGTGCCCAGCAACATGGTGGTAGCTGTGGTCGGCGACCTCGACGCGGAGAAGACATTCGCACTGGTGGATAAATATTTCGGTCGCATTCCTTCCGGTCCGAAGCCGGAAGAGTACATCACGACGCAGACGAAGCAGACCTCCGAGCGGCGCGTGGCGCTGCAAGATCCTTCGCAGCCTTTTTATATTGAGGGCTATCAGAAGCCGAATTTTCGCGACAAGGACGATGTCGTGTATTCGGTGATCAGCGGCGTAATGAGTGAAGGACGCACCTCGCGCCTCTATCGCGCGCTGGTGCGCGATAAGAAAATTGCTGTTGCCGCGGCCGGTTTCAGCGGATTTCCTGGAGAGAAGTACCGCAATCTTTACGCATTTTATGCGGTGCCCTCGCAAGGACATAGCGCCACCGAAATGGGCGCCGCGATTCACGAAGCAATCGAAAAGCTGAAGACCGATGGGGTGAGCCCTGACGAGTTGAAGATGGTAAAGACTCGCTCCAAGGCAGCTCTGCTGCGCAGCCTTGCCAACAACCAGGGGTTGGCAATTAATTTGGCGGAGAACCAATTGAAGTACGGCGACTGGCGCGAGTTGTTCCGCCGGATCGACAAGATTGACGCGGTGACCAATGAGGACGTAAAGCGCGTGGCCAATGAAGTTTTTGTGGAGAGCAACCGCACGGTTGGAATCCTTGAAACAAAAAGCGCTGCGAAAGGGGCACGGCGATGAAGACGAAAACCCTGATGACGGCCTTGAGCGCCGCGTTGTTGCTGAGTTCCTTGCAGGCGCAGGATGCAATCAGTAACCATGCTACAACGCAGACGAGCGCCGGTGTGGCAACCAACTGGAAGCAGATTGCAATTCCTGAGTTGCCCGCGTTCAAGCCGCAACTGCCCAAGCGCGTGGTGTTGCCAAATGGCATGATCGTGTTCCTGACGGAAAATCACGAACTGCCTCTGATCTCGGGCTCTGCGATGATTCGCGGCGGCTCGGATTCCGAACCGGCGGATAAGACGGGGCTGGTCGAACTGTACGGCGAAACCTGGCGCACCGGCGGTACGGAAAAACTTTCAGGCGATCAGTTGGATGATTATCTGGAGGCGCGCGCAGCCAAGGTGGAAACCGGCGGCGGCGACGCCAGCACCAGCATCAGCTTCAATTGCCTAAAGGCGGACTTCAATGACGTACTGGGAATTTTCGTGGACCTGATGCGCAATCCGGCATTCCGTGACGATAAGCTCGCCCTGGCAAAAAAGCAGATGAACAGCAGCATCTCGCGCCGCAACGATGAGTCCGATGACATCGCCTCGATGCAAACGGATATTCTTGGCTACGGCAAAGCCAGCGCCTACGCGCGCGTTCCAGAGTATGCAACGGTTGCAGCAGTGACCCGCGAGGACCTGCTGCAATGGCACAAACAGCACACTTCCCCGAACAACATCATCTTCGGCGTGGTAGGTGATTTCGATTCGAAGGAGATGGAGGCGACTCTGCGCAAGGCCTTCGGCGGATTCCCCAAAGGCGAAAAGGTTGCGGAGCCAAAGGTCACGATTGCGCCTGAGAAACCCGGTATCTATGTGGTCGACAAAAGCGATGTAAACCAGAGCGAGATCCGCATGATCGGGATGGGCATCGAGCGCAGGAACCCAGACTACTTTGCCCTGCAAGTAATGAACGAAATATTCGGTGGAGGATTTTCATCGCGACTGTTCATCAATCTGCGCACCAAGGCTGGGCTGGCCTATGCGGTCGGCGGCGGCGTCGGCAGTGGATGGGATCATCCCGGACTGACCATCTTGCAGATCGCAACCAAGACCGAGACCACGGCCGAGGCAATCAAGGGACTCTGGGAGCAGGTGGATCTGCTGAAAAAGCAAGCGCCGACCGAGTTGGAGATGAAGCGCGCAAAGGACCAAATTCTGAATTCATTCATCTTTAACTTCGATACTCCCGCGAAGGTTTTGCGCGAGCAGGAGACCTACGAGTTCTACGACTATCCAAGAGACTTCCTCGAGAAGTATCGCGCCGGCGTAGAGAAGGTCACGGCCGCCGATGTCCTGCGGGTGGCCAACCAGTACGTTCACAAGGAAGATCTGAAGATACTTGTGATCGGCAATGAAAGCGAGTTTGAAAAGCCAGTCGCGGCACTCGGCCCGGTAACCCCCATCGATATCACAATTCCTGCTCCGGAAGCCAAAGCCGAAGCGGCCCAACCCGGCGGCAACAACGCCAAAAGCGGGAAGCCACAGCCGTAACCTTCGCAGGCGGGAAAAGAGCGCGTCCTCGGGCGCGCTTTTTCCGCATTTTTCAACAATCTTTCCGCTATTTTGCTTTCAGCAGCCATCCTTCATGCAGAGTTTCCCCCTCTACATTGTTGGCGCGTTTGCTGGTGCAGAACTCCACGCGCCCACGGAGGCGCTAGTGATTCGACCCGCAAGCATTCGCCTGAACGCTCTTCTGCTGTTCTCTCTTCTCGTTTCATTCGCTACTGCCAGGGCGCAAACGGTCTTCAACGGTACCGCCGATGATGGCTCGCTCTATCAAATCGTGCTGCCCACGAACTGGAATCATCAACTGGTGCTCTATGCTCACGGAATCGTGGACCCAGAGGCGCCCATCGCGTTGCCCAGCGATGCCGGGTTCCTCGATTTTCGCGATGCCCTGGTCGCTGAGGGATTCGCCGTTGCTTACTCCAGCTACGCCGCCAACGGCTTCGCTATCCAGGAAGGCATACGGGACACGGATCTACTACGCGGGCAGTTTGCCAAAGCAGCGGGAACAACTCCGGCGAAGACATTTCTGGTGGGCGTCTCGCTGGGTAGTGCGGTCGTGATCAATCTGGCGGAACGTTCCCCGCAAAACTATTCAGGAGATCTGCCGATGTGCGGTCTGCTTGGCGGAAGTCCGCTGGAGGTCGAATATGTCGGCAACGCGCGGGTTCTGTTTGACTACTTTTTCCCCGGCGTGATTCCCGGAACCCTGCTCCATACTCCGCTGTTGTCATACGATCCGGGCTCGTCCGATACGACGGACCTGGGCAATGTCGTGTACGGGAAACTGGTCGGAGGGCTGCTCAGCCCGACGCTGCCCACCTTGCAGTTGGCCGACGCGTTGGGGTTGGAGGCTACGTCCCCCACCGAGGTCGTTACCGGACTGCTTGAGGTGCTCGGCTTCGACGTGCGCTACGTAAACGATCTGCTGGCACGAACCAATCAGGCAAGCCCCTACGATAACCGCTTCATCTGGTATCAAGGCTCACTCAATGACAAGGCACTCAACGCGGAAGTGGAGCGCGTGTCGGGCACGCTGGAAGGATTCGACTACCTGCTGCGCTATTACCAGCCAACTGGCCGGGTTCAGATTCCTACCGTAACTCTGCACACCACGCGCGACCCGCTGGTGCCCTATTGGCACGAGGCGGTCTATCGCTTGCTCGCCACTGAGCAGCATCGCGAGGGACTGTTAGTACAGCAGTCGGTTGATCGCTTTGGGCATTGCGCATTCGAGGACTCCGAGGTCGCCCACGCATTCGCCGGACTGGCGGGCTGGGTGGATTACGGAGTCAAGCCGGCAGGCGGAGACGTAACCGCTCCCGCTCCGTAATTTCTATCGTGCAAAAAGAACGGCGTGGATGGCCCACGCCGTTCTCGCCGATCGGGATGCAAGTACCGCTATTCCTTGGTCGCCAACGTCTTAGGCTGGTAGATACAGAAAGGCTCGGAGGCCATGTAATTTCCCGTGGCAGCATAGGCGCGCGCTCTGCAACCCATACAGACGTTGCGGAATTCGCAACAGCCACACTTGCCTTCCAACTTGTCGGTGTTGCGAAGATCGGCAAAGACCGCCGAATCGTTCCAGATCTCGGAAAACGGCTGCTTCTTTAGATCGCCAGCTACCGCGGGCAAGTATCCGCAGGGAAAAACTTCGCCGTCGAAGGAAACAAAGCAGACGCCAGTTCCGGCAAGGCAGCCCTTGGTCATGGCGTTCATGGCATTCGGGTCTCCGCCGGGATGTCCGTGCGGGTGCGGCATTCCATCGTGGCGGATGCCGCTCTTGCCAAACTTCTCGAAGTCAGTCTTGAAGGCAATGCCGGTGGAGCCTGGCATCGTCATTTCGGTGGCGCCGATGGCGGGCTGGGTCGCAGCCGCTGCGGGAGCCACAGCGGAGCCCTCCTGCTTGCGCTCGGCGGCGCGCCGCTGGCGCACCACGCGGAAGTAGTGCGGGGCACAGGTGGCTTTGAGTTCGATGTCTCCAGTAGCTGCCTGATCGTAAAACCAGTTGAGGATGCGCTCATACTCCTCGGGAGCAACCATCTCCGATTCCGCGATATCAACACCGCAGCCGACCGGGACCAGCAGGAAGGTGTGGAGGGCATCGGCGCCGAGTCCGCGTACCATGTTCAACACATTAGGCAGTTCCACGGCATTGTGGCGCGCGATCGTCATATTGATCTGCACCGGCATGCCGAGCTCTTTGAGATTCTTGAAGCCGTAAATCGCCGCGTCGAAGGCTCCGGGGATTCCCCGGAAGGTATCGTGGGTCTCGGCATTGGCGCCGTCCAACGAAATCGACACACGCTTAACGCCCGCGTCCACAATCTTCTGCGCGATTTCCTTGGTGACCAGGGTGCCATTGGTGGCCAGAGCTACCCGCAGACCTTTGTCGGTCGCGTATTTTGCGAGCTGGAAGATATCTGGGCGATAGAGCGGTTCACCGCCGGAAAGCACCAGGATGGGGTTCGCAAATTCGGCAATCTGATCGATGATGTTCAGGGCTTTATCGGTGGGCAGGTCGGAGGGGGAGGCAAGCTCAGTAGCAGTGGCACGGCAATGCACGCAACGGAGGTTACAGCCTTTGGTCACTTCCCAAAAAATCAGGCGCGGCAGATGCTGGCCGGCGCCGGTACGAGGGCTCACGTTCATGAAATCTCCTAAAAAACGATCTAAAACTCCGACCGCAAACTAAACATACTAGGCTGGATAACCACTGAGCCATGACATATGTCACAGTACGGTTGTGATTTACGTCATTCTACTACGAGAGGGACGTTGATGGCGGCTGCGGCTTCGAAAGAACGGCCTCGGTAAGGATAATCCCCCCGAGGCCGCCGTCTGTTTCCGGCTAAGGTCCAACGCCGCCGCTGTGGCAGTCGGAGCAGTTGACCGAACCCAGGTCACCCAGGTCGATCGGATGCTTAAACGACATTGCAGTGTTCACCACCGCCGCCGGCAACACGCCTTCTTCCTGACCGAGCACGGTATGGCAGGAGTTGCAGTTCTTGGTGATCACCTTGCCGTCCTTGCTGGTGTGGTTGCCGTCATGACAACGGAAGCAGCCATTGAAGTAATAGTGGCCGACATTATCGGGGTGAGTACGCCAATCCACCTTCATCTCCGGGAAGATATTCTCGCGGAAGATGCGCTGGAGTTCCATCACCATGTTCTGGATATCGCCGGAATGGGTGCTGGCCAACTGCGGATACTTCTCCTGATAGTAGGCCGGGATTTGCTGGGCGATAGCGGCCATAGCCTGATCGTTGGTCTTGTACTCCGCGGTGAGAACCTGCACCCCCTGTTGCTTGGCAAAGGGTAGCTTGGGGTTGATGCGGTTGGAACCCATTGCCTGATCGACGGCGCGGTCCGGAGGAGTATAGACGTGGGTTGGCCGATTGTGGCAATCGATGCAATCCATGCGGCGCTGCTCGAGTTTGCTGATCGCGGCTGGATCGGTCCCGGCGGCGGTGTACTCGGTGACGTTGCCATTAGGATCGGTCAACCGCACCCAGGACATCGTCTGGCGCTTCGGATCGCTCCGATACTCAATCTTATTGGCGATGTTCATGTGCCAGTGGATTCCAGCGGTTTCCCCGGAACTCGGATCGCCGCCGCCGGTCTTGATGAGCAACCGGATCTGACGGGGTGTGTTGCCTTCGTCGGAAGCGAAGTGATTGAAGACCTTGAGCTGAGCTCCCCAGAAGCGGCGCGGCCAGTGGCACTGCTCGCAGGTTTGCGAGGCGGGGCGCAGATCGGTGACCGGGGTCTCAATCGGATGCGGGTAGGTATGCAGCACGGTCTTGACAACCTGGCGCAGCCCAGACATTTTCGACTTTACATACCAGCTCGCGCCGGAGCCGACGTGGCACTCCACACAGGTAACCCGGGCGTGCGCCGAGTGATTGTGCGCGGTGAATTCCGGGTGCATCACGGTGTGGCAAAGTTGGCCGCAGAAGCGGGTGGAATCCGTAAACTCATACGCGCGATAGCTGCCGACCGCGCTGAGCAGGATGAACACAAAGAGGAAGGTCAGAAAGAACGCAAGCCGGCTACGCTGTCCTGGTTGGTTCAGGTCGAGCGTGGGCAGTTTGGCGCCGCCCGGCATCGCCTGGAGGCGGCGCTGGCGCTCTCGCCATACGCCGAATGCTGCCAGGGCAAGGCCAGCGATCAGGAAGCCGGGAAACACCATATACGCGAGAATGCCGAGATATGGGCTGGGCTCGGCAGAGGTCACGTCGATGAGGAAAAGGATGATGATATTGGCCAGAGCTACTACGGCCAACGCAAGTCCGCTGAGACTGATGTAGTTACGTAACAACGATCTGTAGGAGAATCCCTCGTTCTGCGGGGAGTTGGGCGCGTTCTGCCCGGGATCGGTCATTCGAGTCTCCTGCAACGGTAACGCGGCGTTCGCTGTCCTGTTTGCAGAAAGCGGAGCAGAGAGCGCGGCAGCAGATTATTAGTATAATCTGCTGCCGCTTCATGCCGCACTACTTGGTGGACATGTGATGGGTTTTGACCTTGTCTCCTGCTGCGCCGGCATACTGAGACAGCGTCGCGGAATCAAGACCATGTTCTTCCTGGTAATGCTCAACTGACATCTTGCCGTCGAGGAACGCGAAGTTCACCGGGTAGGTGTCAGGATCGAGAATTACCTGATAGAAGTGCCACACGATGATAGCCAACGTGGCCAGGATCGCCTCATAGAAATGAACGGTAATGGCAACATCGATCCACCAGCGCGGTACGACGCTGGCAAAGATGACCTTGAACCAGACCATGAAGCCGGTGAGAGCCATCACAAACGTGCCCCAGACCAACGCCCAGTATTCCATCTTCTCGGCGTAGTTGAAGCGCTTAAACTGCGGCTTTTTGTCGGAGAATCCGAGGTAGTAGGCGAACACATCCACCATGTCCGTCGCATCCTTCAGCTCAGGCAGCATATCCATCAGCATACGGCGTCCCTCGCGGTAGAAGGCGAGGTAGATGACGTGGTAGAGGCTGACCGCAATCATCAAGCAGCCCGCGATCCGGTGCAGATAGCTGCGGCCGATTTCGTTGACGAAGAGGAAGCGAGTCGCGGCATCCGGGTACTTCAGAGCGAAGCCGGTGATGACCAGGGTGAAGAACGACGCCAGCAGCAGGAAGTGCTGGATGCGCTGATTTTTGGTCATGCGCACAACAATCCGGGGACCATTCGTGACATGCCCACCATGCTTGCGGCGATCGCTCAGCTTGCGCACAAAGATCATGAGGTTGTGCAGGAACATAAAGCCGACCACACCAACAATCATCAGGATGTAAAAGTTGCGAACCCAATCGATCACCTTGCTGCCGAAGTCAGCCTTGGCAACAGCTTCCGGATCGAGATGGATCTGTCCCTTGGCAAAGTTGGCGTTGGCGCCAGGATGGCACTGTCCGCAGGTCTTGACCAGATTGGCCGGATTGATCGTGGAATTCGGATCAGACGACGGAAGGATGTCGTGGGTACCATGACAGGATGAGCAGCTCGCGGTAGTCTTGGAGCCCACCGCATTCGCCATACCGTGATAGCTGGCGTTGTAACTGTCGGTACGTCCTCCCGGAATGCCGAACTCCTGGGTCATTCTCACGTTGTTGTGGCACTGGGCGCAGGCTACGTCGCCTTGATTCTCGGAGGATACCGAAGATAGTTTGTTGTCGACGGCCTTGATGGTGTGAACGCCGTGGCAGTCAGTGCAGACCGGAGCATGAGTATTGCCGGCCGCCAGATCCTTGCCGTGAATGCTCTTGGCAAACTGAGCCTGCTCATGGCCATGGCACTTGGCGCAGGTCATGGGCACGTTGGTGCGGAAGACCGGCGAAGTGACGTCGCCGGCGCGGCGAATGTCATGGGAACCATGGCAATCCGAGCAGACCGCGGCTTTGTCGTTTCCGGCGGCTACCAGCTTGCCGTGTACGGACTCCTGATAAGCCAGCGCCGGTTTGCCCGCCATACCCGGCATCGCCTGAGCGTGGCACTGGCCGCACATCTTGGGAATATTGACCTTTGCAGAACGGGACTTGGGATCACTAGCCGCCAGGATTTCATGAATATTTCCGTGGCAGCTCTCGCAATTTGCCGCTTTTGCGTTACCCGCGGCAAGCGCCTTCCCGTGAACTCCATTGTCGTACATCTTCTGTTCGTCGGCATGGCAGGTGGTGCAAGTCGGCTTGACCAATCCTGCCTCGTGCGGAAGGCTCTTAATGTCGGTATGGCAATCTACGCAGGAGAACATGGAGCCGTGAATCGACGCCTTAAATGCATCTCCGTGCACCTCCTTGCCGTTGACCATCGAGGCATCGCTGTGACAGGCAAGGCAGTCATCGTTAGTAGGCTTGGGTTGGGCGGCTGCCTTGGTCCCTGCGTACGCAAACCCGGCACAGACAAGCACCAGGCACATCATCCAGATCAGTTTTAAGTTCTTCACAAACACTTCACCTTCGACTTCGGCATGTGCAACTCAAGTAGCTGCCCGAGCACAGTTGGCCCGGGCGGCCCAATCCAACAGTTTGCGAATGTGCTTACTTCAGCGAACGCACATAGGCGACAGCAGCTTTAATTTCATCTCCGCTCAGCTTGCCGTTAAATGCCGGCATCTTTCCCTCTCCGTTGGTAACGGCGGTGATCAACTGAGCTTCGGACTTGGATTTTACTTCCGGTGAAGTCAACGGCTTCACGCCCATAGCAGGCATGGATTTCATACCGTCAGCTCCGTGACAGGCCGCGCATTTAGTCTTGAAAATGGCGGCACCGTCGGCGGCAAACAGGGGCGTTGCCATGATGGCAACGATTGCAAACGCAAAGAATCTCTTCATCGATTCTCCTGTACTGCTCTGCAATCCTGAAAGCGGTGCTGGTTGAGACGTAGAACTTCCGCTTTTACAGGACCTTATTGGTTTTCGCATCTGCAGCGCACTTGGGGCAGTGAGACTTCTCACGACGCCACGTGATCTGCATCACATGACAAACGGATCATATCCTTTGCCTTGACCGTTACGAATAAGGCTTTTCGCCCGAATTCAGGAAGTGGGGCTCGCCGCGGCGACTGCAACATCTGCAGGAACACACAGATGGGTCCGCCAAAAAATTGCGACTAAGGAAGAACATTGCCCGACGATTCCAGCGTTGCTTGAATCATCTATCCCAGAGAACCAAATTGCAAGAAACTTCGCTGGTTGATCTCACGGGCCCAGAAAGTAGCTGAAAATCGCTAGCCTTGCTGAAAAATCGAAGCAAAAATGAAAAGGACCGCACCAGGCAGCCCTCGTCGATTCCGTAATCGTGTTTAAGAGGCGATGGAACGAGTGCGCTGTATGCGAGCCCGTCGTGCGCGGCTAAGCCCGATGGAACGCACGCGCTCATACGCACCGTGCAAATCGTCGCTCAGACGGCGAACAACTTCCATGCAGATCAATGGGTTGTCACGCAAAAATTTGAGAAGATCCTTGCGCTTCACGAAGACGACCTGGGCCGTATCAAGCAGCTCCGCGGTGACCTCGTAGGCATTGCCGCTGAGCGTGGCGCCCAACCCGAGCACTTCGCCAGGGCCAGCCACACGCAACATCAGGCGCCTTCCACTCTCCGAACAGATGGAGAGTTTGGCGCGGCCCTCGCAAAGGATATAGACTCCGCGTGACGGGCGGCCTTCGGCGAACAGAAGCGCACCTTTGCCGAGAACGGCCTGCTCTTTGATTTCGTCGAATCCGCGAATGGCATCCGGCGACATATCGCAGAAGGGACGATCAGAGCGGAATGCGCAGTGGCTGCAACTCGGCTGCATAGCGGTCTCCATGGAGAGTTTTTATCTGTTGTTCGCAGCCCACGCAGTGATTACAGTCACCCGGCAACGTGAGTCCCGCCACAGGGCACTCCGGCAGGCAACCAGAGCTTGATGAGCGCCTGCCGGGATACAAAATATGCAAACGCGCAAAAGAAAGGTTCGGCGCGGGGCCGAACCATATTTATAAAAATAAATGCTGATCGAACGCTTATTTCATACAGTAGCTAACGCCTTAAGGGCGGCTTTGTTCCGGATGACCAAAGTGGAACCCTTGGCCTGAACAATTTGTCGCTTCTTCATTTCTGCAAAGAGGCGCGTAACGGTTTCACGCGAGGTCCCGATCATTTGGGCAATCTCCTCGTGGGTAAGAGCGAGTTTAATGCGCGGTTCCTGCTTGGCGCCTTCGCCGTTCTTGGCCGTCCACTCCAGCAGCAACTTGGCAAGCTTCTCCGCGGCTGAGTGCGACAGACCCAACGAGCGGATTTCACGGCAAGCCGTATTGTATTTTTCGCTGAGTTGTTCGGCAACCCGCATGCAAGCGTCGGCGTGCTCCCTCAGTAAGCGCAGAAAATCCTCACGCTTAACAAAGTTAACTTGGCACGGATCGATGGTTTCTGCGGTGAGTTCGTAGGGTTTGCCGCTGACCGACGCGCTAAGTCCGAGAACTTCGCCGGCTTCGGCAATTTTGAGGATCAGCGTCTTGCCATCGGTGGAGCAGATGGACAGTTTCACCCGCCCCTTGCAAAGGACGAAAATGCCGCGCGGTGCCTGACCTTCCACGAATAAAACAGCACCTTTGGGGTAAGCGGTGGCGTACTTGATTTGTTCAAAAGATTGAAGGGCGGGTTCAGATAAATCACAGAATATCTGATCGGCCCTCATCTTACAGGTGAGGCAGCTCTCGATAATATCCAGGCCGTACGGTGAAAGCACTGTGGACCCCCTGTGTTGCTGGCTCGGATTCCTGACCCGGCTGGCAGTGCGGCTCCTGAAAAGCCGCGCTTATTCTTCTGTGTACTGAGCACATGCCCGTGCAAACAACCCTTTACGAGGCAGTTTGGACGCACATCCTCAGGTTTAGCTTTTAAGGTTTACGCCGCACCAAAAGGAAGTGCATACGTCACACTCCAGTGTGACATGAACACTTCGCAGTGACCTGCAACACAGCCAAAGGTTCGTACGGCACACCTGCTTGGCCAGTGCTGAGTACGTTGTAAACACTGGGTAGAACAAGGTTTATCGGCGCACGATGCCATCAAGGCAGAGCTCGGTGGTGCGCTACATCTCAATTGGATGGCCTTGAACAAGGAGTGACGAGTAGATGTCAGCCTTGTTGAGTCTGTCTGCAAAAACCGCTCCGGCGAACCCATCGCCGGGTCGCGGACCGCTAAGGTGACTCTCCTGACCTGAGTTGTTGCCGTCGCCGTGCTGGTCGACGTTCGGCAGAGAGTTACGCTATCTCGACTCGATAGAGCTGATACTGCGAGGTCTCGTAGTATTGCCTGAATTCGGGGATGCGCTCAAACTCCTGCTTTTCAAACGGGGCGTTGTAGAGCACGAAAATCGAGCGCGGAGCGCGTCGCGCCGATGCAGCCAGGTTGGCCAGAACTTCGCGGAGCACGTAGTCCGGAAATGGGTTGAACAAATACACCACGAGATTTGCCAGCGGAAATTGGTATTCCCGGGCGTCGGCGCACAAAGACTCGATTTTGCGGCATTGCAGACCGGGTTCGTCAAATCGCTCGATATTCTGGCGGGCGACGGCATCCAACTCAGGCTGCACTTCCACCCCTACGATGCGGGCAAATGGATACATCGCCGCCAGCAATAGGGCTCGCCCTTTGCCCGAGCCAAGATCGATGAACGTAAACGTCTCGAAATCGACGGTCGCCAGATGCTGCATGATCTCGGCGAACTCTTCTTCCACGGTAGGCTGATAGAGGCGCTCGCTGAAGACCTCGCGCAGGCGCACCGATAACGGCAGTCGAGCCCATGTGGTGTCCACGGCGTGATCGCAGTCGTAATCGATGTCTCCGAAGCGGCTGCGGCGGCGCTCCGGCAGTGAGTCCTTTACACATTCCACAAACTGCTCGGCAAGGTAGCGGAATGAGCCTACAAAGCCGCGAGCGCGAATGGAGTCCCGCTGCCAGCGAATCACCGCGGTAGTCAGCGACGGCGGCCGGTTTGATTGCGTCATAAAGTAATTATGGCATTCCGCAATCGAATCCCGAAGGGCGGCCCGTCCTCGCCTCATCGCACCGCTGCCACGCAAGCACGTTCCTGCCCAACTATGGCAAAGTAGAAACAGGCATGGCAACGGCACAGGTGGACCATCGCGCAGCAGGCGCGGCATTCCGTTATCCTAACTTTCGTCTCTTCCAGGCGGCCCGTTTTCTGATGGTGACCGGACTGGAAATGCAGTCGGTGGCCGTGGGCTGGCAAATTTACGAGATCACGCGCCGCCCGCTGGACTTGGGCTTGGTCGGTCTAGCGCAGTTCCTTCCGGGGTTGCTGCTGTTTCTGCTGGGCGGCCACGTGGCAGACCGCTTCGACCGGCGTCACGTCTTGCTGGTGTGCTACGCCAGCTTCACCCTGTGCGCACTGGCGCTGCTGACCATCACTCTACGCGGAGTTCACGGGGTTGCACCGGTGTATATGGTTCTGGTGGCGATGGGCTTTGTGCGCGTCTTCAACGGTCCGGCAGGACAGGCCTTCTCGCCGCTGCTGGTGCCCGCGGCGGTCTTTCCGAACGCCGCCGCCTGGGGCTCCTCGATTTTCAACGCGGCCACCATTCTCGGCCCGGTCATCGGCGGAGTGCTCTATGCGTTGCGCGGGAGTCCGGAGGCCGTCTACCTTACGGCCGCCGTCGTGCTGGCCACCAGCGTTCTCCTGATGCTCGCAATCCGCATCCAGGGAGTGCAACAGATGAGCCGGGGCCGCGACTGGAACACCGTGCTGGCAGGCTTTCAGTACGTTTGGCGTAACAAACTGATCCTTGGCACGACCACATTGGATCTGTTCGCAGTCCTATTGGGCGGCGCCGTCGCCCTGCTTCCGGTGTTTGCCCGTGAGCTTCTGCACGCGGGACCACGCGGCTTGGGCCTGCTGCGAGCTTCCCCGGGACTCGGAGCCGGGTTGATGGCAATCGTGATTGCCTACATTCCTTTGCGGCGCCGCGCTGGAGTGAAGATGCTGTGTTGCGTTGCCAGTTTCGGAGCTGCGACGGTGGTCTTCGGCTTATCCCGAAATTTATATCTGTCGATGTTCGCGTTGTTCCTGGTGGGTGCGGCCGACATGGTTTCCGTGATCGTGCGTTCGACCGTGGTACAACTCGCCACTCCCGACGAAATGCGCGGGCGCGTAAGTGCGGTGAATATGTTGTTTATCGGCGCATCCAACGAATTCGGACAATTCGAGAGCGGAGTTACCGCACAGTGGATGGGAGCTGTGCCTGCGGTGGTTGCCGGAGGGGTTGGGACGATTGTGGTGGTCGCCCTGTGGAGCTGGCTCTTTCCAGCCTTGCGAAGGATAGACTGTCTGACCCAGGAATCGCTGGCGATTGCAGCTGAGCAGGACCTGACGGAGACACAGTGAGAGGGCACTCATTGGCTGCGCAATTCCACGCAAAGCAATGCCATCCAACCCCCGCGCGATTCTCTAACCCACTGAAGCATCTGTTTCGCGGGTCTTACAGGGAATCCATGCTTGGCTTACACGCTCACGCTGATCTGTGCTTCTTCCCACCAGATCTGAGCGTCCTCAGGAATCTCGCGCTTCTGATAGCTGCCGCCGTGCAGGACAACGCGCTCCAGCACCTTCTCAACGACACAAGGTAGCGCTTTGCGCACGGAGTCGCTGAGCGGGGCTCCAATCTCCAACTGTTCGCCGGTGACTCCGATAAGATAGACCTCTTCGGGGCCATCGCCGGCGAGCTCGGCAATGAAGATGGATTCGGTGATGCAAGGTGAATGCGGGTCGAGCCGAACGGCGGGCCGCTGGCGGGTAATTGCTGCCTTGTCATAGACAGTCACCGTGCCAGCGGGCTCGCGATTATCAGCCGAATCGATCAAAATCAGCACGTCCATGCCGGTCATGTACGCGATCAAGTCGAGGCCGGGGGTGCCGAGGTCTTCAACCTCGACACCTTTGCCGAATTCATAATTGGCCGCGATCCAACGAGCCGTGTAGGGTCCCACCGCATCATCGCCAAGCAGGACACTGCCGACGCCGCAGATCTTGATCTTCTTCATATGGTTACAGCACCTTTACCGTTGCCATTGCCGTGCCTTCAGGGTCGAAGGTGTGGCAAGCGCAAGCCATGCAAGGGTCGAATGAGTGAATGGTGCGTATCGCTTCCAAGGGACGGACGGGATCAGCTATGGGGTTGTGAAGCAGCGAAGCCTCATACGGGCCAAGCTGTCCCTTCGCATCACGCGGAGAGGCGTTCCAGGTCGAGGGCACGACTGCCTGCCAGTTCGCAATCTTGCCACCCTTGATGACCGACCAGTGCGAGAGCAAGCCGCGCGGCGCCTCGTGCACGCCCACGCCCTGGATCTCTCCCGAGGGAAATTCTGGATTGTTGTGGATAGCAACGTCGCCCGTAGCGATGTTGTCGACCAGCAACTGCCAGTGCTTCGCACCGAGTTCGGCCAGCATCGAAGCGCGGATCGCGCGAGCCACATGGCGGCCCATCGTGGACTGCAACTGGGCCACGCCAATGCGGCGGCCGGCAACGGTCGAGATGAGATCCAGTGCCTTGTCCGTGTGCTTGCGCGTGAGCGGGTCGCCGGAAGCGTAGCCGACCAGAATCTGCGCCAGCGGTCCAACCTGCATCGGACGACCCTGGAAGCGGGGCGCCTTGACCCAGGAGTACTTGCCGTCAGCCTGCCAATCGGTATAATCCGGTTCGGTCTCGCCCTTCCACGGATGGAGCGGGTCCTCGCCCTTGTACCAGGCATGCTTGGTTTCTTCCGTGACGCCTTCGACGAAGACCTTGTCACGGAAGCCGTCAAAGCGATGCACGCTGGACAAGTTGCCATCCATGATATAGCCGCCGACCAGGTCGAACTTGGTGTTCTTGCTGTCGATCGGCAGATCCGGGGAGGCAAGGTAGTTGGTGACGCCGGCGCCGTAGTTGAACCAATCGGCGTACATCCCGGCGATCGCGCAAACATCGGGCAGATAAACCTGATCGACGAACGGCTTCACTTCTTCCATCAACTGCTTGATCATCACCAGGCGATCCATATTGAGGGTCGCAAGGCTGTCAAGGTTGATGGCATTGGAGACACCGCCCACGGTGAGGTTCTGGATGTGCGGGCTCTTGGAACCGAGAATCGCAACGGCCTGAACCGACTTGCGCTGGTATTCGAGGGCCTGAATGTAATGCGCGAACGCAAGCAGGTTAACCTCGGGACTCAGCTTCATGGCCGGGTGTCCCCAGTAGCCATTGGTAAAGATACCCAATTGTCCACTCGCAGCCACGGCCTTGACCTTGTCCTGCGCGGCAGCAAAGGCTTTTTTGGAGTTGCCTGGCCAGTTGGTCAGGCTCTCTGCCAGGGCGCTGGTCTTAGCCGGATCGGCCGCGGGAATCTTCAGAATATCCACGAAGTCCAGGGCCGACAGGTGATAGAAGTGCACGATGTGATCGTGCAGTCCATGGTTGATCAGAATGAGGTTACGGATGTATTGCGCGTTCAGTGGAATTTCAAGGTTCAATGCATCTTCCACCGAACGGACGGCAGACATCGCGTGCACCGTAGTGCACACGCCGCAGAAGCGCTGGGTATACAACCAGGCTTCCCGAGGGTCGCGGCCCTGAAGAATAGTCTCGATGCCGCGCCACATAGTGCAGGAGGACCAGGAATTAGAGACCGATCCGTTTTCCACTTCCACGTCAACCCGGAGGTGGCCTTCGATCCTGCTGATGGGGTCAATCGTTATGCGTTTCGCCATGTTTGAAACCTTCTAGTCGATGTCGTGGATTAGTGTTCCACTGGCGCGTAGCCAGTCAACTGGATGCCCGGTTTTACCTGCTCTTCGTACCTTGCCATCTTGAGCCAGTCGGCGTTGGAACCCGGCAGGATTGCCAGTTTCTTAACCGCAACAATGTAGGCCAATACGGCGATTGAGATGAAGCCAATGCATACGAGGAACTCGACGGCGGACGGGAAATAGAACGCCCCGTCTCTGGCATGGAAGGCCAGCGTCGTCGGGCTGAACCGGTAGATCATGCCGCCCACCGCGCAAAGTACGTGCGCCAGGAACATGGTCCGTAGATTTTTACCTTTCTCCGAATTTAGAACATAGGCCGATCCCGCAATCAGGATGATCTCGGTCCAGAACAGGCCGGAGTAGTAGGAAGGAATCAACGCCAGGAGAATCTTGCCGCGAACCAGAATGTCGGCGAAGCGGAAAGCCGTCCAAGCGTAGATCACCCACACGGTAATTTTGTTCAGCTCTGCCATGACATCCATGTCGATATCGCGTTTCCAGGTGATCTTCGCCTGCAGCAAGCAGATCGCGGTGCAGTTATATCCCAGGAACGCCGCCGCCCAGACGTAGATCAGGGGCAGGAACGGCGTTTGCCAGAGCGGGTGAACGCGATCTCCACCGAGTAACATCAGGGCACCCAGAGAAGACTGGTGCATGATGGGCAGAATGTAGGCAAGCCCGATGATAAAGGGAAAAACCTTTGCCATCGCTTTTTCGCAGAACTCCGCAATACCGCGCCATTTGGGAAACTCGTAAATGATGTACTCAAACAGCGGCGGCAGGTTTTCCAGAAATAGCGGCACGCTGGCATACAAGGACATGCAGACCGCGATCTCTAGCAGTGGAGAGTGCAGGTTCCAGTGCCACGGCATCACTACCCAGTAGAAGTTCCAGGGACGGCCCACATCGACGCCAAGCATTGCCAGACCGGTCCAATACGCCAGACAGCTGGTGAGCAGCGCCACCCGCATAACCTGGTGCAATTTGGTGCGGTTAAAGACCCAGGCGGCTATGCCTACGGCAAAACCGCCCGAGCCAAGACCCGTCAGGACCATTACGTTAAAGGTTTTCCAAAGTCCCCAAGCGTAAGGGTCCGACATTCCGGACATTACGCCCCCAAGGCCGACCACTTCGCGGACTGCCGTGAGCATCATACCAATCGCGATTACGACCAGCAGCGCCCAGAATCCACGTGTAAGCACGGGGACACCGTAGACAGGAACACTTCTCTCCCACCGTGTCATAGTTGTGGCCTCAATCCGGTCTTCTTCTGATCCTCGACCAAGTGATGAGCGTGCTCTTTGAAGTTCTTACCGGCGAACATCACCATGCCGGCATAAAGGGCTACCGGCAGCGCCAGCCACTTGTAAAGCTTGTGCTGGTACTTCAACCGCTCAGGCAGTGACTCATCGCCAAGGGTGGGCAACCCCAGCTTGTCAAACGCAACCCTGGAGAGATATAGAACCTGCGTGCTACCGCCTTCGGTCTCGCCATAAACCCTGTTTTCAAAGTAACGGCCAGGGCTCACAGCAATGCGGCGTTTCGCCTCCATCAACAGATCTTCACGGCGTCCGTAAATCACTGCCTGAGTCGGGCAAACGGTGGTGCAGCCAGGCTGCAAACCTTTGCCGAGACGTTCGCGGCAAAGCTCACACTTGGTAATCTTAGGATTGAACCCATCCCACGTGAAAGCTGGAATGTGGAAGGGGCAAGCGATCTCGCAGTAGCGGCAGCCAACGCACTTGGAGCCCAACCACCAGACGATTCCCGTCTCCTTGTCCTTGCGAAGGCCTTCGAACATGCAAGCCGATACGCAGGACGGATCGGCGCAGTGCATGCACTGCTGCTTGACGTACGAGTGATCCGAACCATCGGCCGTGCGATACAGCTTGACGATGTTCTTGGTGAAGTAGTTCAGTGCTGGAGGAGCCTGGTGGAGGCCATCCGTGCGGGTATCGGGTTTCAGGTCATTAGCCTGATTACACGCCACCATACACGATTTACATCCAACGCACTTGGTCGCGTCATACAGCAGACCTAGTGCCCCTTTCGGCAGCGGAACTTCTTCAGCGTGGGCAACCTCTGGAAGGGCGGTGGACACGCAACCTGCCGCCAGAAGCGGCAGACTGCCCTTGGCGAGATTTTTGAATGCCTCGCGGCGTGTCATGGCCATGGTTACATCCTCCCGACAGTCGTCTTCTGGTCCTGGTCGGCAACCGCTTCTTCGCTGCTCGTAAGTTTCTGCGAAGCCGCCCATGTTGCGCCACCCAGAGCACCCGCTGCGAGGCCAACCAAACCGGCCGCAGCAGCACCAAAGGTGCCAGCCCTGCCAGAGATGGGAGCATACGTATCAGGCGGAGTTGCGAGGTGAACATCGACACGGTCGAATGCGGGAATGCGGAAACCAACCGACTTCTCCGTGCAACCGAAGCAGGGGGCACCAACACCGATCGGCCAGGCATCCACCATTTCATTGAAGTGACGCGTGGAGCATCCGGCATGGGTTACCGGGCCTTTGCAGCCAAGTTTGAACAGGCAATAGCCTTCATTATGGCCAGCATCACCAAACTGTCCGGCGAAACGTCCGGCATCGAAATGCGCGCGGCGCGGGCAGTGGTCATGGATCAGGCGATCATAGGCGAACTTGGGGCGCTTGAGGTCATCGCAGGCCGGCAACTTGTGCATTACGGCAAACTCCAGCACCACGCCCAGAAGGGTGTACGGATTCGGCGGGCAACCCGGAAGGTTGACTATTGGCTTATCGGTGATGATCGAATCAACCCCGACCGCGTCGGTTGGATTCGGATCAGCCGAAGGTATGCCACCCCAGGATGCGCAGGAACCCATAGCGATAATCGCTGCAGCCTTGGAACCAACTTCCTTGAGCACATCGATCGCTGGCCTGCCCCCGAGCTTCATGTAGATGCCCTGGTCTTTGCGCGGGATCGAGCCCTCGACAACCAGCACGAACTTTCCGGCGTTCTCGGAGACGGCCGATTGCAAGGCCGCTTCGGCCTGCTCGCCGCAGGCGGCCATCAGAGTCTCGTGATAGTCGAGAGAAATTATGTTGATGATGAGGTCTGCGACATCGGGCTTAGAGGTGCGCAGAAGTGTCTCCGAGCAACCGGTGCAGTCTTGGAAGTGAAGCCATACGACCGAGGGCTTTTTTGCCTTCGCAACACTCTTCGCAACTTCCGCCGGGGTAGCCTTCTCAGTGAGGGCCAGTCCCATGGGAGCCGTTGCTACGATGGTGGTGCAAAGCTGCAAGAAATCTCGACGTGAGTAGCCCGCATTCTTCAAGCTCTGGGCTATCGTTGCCTTTTCGATACCGTCTTTTGCCATGTCATATCCTGTACGGTGACATTTGCCGGGGCGATACTTGCGCCCGACTATTTTGCCAAGTGTTTGCGGGTGTTCCGAGCTAATGGCTGGACTGTAGCAGCGTTCTGCTTGTCTGAGAAGCAAAATCTGCTCATCAGACAAGCTTATACTTTATCTGCCAGCGTGCGGTTTCCCATCTGCCAGTGTGGGATCTTCCGACGGCGGTTTCGCATTTCTGTATGAAGCTGTCTCCCTTTTGAAAACCACGTGACTTTGATGTGTGTTAGTACATCTAGGCAAGATGAAAACCGAATATCCCGTTTTTGTTCAGACTCCTCCGGCAGGACCGATTTTTGCCGAGTGACAACCGCTGTACTTCGGAAGGTACCAACTTTTCCGTCCAGCATTTACAATTTCTGTTCATGCGCCTGATCGTTCGCTCTTCCGCCATTCATGCCGCCGGTGTTTTCACCCTGGAACGCATCCCCAAGGGTTCGCTCGTCGTGGAGTACACCGGTACACGTATGAAACATGACGATGCCGACACTCTCTACAGCGAGCGTCCTTATACCTACCTGTTCGGAGTGGGGGACGGCACCTATGTCGTCGATGGCTATGGAATGGCCATGTACCTCAACCACTCCTGTGCGCCAAATTGCGAGACCGAAGAGGATGAAGACGAGCGCGTCTGGATTCGCGCGATTCGTGACATTGCGCCGGGCGAGGAACTGGTCTATGACTATTTCCTCTATGACGGCGAGGGGGATGCGCCATGTACTTGCGGCGCTGACCGATGCCGCGGGACAATGTATTCACCAAAGGAACTGAAAAAACGCAAGCGCGTGTCGCAAAAACGTTCGAATGGCGCAGTTGCGAAAGACAGGCGGAGAGCGCAGAAATAGTCCGTCGCCATCAAATAGAAATGCACACTCCCCTAACCGCCAAGCGCAGACGCCAGAGAAATGTGCGGATAATCAGAAAAGGCTCCCTGTTACTTCGCGGGAGTCTTTTCCTTTTTGCGAGCGGCCCAGCGGGCGCGGGCGGCTTCAGACATCTTCTTGCGTGCCGCCGCCGAAATTGTCCGCTTCGCCATTACCGTAACCGACCTGACCTTCTTGTTGTTCTTCACTGGGGCACGCTCCACGCCGTCTAAGCTACCCAGAACGGAAAGTGCCTCATCGACGCGAGCCAATTCTTTACAAAGCCGGATATGTTCCTGCTTCAACTGACTTACTGCTGCGCTGATTGCTTGGTTTGCCATGGTAAGCATTGTAACAACAATTACCTTAGTCGAGTTGTGTTATCCCCTTAATCGCAAGTGCTCTGACCCTAAATAGATACTCCCACGGTAAGAGAGTGGTAAGAAAGTTGAGATAAGTAACAGGGTCCAGTAAATCCTAACCAGCCAGATCAGCACGCTTAAGACGAAGCAGTGAAACGGCGGCCAGCGTATGCGCGTCGGCAACTCGCCCATCTTCCACCATCTGGTAAAACTCATTCCAGGCAAAGCTTCCCCGAATAATGTCCTGCTCTTCCTTCTCAGGCTGCGCATCCAGTTGAGTAAGTCCGGTGGCAACAAAGACGTGCATGGGTTGGGTAAGAAAACCGTAAGCAATGTAGATACGGGCAAGGAATTCGAGCTCTGTGGCTACCAATCCGGTCTCCTCCCGCAGTTCGCCGCGGGCAAGATCCTCGATCGTGTAGTTACTCTCCTGCTCCCAGGTACCTTGGGGAAACTCCCAGAATCGGCCGCCGACCGCATACTTAAACTGCTCGACCATGTGAACCCGTCCGTTCTCGACCGGAATGACCATGGCGGCGTCGGGCTTCTCCACCACTCCGAAGATTCCGTCGGAGCCATCGGGACGGCGAACATCATCCTCCCGCACGGTCATCCAACGATTCTGGTACACGATACGCGAGCGAAGCGTCTGCATGCAGACTCCCATCATGAAATAGATCCAGCTACCGTGCTCCGCTTAGCAACGGTTAAGCGCCAACCGCTTGCCTTTCGTCGGCTGCCGATAGGTGCGGCGGTTATAATGAATTCTCCCATGAGCTATACCGTCTTGGCGCGCAAATACCGACCCCAAAAGTTCGCCGATGTGATCGGGCAGGATCACGTCGTTCGTACTCTGAAGAATGCACTGGAGCAACAGCGCATCGCTCACGGTTACATTTTCAGCGGGCATCGTGGAATTGGAAAAACCACCATTGCCCGCATTCTGGCCATGGCCCTGAATTGCCAGTCCAGTGACCGCCCGGTGGCCGAACCCTGCGGCGTGTGCGACTCCTGCCGCGAAATTCGCGACGGCTCGGTGGGCGCCATGGACGTGATCGAAATCGACGCGGCCACCAATCGCGGCATCGAGGAAGTGCGCGGCCTGATTGCCACGGCGACCGCCGAACCGGCCCGCGACCGCTACCGCATCTTTATCCTCGACGAAGCTCACCAGGTAACCGATGCAGCCTTCAACGCGCTTCTGAAGACATTGGAAGAGCCTCCTCCGTGGGTCGTCTTTATGATGGCGACCACCCAACCCGAGGACATTCCGCAGACAATCCGCTCCCGCTGCCAGCACTTCAGCTTTCATGCAGTGCGCTTTGACGAGATCGTCAACCACTTGCGCGAGATCGGTGAGACCGAACACCTCACCATCGATGAGGACGCGCTAGCCATGCTGGCCGAAGCCGGCGATGGCTCCATGCGCGACGCCCTCAGCATCATGGACCAGGCCATCTCCTGCTGCGGAGACACCCTCACCGCCGATGTGGTACGCGGCTTGGTCGGCAATGTTTCCACCGAAGTACTGGAGCGGGTAATGAATGCGGTGCGCGAAAACTCCAGCGAGGAAGTCCTGCGGATTGTCGACAAACTCATGGTGGAAGGCCAGAGCGCGACTCATTTTGCCCGGCAAACAGTCCGTTTTCTGCGCAACGCGCTGGTCGCAAAAGTTGCCGGCTCCGAGAGTCCAATTCTGCAGATCAGCGCTGATGAAAAGAAACGCGTCGCCAACATCGCCGCGCAGTTTGGCGAAGAGGACTTGACCCGCTTCCTGCAGATCATGCTGCGCACCCACGGCGACGTTAGTTACAAGCAGGAGCAGCGCTTTCACCTCGAACTTGGGTTGCTGAAGATGGTACATGCACAACGCTTGCTGCCACTGGAACAACTGCTGAGTAACGTGGCTCTCACCGAGGCGCCGGCCGCATTGAGCCCTGCTTCCTCCGCTGCATCCCGCATGCCCGCTCCCAGCGAAGTGCGTCCGGCGGCGCGTGCGGCACAGTCGCCAGCTTTTACCCCGCGACCGCCCGTAGGGGGAGGCTCCTCGCCATTCGGACAGCCTGCCTCCAAGCCCTCTCCGTTTGAGGCTGACAAAGCCCGCAAGGGCCGGGAAGACATGTCCGCTGGCCTGGACACACCCGCAGCATCGTCATCCTCCAGCGTGCCCATGAGCCAGAGCAGTCAGCCCCTCCCGGGCGCATTCGGCTCTCGCCCGCCATCCATCGCTCCGCAGGCGGCGGCTCCCATGCAGGCCATGAGCAGCACGCCATTTGACAATGGTAGCGCGCTGGCAGTTGCACCCGTCATGGAGAGTTCAACTCTCGATGTGGATGCAATCCGCGAGGCTGTGTTGCAGGCCATGGAAACCGGTGGCTCGCAGATGCTGGTCCACGCCTTGGAAGAGGGACACTGGTCCGCTCAGGGCGACCAGCTTTCCATCCAGGTCCAGATGTCGGATGCCATGATCGAGCTCAGTTACACCAGGGAGCAGGAGAAGCTCTCCAATCAGGCCGCAGCCCGGATCGCCGGGCGCACGGTGAAGGTTCGACTGGTGAGCGGAGCCACAACAGCCGCAAAAGTGAAGCCGCGTCAATCCAGCGCTCCTCACGCGGCAGGCGGCGATAACATAAAGACAAGAGCCGCCGACGAGCCTATGGTGAAGCGCATGATCGAGAAGTTCGGAGCAGAAATTCGCATTGTTATGGACCGTTCGGAGAGGTGACAACGATGGACCCGAAGCAAATTCAGGAAATGATGACGCGCGCGCAGGAGATGCAGCAACAGATGCAGCAGAAAATGCGCGAAACGCAGGTCGAGGCTTCCGCTGGCGGAGGCGCTATTGTGGTGCGTATGAATGGCGAGAAGCAGCTCCTCTCGGTCAGAATTGAAAAGGACGCGGTCAGCGACGTGGAGATGTTGCAGGACCTAGTCATGGCGGCAGTGAACGAAGCCATCCGCAAAGTGGATGCCTCTGTGCAGTCGCAACTCGGCGGGTTACTCGGCGGGATGGGTCTGCCCCCTGGACTGTTCTAATCACCCCGGGTCTCATCCTTGCCGACCGGATTGTGAGTCACTGTGGAGTGGAAGTAAGTCATGTCCAAGTTTGCCGAGCCCATGGCTCGACTAATCGACGAGTTGAAGAAGCTGCCGGGAGTCGGCAGCAAGAGTGCGCAGCGTTACGCCTTCCATATTCTTCGCGGCTCTGATGAAGATGCCGAACAGCTTGCCGCCGCCATCCGTGAGATCAAGGCCGCATTGCGGCTCTGTTCAGTCTGCAATAACATCACCGACGTGAATCCATGTGTGTACTGCGCCAGTACGACCCGCAATCAACGTCTGATCTGTGTCGTGGAAGAACCGACCAACATCGCCGCCGTGGAGAAGGGGCACACCTACAACGGTGCCTATCACGTGCTGCATGGAACTCTGTCTCCGATCCACGGCGTCGGACCTGAGCACCTGCGAATCACAAACCTGATGCACCGTGCCGAGAGCGGTGCGGTCGATGAGGTAATCCTCGCCACCAATCCAACCGTCGAAGGCGAGGCGACCGCCGTTTTCCTGGCTCGTCAACTGAAGCCGACAGGGGTACGCGTTACCCGAATTGCAACCGGGATTCCCGCTGGCAGCGACATTGAGTACGCCGACGAAGTAACTCTGCAGAGGGCTCTTGAGGGCCGGCGTGAGATGTAGCATTTTGCTGCGATGCAAAATAAATAAAGCCCTGGCCATCCGGGGCTTTTTGCACTGGGTAAAAGTGAGTGACAGTCTTCTATTCGCGCAGCTTGGTAAGCAAGTCCTGCGGGTGGACGGGCTTTGCGAGAATTTCAAATTCATACCCGCGCACACGCGCGTTTTCCAGTAAGTCCGCCGTTGCCGCCTGCCCGGAGAAAAGCAGAATCTTGCAGCTCGGCAGGAAACCGCGAATGTGAATTGCTGCCTCGATGCCGTTCATGTCCGGCATAATTACATCGCTGATAATCAGGTCTGGCTTTTTAAGCCGGGCAAAATCGACGGCATCGTTCCCGGTGTAGGCGGCGGAAGCATCGAAGCCTGCCTGGTTCAGAATGATGGCCAGTGTATCGGCGATGACATGCTCATCATCCACCACAAGCACGCGGGGCTTTGCCTTGTTATCCGTCATGTGTCCTCTTGGATGCAGGAACTTTGACTCTAGCTTCAGTCAATTATAAGAGCAGTGGTCTTTTCCAAAGTCGCTAAAAGCGCTGCGAATCGTCTCCCCAGCGGTTTCGCCCGGCAAAGAGGTTTCCTCTCCCTAAACATGGAACCACCACTGCTGTCCCGGAATACATCTAACCCAGCGGGCGAGGAACGCCGCCCTTGGTGACCATGCTACAGCAAAGCTCGAAACATTTCCCGCCCCCAACCGGCATAGCCTTTCTGCTCAACCTTTGCCTGGTTTGCTGCCTCGGTTGCTGCCTAAGCTGCACCCATGCAGACTACAAGCATTCCCTGCGGACGCAAAGCCTTAGTTTTCCCCGACACCAGCCAGTCATGCTGGCCGCCTACCAGCCCTGGTTTGGCGGCACCAGCCACATCAACGTCGGCTACTCGTCGCAGGACCGGACCGTGCTGGAAAGGCAGATCGCCGACGCCAAGCAGCTCGGCATCTCCGGGTTCGTCGTCAACTGGTATGGCTGCCAGCACCAGTTTGAAGACAGTGCTTACGCCCTCCTGCAACAACTCGCGGACGCCGACCCTGACGGCTTCAAAGTAGCGCTCATGTACGACGAAAATGACAGCAACCTTGCCAATCCCACCGATGCGGTTCTCGCCGATTTGAACTATGCTTACCAGCGCTACATCGCACGCACTTCGCAGCTTTCCCGTTCAGCGTACCTGCGCTACAACGGCCAGCCCGTGATTTTCGTCTTTCCCAAGGAGGGCAACACCGATTGGAATCGCGTCCGCCAAGTGGTAAACACTTGGGACGATCGTCCCCTGTTAATTTACAAGGACCCAACCGAGAAGTGGGCTGGAGCCTTTGACGGCTTCTACGCGTGGGTGCAGCCGGGCAAGTCCGGCTGGCAGCGCGATGGCAGCAACTGGGGTCAGGATTACCTTGAGTACTTCTACACCACCATGACTCACAGCTTCCCGCAAAAGCTCGCGGTGGGTGGAGCGTGGCCCGGCTTCAATGACTCGCGCGCCTCCTGGAGCCTCAACCGTCACATGGACTCGCGCTGCGGACGCACCCTGGAACAATCCCTGCAGATGTTCCGCCGCTACTATGACGCCAGCCGCCCGCTTCCCTTTCTGCTGATTGAAACCTGGAACGATTACGAGGAAGGAACCAATGTGGAAGGCGGCCCGCACGGTTGCAAGAGCTGAAATGGCGAACTCTGTCGTATGATCACTGCTATGGACGAACGGACCTTTCAAAAGCACGCCGAACAAGCCATGGAGCGGCTCACGCGCGCTCTGTACGCCATCGAGGAAGCAGCGGGGTTTGAAGTGGAGGAGCGTGGCGGAGCGTTGTACCTGACCTTCGACGAACCGCCTGGAACCTTTGTCATCGCGTCGAATTCACCAGCCCGGCAGATCTGGATATCCGCACTCTCCACCAGCTTCAAACTCGACTGGAGCGAATCCTACACAGATTTCCTGCTCGCCTCCAGTGGAGAGCCGCTGCTGCCTCTGGTCGCGCGGCTGCTGACCCAGCAGACGGGCAACGCCGTCGCCTTGGACTGACGCTCAGCTCTTGTTGCGGTGCTCCCTACTCGGCATTCCGAAGATGTGCCGGAGGGACCACTGCGGCGGCGGCTTTTCTCGCGTTCTCAGGAATGAATGGCTCGGTGGTAGGCTCGCCCAGTTTGCGGCGCAGATCTTCCGCAATCTGCCGCCCGTGGTGACGCCCGTTCTCAATAAAAATTTCGCTAGTATTCATGCCCGCAATAATCACTCCCGCAAGGTAGATCCCCGCCACATTGCTTTCCAGCGTGTATGTGTCCACAACCGGTTTCGAGGAGGGTTGCTCTGACAGTTCCACCCCCAGGGAGCGCAGAAAACTGAAATCCGGATGATATCCGGTCATGGCAAGAACAAAGTCGTTCTTCAGCCGCAACTCGCCCTGTGGCGTCTCCAGCAGGATGGCGTCTGCGGTGATCTCGCGTATCGAGGAGTTGAAGTACGCCGCAATCTCATGGTTCTTGATGCGATTTTCGATGTCCGGCTTGATCCAGTATTTGACGTTGGGCGAGATCGCTGCCCCGCGATGCACCAGCGTGACGCGGGCTCCGTGACGCCACAACTCCAGTGCCGCAATCGCCGCGGAATTCTTCGCGCCAATCACCACCACATTCGAGCCATAGTACGGATGCGGCTCGCGATAATAGTGGGTGACCTTCGGTAAATCCTCACCCGGTACACCCAGGCGGTTGGGTAAATCGTAGTAGCCGATCGCAATCACCAGCTTGCGCGCGAGAAACTCTGTGGCACGGGAGAGCATATCCGTACAGTGCACCAGGAACGCACCGTCGGCGCCCTCGATGCGCTCTACCGTGTGATACTGGCGCACGTCCAGACGATAGAACTCCGCAACCTTGCGATAATATTCCAGAGCTTCCTGACGCGATGGTTTCTGCTGCGCACTGACAAAGGGTATATCGCCAATCTCCAGCAGTTCCGGCGTGGTAAAGAAAGTCATGTTGGTCGGGTAGTTATAAAGCGAATTGACCAGACAGCCCTTCTCCAACCCAACCACGGAATAGCCTGCGCGCCGCGCCTCAATCGCACAGGCAAGTCCGGTAGGACCGGCGCCAATGATGAGTACGTCGAATTGCTCCATGGTGCGCCCCCTTACAATTAAATGTTACAACGAATGGCGGCGCTTGACACCCGCGTGGCAACCCATATTTCCTTTGCTAAAGCCGCCCCAATTCCGATTCGCAAGCGCCCCGTTTACAAAAACCCCATGTCCTCATCGCGGTGCAGCGGTTTTGCGGTAAGCTCAGAAGAGCGGGCGCCACTCCATGCGCTCACCGTCTCTTACACTCATGCACGAACTCAAACTGGCAATCTTTGATGTGGCGGGAACCGTGATCGAGGATCACGGCGAGGTAGTGTCGTCTCTGGTCGATGCGCTGGCAGCACACGGCATCGGGGTCAGCAGCGAGGAGTTGTCCGAGTTCAAAGGTGCGGCCAAGCGCGATGTGATTCGCTTCTTCGGCTGGCGCAAGCGCAACGAACCGCTCAGCGACCTGGCCGTAGAAGCGGTCTATGACGACTTTGTCCGGCTGGTAAATGGCCACTACGAAGAGCAACTTGCGCCGATCGCTCAAGCCGAGGAAGTCTTCGAGTCGTTGCGCAAGCGCGGCATGCAACTGGCGCTAACCACCGGCTTCGGCAACCCTACGCTGGAACTGGTCGTGCGTCGCCTGGGTTGGCAGGAATGGTTTGCCGCGACCGTTTCCAGCGATGAAGTCGCGCTCGGCCGACCCGCGCCGTACCTGATCTTCCGCGCAATGGAGCGCTGCCGGTGTCGTAGTGTTCACGAAGTGCTAACTGTCGGAGATACTCCTCTCGATCTGCAGTCGGCGGCCAACGCCGGAGTAGCCCTGAATGTCGGCGTCCTGACCGGCATATACCGGCGCGAACGCCTGGTTTGCGAACCACAGGATGCTCTGCTGGCCTCGGTGGCCGATCTGCCCACATTACTCGCCCAGCGAGAATAGGCCTCCGGGTAGTAAGTATAATTTTCTAGGTAAGTAGCAGGATTACACGATTATGAGCAGTTCACCTCATATTCGCCGGAACCGTTGCGAGGTACAAAGGTACGTGTACAAAGGTACGCCCCAATCGCAAGGACGGCTCTCATGTTGACCCTAAGAAAATCGATGAATCAGTATTACAGCGAAGCCGAGGCTGCGCGCACACTGTGTATAACCATAGACGCGCTCCGCAACATATTGGATAAACATATCTTCAACGAGGCGCATCCCCGCCCGGCAGTGCTGGAATTTACTCACGCCGAATTGCTTTTGCTTTCGGTCTGGGCAGAACCCGAGCGCGGGGGCAACGTGGTTGCCATGCCTTCGAAAACCTAAAGCGGCACGCGATCACTTCTGCACGGGACAGGTAATTTCTTCCTAGCCCGTGGGGTTGTCTCCCGGTTCCTGCCCAAACGACCACGCTAAATTCGTTTGGCCCATCGCTTGCTCTACCAAGGAACAAAGTGGAGGTGGGTATGGCGGAAATCACGAGAGAGCTGTCACAGGAGTACTGGCGGCCTGCGCCGCCTGCGGGAAGTCAGTTTCAAACGCACGGCTTCCAGGCGCAGGCCAAAGAAGCATTCTGTGCATCCTGCGGCACCCCTTATGCTGCAGGCGCGCGTTTTTGCCACCTCTGCGGACGAGGCCGCGAAGACGATTTGCATGCTGCAAGGAGTCCAGTTATGGACTGGTTTGATCTCGACGTGATCCGGACGCAATCTGGCCTGTCGACGGTCTCCCTTATATTTGTGCTGGCGGCCACCATATTCCTGTTGGCAACCGTGATGACCGGCCTCATCTACAACACCTCGACCCTTGCCGAGTGGCAAGCGGTACAGACTTGGCGAGTCGAATGGTTGTTGGCTACGGTTGTGGCACTGCTGGCGGCAATATTGTTCAAGAGCAAGTAAAGAGAGCGGCAAACTTCAAGGAATGTCCGAACGCACTCCTCAGGTCGCGATAAGCTGATCGAATGTCCACAATCCAGCTTCGACAGTGGCGCAACTGCTTGCAGGAAGCAGCGCGGTTTGTGATAGGCTAGGGTTGTGTGGGCGCGTAGCTCAGTTGGTAGAGCAACGCCCTTTTAAGGCGTGGGTCCTGGGTTCGAGTCCCAGCGCGCTCACCAGTTAACTTGTTAATTTCACGCCATTTATTGAGAATCCAAGGGTCCAGTAAGTATCCCCCGGCAGAGCCGGGGGCTTTAGTTTGTGAGCCGCTCAAAGCGGCTGTGCGGGTCGCTAACGCGGCCCGGGTTTCTTGGGCCACCTAAAGGTGGCTCTTCAGCGTCACATGT
>Ga0181520_10002201_pt1 | contig 36970 bp, 33 predicted proteins | sample PEATcosm2014_Bin_29_FD_132451 | JGI IMG/M metagenome (GOLD analysis project Ga0181520, IMG submission 132451) | Peatland microbial communities from MTU Mesocosm Facility, Houghton, MI, USA - PEATcosm2014_Bin02_30_metaG | ecosystem: Environmental > Terrestrial > Soil > Wetlands > Peat | place... | reverse complement strand
GCGACAACGCAGCCTCACGGAACTCCTGCGTGTACTTCACATACTTGCGACCCATCTGCAACGCCCCTTTCGCTGCAAACTGTCAATTCTCTTACTGTCTCACTTTTGGGGGTCACTCCAAAAATTGGCGGTTGGAGTGAGGCAATGGGGATAAGATGGGTTCCAAGTTAGACAGAACGTGAGCCTGGTTGTGTTCAGCTGGTTCGGCGGATGGGGTTGTCAGCCATTCGTGGCGGTGGGACGGTCACGAATGGGACATCCGGAAAAGCGGTTTATGGAACAGCTATCAGCTTTCAGCGGTCAGCTGTCAGTTGGGAGCGAACGGTGTCCTGAGTCAGAAGTTCGTTGAACTGTATGTCGGGCTGGGACATCCGGAAAAGCGGTTTATGGAACAGCTACTCAGCCGTCAGCTTTCAGCGGTCAGCTGTCAGTTGGGAGCGGACGGTGTCCTGAGTCAGAAGTTCGTTGAACTGTATGTCGGGCTGGGACATCCGGAAAAGCGGTTTATGGAACAGCTATCAGCTTTCAGCGGTCAGCGGTCAGTTGGGAGCGGACGGTGTCCTGAGTCAGAAGTTCGTTGAACTGTATGTCGGGCTGGGACATCCGGAAAAGCGGTTTGTGGAAGAGCTATCAGCCGTCAGCTTTCAGCGATCGGCGGAAAGATGGTGGATCCGGCTAGAGGAGTTTGCCGGCGGAGAGGTCGCGGATGAGGCCGAGGTCGGCGGCGAGGAAGTCGTAGGTGGGGAGGGCGCTGAGCGAGGTCCACTGGACGGCGTTGAAGATGCGGTTGTTGAGCTCGCCGGCGAACTTGTGCACGGTGAAGAATTGCAGGTCGATGATGCCGCCGTTGCGGTAGCGGTGACGGATCTGAGCGACGCGGGGGCCGATGACGGCGGCGATGCCAAGTTCTTCGTCGAGTTCGCGGGTGAGGGCCTGTTCGGCGGTTTCGCCGAGTTCGATCTTGCCGCCGGGGAACTCCCACTTGAGGCTCATGGGCTGGTCGGGGCGGCGCTGGCAGACGAGGACTTCGGTGCCGCCGCCGTTCTCGCCGGCGGCGTTGCGCAGGATCAGGGCCGCCACGACCTCCCGAATGGGTTTGGCGTTGGCGTTGCCGTGTCCGTCGAGTCTGCGAATGCGCTCTTTCACGCGGTGGTCTGATTCTCCGTGGTCGGGTGCAGCGCCCTGGCGACGCTCGACCTATCCAGATTAGACCTGCGAGGGACGGCTGTGCACGTCAATGACAGCCTTGCAGGTTATTGAGCGGCGGTGGGGTGGACGCCCAGGCCGTTGAGCCGGGTGCGGGCCTGGGCGGCTTCGGTGGTGTTGGGGAAGCGCTGAATGAGTGCGCGAAGCTCGGCGATTCCGGCATCGCGGTCCTTCAGGGCGATGAGGGCCTGGGCTTTATGGAGATGCGCGATGGGACTTTTGGCATTGCCGGGATACTGATTGATGACCTGATCGTAGTCCTTGATGGCAGCGGTGTATTTGCCGGCGCGGTAGTCAATTTCGCCAATGTAGTAGTAGGAGTTGCCGGCGAGCTGGTCGCTGGGGTAAGAGTGGGCGACTTGGCTGAACTCGGTGGTGGCGAGCGGGTAATGCGCGGCCATGTAGTCGCGGAGCGCGGCGTTGTAGAGGTCGGCCACGGGCGGAGCGGAAGGAGCGGCGGGAGCGGCCGGAGCGTTGGCGTAAGGGCCCTGCTGCGCGGGAAAGGGAATGTCGGCTGATGGCTTGGCGCTATTGGCGAGCGGGCCGGGTTCGCCCTGGGGCTGTGACACGCCGGTGGGGTTGTCCGCCGGGCTGGGGCTGGATCCGGGAGCTGCTGGCGCGGCACCGGGAACGGAACCGCCTGGGGTCTGAAGGTTCTGGAGGGCGGCGTTGATGGACTGCAACTGGCTCTGGACCGCTTGCAGGCCTTTGTCGAGATTATTGAGGCGGGCCTTGACCTCGTCGACGGAATCGTTGAGTGCCTGAGTCTGGTTGGAGACCTGATCGACTTTGCCGCTGGCAGCTTCCTGCTGCGCGGTCAGACTCTTCTGCAGGTCTTCAATGAGCAGGGACATTTTGTTGACGGAGTCGGCGTTCTGCTGGACGAGGTCCTTGAGGACGCCCATGCGCTCGTCGTTGGATTGTTGAAGCTTGGCGACGGCATTCTGGAGGTCCTGGACCTCGGTCTGGAGCTGGACCATGTCTTTGTTGACGGCGAAGGCAGGCGGGGCAGCCAGGGTGAGCGCGAGGATGGCGCAGGCGAATGCGGCGGGTTTGAGGGCACGGCGGGCGATCATAATTCAGTACCTCGGGGCGAGTACCTCAGGTTGAGATGGGCCCGCCGGAGATCGGGAGCGAAGCTGGTGGATCCCCGGCGGCCCGGTTAGCGGTCGAGCGAAAACTGAGCGCGGCGATTTTGCTGCCAGCATTCCTCAGTGTCATCGGTGCAGAACTGCTTCTCCTTGCCGTAGCTGACGACGCGAATGCGACCGGCGGCGACGCCAGCGCCGACCAGCGCGGTCTTGGCGGCATTGGCGCGATTTTCGCCCAAGGCCAGATTGTATTCGGCGGAGCCGCGGTCGTCGCAGTAGCCGCCGATGACGATCTTGATGTCGGGGTGCGAGACGAGGTAGGACGCAGCCTTGGTAGCTGCAGCCTCGCCCTCGGGACGAAGCGCGAAACTGTCGTAGTCGAAGAAGATGTCGGCGACGTTCTGATGGAAGACTTCTTCTGAACCCATGGCGCCGCTTTCAGCGCCGGCCGCTTCGACGGGTACGGTGGGCGCGACGGGGACGTTGACGGTAACGCGCACGTTGGCTTCGGTAGAGCCTCCATCGCCTTTGGCGACGAGGTGGAAGTTGGTGGAGGTGGACGGCGAGACGGTCTGAGTGCCGTTGACGTTGACGGGACCGATGCCATCGATGGAGGCGGACGTGGCGTTGGTGGTGCGCCAGTTGAGGACGACGGACTGGCCGAGGTCAATGGCGAGCGGATCGGCGGTGAGGGTAGCGGTAGGCACGGGGGCGGGCGCCGTCTCGGCGGGGGCGGTGCTGGCGGGGGCTAGCGGAGCAGTCGCTTTGTGGCACCCGCTTACGGCTGCCATTGCGAGCGCCAGAGTGAAGGCTGCACGAACCGACCGGGCGCGGATGGATTGGGTGGGAAAGACTCGTATCTCTATCATCAGTTTCTCCTGCGCTACCAAAGGGTGCATCATCTTTTATGTTACTGAAAATCAAGGTCGCCGGCGGTGAAGTTCCTTACGAGTTACCACGGTCGCGGAGAAGGGGCTATTTCCAGCTCCAGTTCGGCATGTCGGCGCCGGGGCCGGTGAGAGCGCGTTTCTGAGTTCCATCGGCGAGCATGGACCAGATCCGCATGTGGTCGGCGCGGCCGTCGGCGGAGTTGGCGTAGGCGATGTGGCGACCGTCGGGCGACCAGGTGGGGAAGTCGCAGCGGCCGCCGTCGTGGGTGAGCTGCGTCCAGAATTTGGTGGTGACGTTCATGATGTAGATGTCCTGCCCGCCAGGTGCGCCAGGGCCGTACTTGCGGTCCCAGGCGAAGGCGATGAATTGTCCGTCGGGCGACCAGGAGGGCGAGGAGGCGTAGCCGCCATCGGTCATGCGCTGCACGCCGGAGCCGTCGGCGTTCATGATGTAGAGCTGAGGCAGGTTGGTGCGGCCGCTGATGAAGGCGATCTGGGCGCCGGTTTTGGGATTGTAGGTGGGAGAACTGGCGTCGGAGAAGTTGGTGATGCGGCGGGCGAGATTTCCGTTGGAATCGGCGATCCAGATGTTGAACGAGCCGCCGGGAGCGGCTGCATAGGCGAGTTCGTTGCCGCTGGGCGCCCAGCCGGGCGACTCGCTGCTGACGTTGCCGCTGGGAAAGCTGACGTAGCGGCCGAGGAGCAGCGAGTACATTTTGATCTGGAAGCCGTATTTGCCGAGCGTGGCAAAGGCGAGGCGCGAGTTGTCGGGTGAGACGCGCGGCGAGATGGAGATGGAGCCGAGATGAGTGACGGGGTGCTGGTTGGCACCGTCGTAGTCCATCATCCAGATTTCCTTGGCGTCCTTACTGAGGATTTTGACGTAGTAGATTTTGGTTTCGGCAATGCCGGCGATGCCTCCGCCGAGGCGCAGGATGATCTCGTCGGCGAACTGATGGGCGATCTGGCGGCCGGAGTCGCCGGTGGGGTCCTGGTTGTATTGGCGCGCGAAGACCTGCGGGTACTGGAGGTTTTTGGCGTCGTAGAGAAAGCCGCTGACGACCAGCTTGCCGCCGCTGACGCCGATAGAGCCGAAGGCCACGAAGGCGGCGCTGGCGGGAGCGTTGGCGTAGTTCTGGACCTGCATCTCGGCGGGCGAGCCGGGCGAACCGGGTGGCATCAGGCTTTTGGAGACGATGTCGAAGATGCCGGCGGTGGCGAGGTCGGCGTAGAGAGTTGCGTCGAAGGTCTGTTTGAATGCGGCGGTTTGCGGGTCGGCGTTGGAGGGCTTGAAATCGGCGACGGCGATGCGAATGGAGGTGGCGCCGGTGTTGGTGCCGACGACGACGTTGTCCTGGGCGAAGGCGAGCGGGGTGGAGATGGCGGCTTGCTGAAGCAAGAACAGGGCCAGGGCCAGAATGACGATGGATTGGGGAGCGTTGAGGCGCAGGCGGGATGTACGGGTCTTACACTCCATGCTCTCCATGGTAGATGTTTGCGATGAAGGTTTGGTTGTATGTGCGATCAATGGCGCGGAGGAGGATCAAAGTAGTATGTGACGTTGATGTGCGTGCCGGTGTAGGCATCGGGCAAGGGGCCGAAGGTGTCGATGTGCTGGACGGCGCTGAGGGCGGTCTGGTCGAGGGTGTAATCGCCGCTGCGCTGTGCGATCTGAATGTGGGAGAGCGAGCCGTCGCGTTCAACCTGGAAGGTGATGTAGACGCGATGGCCGGACGCCTGTGCGTCGAGCATCTGGGGATACCACTGGGAGGCGACCTTCTGCTTGATTTGATTAACGTAGTAGGCGAAGCGGGAGCCGAAAGCGGCGTCCTGGATGGCGATGCTGGTGGTGCCGGCCTGGGTCTGAATGGTGCTCATGGGAATGCTGGCGGGAGCTTCGCCGGTGGTGGCTTTGTTGAGTTGCGGCGCGGTGGGCTGCGGATGCAGGGGCGGCGGAGGCGTGGTCTTCTCGGCGAGCTTGGTGGGCTTGGCAGGCTTGACGGGGATGGGGATGGCGGTGGGTTCGGGCACGGCGACGGTTTTGGGCGCGGGGGTGGCGGGCGCGGGGGAGGGATTTTCGGTGGCGAGAACGTTTTGCTTGTCGGGTGTCACTTTCGGTGGAAGCGGGAGGGCACCGACGATGGTGGCCTGGATAGTTCCGGTGTTGGTGCTGGAGTTGCCCCAGTTCTGGCCGGTGTGGACGAACCAGGCCCAACCTACGAGGAGCGCCAGGATCGCACCGTGGAGCAAGAATGAGCCAGCCAGGCCGCCGCCGAAGGGGTCGTTGCGGAGGGTGAGGCCGCCGCGGGTTGTGAGTTCGGTGGGCATGGAGTAAAGCGATTAGGCAACGCGAGTTAATGAATATGGTTCGTCCCGGGCATCTTAGCGCGGGCCTTCAGCCCGCAGGCGTTTTTCGGGCAAGTAACCTGGGGCGATGCCCCAGGCTACGATAGCTCGCGCCTTCAGCGCGAACTTGGCCGTCAATGACGTTTCCTTAGACGCTCCGGGTCTAAAGTCCTGGCCTATCTCAATGCCCGTTTTTTCCGCAGCTTCCATAGCTAAGTCCACTCCTATTTTGCGGCGGCATTGGATTCGAGGGGCTGGGTGACGATGCTGATGTTGGTGATGCCGGCGCGCTTGACGGCGTCCATGACGGAGGCGAAGGCACCGAAGGGGACGCGCTCGTCGGCCCGGACGTAGATGACGCGCTTGGCGGGGTCGCCGTTGCCCGCACTGCGGAGCTGCGCGGTGAGGTTGGTGAGATTGATGGGGACGTCGGTGCCGCCGCTGCGGCCATCGTCCTGGAGGAAGACGTTCTGGTCCTTGTCGATGGTGACGACGGTACGCGACTGGGTGATCTGGTTGACGGCGCGGGTGTGCGGGACCTGCACGGCGATGCCCGATTGCAGCACGGGGGCGGTGAGCATGAAGATAAGCAGCAGCACCAGGACGACATCGACCAGCGGCGTGATGTTGATGTCAGCCAGTGCGGACTGGGTTCGGGTCTGGCCGCCGTTGCGGGTGGAGAAGGCCATCTAGAGAATTTCTCCTTTGAAGGCGTTCGAGAGGCTTATCCCCGGGGCTAAAGCCCGCATTGACCGTGCGCCGGTTGTGCCGGGACTGAAGTCCCGGCCTATCTCAGAAACGAGTTCCAGGCTGTCCTTCAAAAGGCCCTCCGGCGTGGAGTGGGGACTTCCTCCGGCGGTGGGGCGGCCACGGGCGCGCTGAGCATGGCGGCGTTTTCGATGGCGTTGATGAGCTCGCGGCCAAAGTCGTCCATGCGCGCGCCGAACTCGCGGAGCTGGCCGGTGAGCTGGTTGTAGCCGACGAGGGCGGGGATGGCGACGGCGAGTCCGGCGGCGGTGGTGATGAGGGCTGCGGAGATGCCGGGGGCGACGGCGCGGAGGGTTGCGGTGCCGGCGGTGCCGAGGCCGTGGAAGGCGTCCATGATGCCCATGACGGTGCCGAAGAGGCCGACGAAGGTGGCCCCGTTGGCGATGGTGGCGAGCCAGGTCATGCGCGACTCCATGGAGGTGAGGGCTTCTGAGGAGGCGGTTTGGGCGGCGCGCTCGAGGGCGATGGGGTTGCGGGGCATGCCGCGGCCGCCGGACTGGCGCTGGTATTCGTCGTTGATCTCGGTGAAGACGGCGACCAGCGGGCTGGGCTGGAACTGCTCGGCGACGGCGGCGATCTCGGAGAGGCGGCCGGTTTTGCGGAAGGTGCGGAGGAAGAGCTGGCTTTGCTTGCGCGCGCTGGAGAAGCGACGCCACTTGGAGAGCATGATGGCCCAGGAGAAGATGCTGGCGGCGGCGAGTACGACGAGAACGGCGAGCGCGATGGGGCCGGAGTTGCGGACCATCTCGACGAGCGCGCTGATGGGCGAACCTACCGGCACGGAGGAGAGCGGCGGCGCGGCGGAGTCGTCCTGGAAGAAAAATGCGGCGAGGGCGAGTGGGGAGGCGAGAGCAGGCAGGATCATTAACAATTATTGTAAGGCGTTTGCGAGCAGTGCAAGCGGGTGAGGGAACCGTGGCTGGTACGGGCAAATGCGCGGCAATCGGCGGTTATGGGCGCGAATGCTGCGCCTATTTGCTATCCTCGCCGTACATCGGTAGATGAGGCAATCATGCTGCTGGAGTTGCGGGCGGAGAATTATGCGGTGATCGACCAGGCGGCGGCCAGTTTCGGGCCGGGGTTGAACCTGCTGACGGGCGAGACGGGCGCGGGCAAGTCGATATTGATCGATGCGCTGGCGCTGCTGCTGGGGGGGAAGGCTTCGAGCGATATTGTGCGGCATGGCGCGGAGAAGGCGGTGCTGGGGTGCGTGTTCGAGTCGACGCCGGGGGCGGTGGCGATTTTAGACGCGAATGGGATCGATGTGGGCGCGTTCAGCGACGACATCCTGTTGCGGCGGGAGATTGCTACCGGCGGTAAGGGGCGGGTGTTCGTGAACAATCAGCCGGCGACGGTGGCGGTGTTGAAGGAGTTGGCGCCGGAGCTGGGGCTGATCCACTCGCAGGGGGAGACGCTGGGGTCGTTCGACCAGGCGCAGCAGAGGACGCTGCTGGACCGATTTGGGGGGACTTCGACGGAGGCAGTGGCGGGGGCGTTTGCGGCGTGGCGAGGGACGACAGAGCGGCTGGAGGAGCTGCAGGCGTCGGAGCAGGACCGCCTGCGGATGGCGGACTTGTGGAGGTTTCAGGCAAAGGAGATTGCCGATGCGGGGCTGACGGCGGAGGACGAGGACACGCAGTTGGAGACGGAGAAGCGCGTGCTGGCGTATGCGGAGAAGCTGTATTCGGCGGCAATGGGCGCGCATGAGCTGCTGTATGAGCAGGAGGGGTCGGCGGAGGCGACGCTGACGGCGGCGTTGAAGCAGGTGGATGAGTTGGCGCGCTATGAGCCGAAGTTTGCCGAGGCGGCGCAGCAGTTGGCGGCGGCGAAGGCGGCGGTGGAGGATGTGAGCGCGGAGGTGAGGGATTTCGCGGAGAAGACGCAGGCGAGCCCGGAGCGGCTGGAGGAGATTGAAGACCGGCTGGCGGCTCTGGATAAGCTGAAGCGGAAGTACGGGGGGGCTGCGGGTGGGCAAACGCTTGCCGAGGTGATGCGGTTTGGCGAGGAGGCGGCGCGGCGGCTGGCGGAGGTGGAGAATCGCGACGCATTGGTGGCGGAGTTGAAGGCGCAGGAGGCCAAGGACGCGGCGGCATATCGCGCGGCGGCGAAGGAGTTGACCGCGCTGAGGGCGGCGGCGGCGGGACGGCTGGAGAAGCTGGCGACGGCCGAAATCAATGATCTGGCGATGCAGGTGAAGTTTAGGGTGGTGGTGACGGCGGACGAAGAGCTGGCGGCTTGGACTGGGCAAGGGTGGGACAGGATTGAGTGCCTGATTGCGACCAATGCGGGCGAGCCGCTGAAGCCGCTGGAGGAGATTGCGTCGGGAGGCGAGATGTCGCGGGTGATGCTGGCGCTGAAGGTGACGGTGGAAGAGAGCTTTGCGGCGGGCGGGACCCAGGGCAAGAAGAAGGCGCAGTTGCCGACGCCGCGGATGCTGGTGTTCGACGAGATCGACATTGGGATTGGGGGACGGGCGGCGGAGGCGGTGGGGCGCAAGCTGAAGACGCTGGCGAAACGGCAGCAGGTGGTGTGCATTACGCATCTGCCGCAGATTGCGGCGTTCGCGGACCAGCATTTTGTGATTGAGAAGACGGAAAAGGGTGGGCGGACGCGGACGACGATCCGGCGGATGGAGGAGGATGAGCGGGCGCGCGAGGTGGCGCGGATGCTGAGCGGCGCGAAGCTGACGGAGACGAGTCTGGAGCACGCCCGGCAGTTGCTGAAGTCGAGCCGTTAGGAGAAGGCAGGGATCAGGGATCAGGGGTTAGGAGTCAGTAAGGGCAAGGGCGTCTATTGCTTTGCCCACACGTAGGTGACGTAGGCGAGGCAGACTGCGCCGAGGGCGACGAGTTCGGGGATAAAGCCGCTGAAGAGGTTGTGCCAATAGGTTCCGACGGCAATTCCCAAGGCCCATATGCCGGCTTTGAAGAGGCCGGCTTGCCACCATTTGAGGGTGAATGTTTTGAAGATGTTCATGGATAGTTCCTCGTTCTTTTGCGGTGCGATCCAAGCTTAGTCCTCAGGAGGCATCCCGGAGGTGCTTGAGGGGACTCTTATATGTGCAAAAGCCGCCATTTTTTGCTGCGCCAAAGGATTGAGGGTGCGAGTAAAATGTGGGCCTCTCCGGGAAGCCGGAGTTGGATCGCTTAAGGAGGCTCCGATGCCGAACACACCCAGCAAGTGCGCACACATGTCCTGTACGTGTATGGCCCCGGCGGGCAAGAAGTTCTGCTCGACCCATTGCGAGGACTCGAAAAGCTTGACGACCTTGAGTTGCCATTGCGGCCACCATGGCTGCGACGACAAGGCCTGAAGGCAGGATAATCGCATTCAAGCATTCCGAGAGCAAAAGGCTTGATTCTCGAGCTATAAGCCTGGGAGCCGTAAGCTGACAGCTTAAGACGGCTGACTCGCGGTGTTGCTTTCGCGGGGACCGGTTCGCTCTCCGTCATGCTGACCGTAAGTTCTAAAATGCGGTTGACGGAGGCCGGCCGGACAGGTGTTGCGACCGAGCTGGACGAGGTATACTGAATAACGTGACGACTATCACTCTAGACTCGCCCAGCACCGGTCTGAATGACACTGCCGTCCCCACGAAACGCGTCCTGCTGCTGAAGCCGCGGGGCTTCTGTGCGGGGGTGGTGCGCGCCATCGATATTGTGCAGATTGCGCTGGAGACGTTTGGCGCGCCGATCTATGTGCGTAAGGAGATCGTGCATAACAGCTATGTTGTGACGGACTTAGCGAAGAAGGGCGCGATTTTCGTGAACGAGCTGGACGAGGTGCCGGAGGGGGCACGAGTGATCTACTCGGCGCACGGAGTATCGCCGGCTGTGCGCGAACGCGCCAGGGAGCGGAAGCTGAAGGTGATTGACGCGACCTGTCCGCTGGTGACCAAGGTACATCTCGAGGCAATCAAGTTCTCCAAGCAGGGCTATTCGCTGGTGCTGGTTGGGCATCGCGACCACGAAGAAGTGGAGGGGACGCAGGGCGAGGCGCCCAGCGTGACCCAGGTGGTTTCGACGGTCGAAGAGGTTGAGGCGCTGGTGGTTCCGGACCCGAACAAGGTTGCGTACCTGACCCAGACGACGTTGTCGCTGGACGAGGCTGGGATCATGATCAACGCCTTGAAGAAGAAGTTCCCCAACATTGCGGGACCGGCGGCGCAGGACATTTGCTACGCGACGGAGAACCGCCAGGTTGCGGTGAAGAATGTGGCGCATGGGGCGGACCTGGTGCTGGTGGTGGGATCGAAGAACAGCTCGAACTCGAACCGGCTGGTGGAAGTATCCAAGAACCTGGACACGAACTCCTACTTGATAGATTCGGCAGACGCTATCCGGCCGGAGTGGCTTGAGGGCGTGAACACGGTTGCGGTGACGGCTGGCGCTTCGGCACCGGAGGTGCTGGTCCAGCATGTCGTTGATTATCTGCAGGACATGGGGTACGGGGCAGTCGACGAAGTGGAAGTGATGCCGGAGAATGTTCGTTTCGGGCTTCCACCGGAGATTGTCCAGGCGATTGCATCGGCGCCGCCGGCCCAGCAGTAGAAAGCAATTCGACGCGAGCCGGTTTTCCAGAGAGCTTGCGAGTTGCCAATTCAGACCGGCCAGGCAGGACTTTGCTGCACAGCCTGGCGGTCGCAGAGAGTTAGAACAACAGATGAGCACATTTCCACGGAATCCGAAGGCGGCGCCTCCCAAGACCGCGCAGCCTCGCTATGGCCGCATGGACATAGGCCTGGGCCAGGTTTCGGACGGCATTGACCGGGCTACGGAGTGGTTGTTGGGCCAGCAACATGCGGAAGGCTACTGGTGCGGTGAACTGGAAGCCGACTCGATGCTGGAGTCGGACTACATCTTCCTGCACACGCTGCTGGGGACCGGCGATCGCGGCAAGATGGAGCGCGCGGTCAACGAGATTCTGCGCCACCAGAATGCGGACGGCGGGTGGAGCATCTACCCAGGCGGTCCCTCGAATATTTCGCTTGGGGTGAAGGCCTATTTTGCGCTGAAGCTGATGGGCTGGGGGTCGGACCACCCGGTGCTGGTGAAGGCGCGGGAGTGGATTCTGGCGAACGGCGGCGTGACGGCGGTGAATACATTCACCAAGATCTACCTATGCACGCTGGGCCAGTATGAATACGACGCTGTGCCGGCGGTGCCTCCGGAACTGATTTTGTTCCCGAAGTGGTGGTACTTCAATATCTATGAAATTTCGGCGTGGTCGCGTGCGATCGTTGTGCCGCTCTCGATTGCTTATGCGAAGAAGCCGTTCAAGAAAATTCCGCCGGAACAGGGAATCGACGAACTGTTCGTGGGAGGCAGGAAGAATGCGGATCTTCACCTGAAGTGGGACCGCAAGCATCCCGTTGGCTGGCGCAACATATTCCTCGCGGCCGACCGGATCTTCCACTGGTTTGAGCGTATCCATATCCGGCCGTTGCGCAAGATGGCGCTGAAGAAGGCGGAGAAGTGGATTCTGGAGCGGTTCGAGATGTCGGATGGGCTGGGCGCGATTTATCCGGCCATGCTGAACGCGATTGTTGCGCTGGCGTGCCTGGGCTATACGCAGGACGATCCGCAGTTCATCCGCGCGATGGACGAATTTGAAAAGCTGGGCATCGACAATCCGGAGGGCGAGCCGGGTTATCCGACGCCTACGTTCCGGATGCAGCCGTGCATGTCGCCGGTGTGGGACACGGCGCAGGCGGTTTACGTGCTGGGCGAAGCGGGAGTTCCGAAGACCGATCCGCGGTTGTTGAAGGCGGCGGATTGGATGCTGTCGAAGGAAGTGCGGCACAAGGGCGACTGGGCGGAGACGGTGAAGAACGTGGCTCCGGGCGGGTGGTACTTCGAGTTCAACAACGAGTTTTATCCGGATGTAGACGATTCGGCGCAGGTGTTGCTGGCACTGAACCAGGTACGCAACCCGCGGGAGCGGTATCAGCATGAGGTGTCGCAGCGGGCGCTGGACTGGATCTTCGCGATGCAGTGCAAGAACGGCGGCTGGGCGAGCTTCGACCGCGACAACACCAAGATGATCTTCCAGTACATACCGTTTGCCGACCATAACGCGATGCTGGACCCACCGACGGTAGACATTACCGGACGCATCCTGGAGATGCTGTCGAACTACGGGTATACGCGGCGCGATAAGCGCGTGGAGCGGGCGGTGCAGTTTGTGCTGCGGGAGCAGGAGGCGGACGGAAGCTGGTTTGGACGCTGGGGCGTCAATTATTTGTATGGGACTTTTCTGGTGCTGCGCGGGCTGGAGGCGATGGGCGTGTGGAGCCACGAGCCGGCGATTGTGAATGCGGCGGAGTGGATCCGCATGGTGCAGAACGCGGATGGCGGATGGGGCGAAACCTGCGGCAGCTACGACGATCCGTTGCAGCGCGGGATAGGGCCGAGCACGCCTTCGCAGACCGCGTGGGCGGTGCTGGGGCTGCTGGCAGCCGGAGACACGCGGTCGGATTCGGTAGCGAAGGGAATACGGTGGCTGGTTTCGAATCAGAGAGTGGATGGGAGCTGGGACGAGTCGGCGGAGGGCCGCAACGGTGAAGCGGTGTATACCGGAACAGGTTTCCCGCAGGTGTTCTACCTGGCGTATCACCTGTACCGAAATTACTTTCCGCTGATGGCGTTGACGACGTACAAACGGCTGATGGAACGGGAAGCAGCGTAGGAGCAGGGTTTAGGGAACAGGGATCGGGTGTCAGTAAGGCTCGACGGGGTGAGCGCTGGAGCCGAATAGAGGAGATATATAAGATGGCAGTGCCTGTCTCACAAGCGTGGACCGTTGCAAGCTACGTGATGAAGCAGAAGCTGAAGGGGCGCAAGAAATATCCCCTGGTGCTGATGCTGGAGCCGCTGTTTCGCTGTAACCTGGCCTGCGCAGGATGCGGCAAGATTCAATATCCCGCGCACATTCTGAAGGCGGAGTTGACGCCGGAGGAGTGCTTCAAGGCGGCTGAGGAGTGCGGTACGCCGATGGTCGCGATTCCAGGCGGCGAGCCCTTGCTGCATCCGCAGATGCCGGAGATTGTCGCCGGTCTGGTTGCGCGCAAGAAGTATGTCTACATGTGTACGAACGCGCTTCTGCTGAAGGAGAAGCTGCACTTGTTTACGCCGAGCAAGTACCTGTCGTTCTCGGTGCATGTGGACGGGCAGCGCGAGCACCACGATTTTTCTGTATGCCGCGAAGGCGGATATGACATTGCGATGGAGGGCGTGCGAGCCGCGGTGGCAGCGGGCTTCCGCGTGACGACGAATACGACGCTATTTGACGGAGCCGACCCGAACAGCGTGCGCGCGCACTTCGACGAGTTGATGGAGGCGGGTGTCGAGAGCATGATGGTGTCGCCGGGGTACACGTACGACAAGGCGCCTGACCAGAAGCATTTTCTCGGGCGGGCGCGGTCGAAGAAGCTGTTCCGGTCGATTTTGTCGAACCGCAAGAAGACGTGGCGGTTCAATGCGTCGCCGATGTTCATGGAATTTCTGATGGGGCGCAAGCACCTGACCTGCACGCCGTGGGGAATGCCGACGTTCTCGATCTTTGGCTGGCAGAAGCCGTGCTACCTGCTGCAGGATGGCTACGCGGATACGTTCCAGGAGCTGATGGAAACGGTGGAGTGGCAGAGCTATGGGACGGAGTCGGGGAACCCGAAGTGCGCGAACTGCATGGTGCACTCGGGGTATGAGGCGAGCGGGGTGAACTACACGTTCGGGTCGATCAAAGGGTTGCTGGAGACGGCGCGGGCGATCTTCTTCGATACGTATCCGGATGACGGAGCGATGAAGCTGCTGAATGAGTGGAAGCCGGCGCACGCGGCGCCGCTGGTGCAGATCGCGGAGCCTACGGCGGCTTCGAAGCAGGACCGTGAATTGCAAGGGATTTCAGGAGACTGACGCATGTCGACGCAAACGCAGGAAGCAGCGAAGCTGGATCAGCTTGCGCATGAGAATCCCGACGAGATTGAGGTTGCGGCGGGACGCGAACGCGAACAGCTTGAGGGCTGGGTGCCGGAACTGGCGGGCGAGGCTGAGGTGCGTGAGGCGCTGGAGAAGGCGTTCGACTATCGCGGCGATATCACGATCACGCGCAAGGACGGGAGCAAGGTGGAAGGGTATCTCTACGACCGAAGAACGGGCGCGACGCTTGCAGATTCCGTGGTGCGAATTATGCCGGCGGACCGAGGGAGCCGGGTGAATATTGCCTACTCGGATATTGCGGCGATTGCATTTTCGGGGCGCGATACGGCGGCGGGCAAGACCTTCGATGCATGGGTGAAGAAGTACTGGGAGAAGAAAGCGGCGGGGGAGAAGAATATTCAGATTGAGCCGGAGAGATTAGACTAGACTTTGGGAGAGTTCTATGGCTGCCACTTCGACGATTGCCGTTGTGCAGGGCGGAATAGTCCGGATACCTCGGGAGCTCGAAGCCGATCCGGGATTTCGGGACGGCGCTCGTGTGATGCTGCTTTCACTTGCGGCTTCGGCTTTGTCTGACGAGACTGACCCTGAGACGGATTGGCGGGCTCTCGAAGGAATGTTTGGAGACTCCAGCTTCGATGCTACGGACTGGAAGCGCCAGGAGCGGGAGTTTGAGCTTGCCCACGATGAGCGGAAGTCCGGTATCAACCGACCCGAGTGGTAGTCCTATCCTCGTGGTGGATTCCTGGGGTGTTTTGGAGTGGGTCTACCGCAAAGATCCTGCCATGTCGAGATTTCGCACTCGACTCGATGCGGCTTCGCGCGGCGAACTTCGGTTGGTAGCAAGCCGCATCACGCTGGGCGAGGTTTTCTACAACATTCGGGGCCGGCAGCGGCGCGGAGAGATTCCAAATAGGCGGTTTACGGGAGCGGCTTTGCCCTGGACCGTTGAATCGGTTGACGATGCCTTAGTAGATGAGGCTGCCGAATTGAAATCTCAGTATCCGATCTCGTACGCAGACGCATTCGTAACTGCCTTGGCGATGCGATACCAAGCCCCAGTGTTGACCGGTGACCCTGACTTTCAAAAGCTCGCGACTGCTGGTGTGATCAAGGTGGACTGGATCGGCGCATGAGAGTCTTTCTTACGGGTGCGACTGGTTTTGTGGGCAGCCATGTGGCGCGGGAGTATGCGGCCGCGGGGGCGGAGTTGCGGCTGCTGACGCGGGCGACCAGCAAGCTGGCGGCGATTGAGGGGTTGGCGGCGGAGGTTGTGGTGGGCGATCTGCGGCAGCCGGAGGGGTTGCGCACAGCGCTGCGCGGCTGCGAGGCACTGGTGCATGTGGCGGCAGATTACCGGCTATGGGTGCGCGATCCGAAGGAGATGTACGCGGCCAATGTGGATGGCACGCGCGAGCTGCTGCGGATGGCGCGCGAAGAAGGCGTGGCCAAGGTGGTGTACACGTCGAGCGTGGCGACGATGGGGTTCAAGGCGGATGGGACGATTGTGGATGAGAGCACGCCGGTCGAGTTGGCGGACATGATCGGGCCGTACAAGCGCTCGAAGTTTATGGCGGAACAGGAGGCAATTGCGGCGGCGCGTGCCGGGCAGCATGTGATGATTCTGAATCCGACGACGCCGATTGGGGCGGGCGATGCGAAGCCGACGCCCACAGGGCGGATCGTCGTGGACTTTCTGAATCGGAAGTTTCCCGCGTATGTGGATACGGGGCTGAATCTGGTGGATGTGGGCGAGGTGGCGCGGATGCACGTGGTGGCGCTGGAGCGAGGGACGCCGGGCGAGCGCTACATCCTGGGCGGGGAGAATTTGACGCTGAAGCAGATTCTGGACCGCATGTCGGCGATTACGGGGCTGCCTTCGCCGACGATGAAGGTTCCTCATGCGGTGGCGATGACGTTTGCGTTCTTCGACGAGACGATTGTGGGCAGGCTGCTGGGGAAGGAGCCGCGGGCAACGGTCGAGGCCGTGCGGATGGGGCGCAAGATGATGTTTGCGTCATCGGCGAAGGCGGAACGCGAGCTGGGCTTCAAGGTGTTGCCCATCTATAACGCGATGCGCGCGGCGATCGAGTGGTTCGTTGCCCATGGGTATGCGCCGTCGTTTGCGAAAGAGACGCGATGAGGGCGTGTCCGGCGATTATTGCGGCGTTGCCGCGTGAGATTCGGGCGCTGGTGAAGGGCTGGGAGTTGCGCGTGCTGCCCGGCCGGGTGTCTGTCTACACCAATGGCGAGGCCGTGGTGGCGTGTGCGGGGATGGGTGCGGCACGGGCTGGGCTTGCGGTGGAGGCGGCGTTGGCGTCGATGCCGGTGACGGCGCTGCTTTCGGTGGGGCTGGCGGGTGCGTGCGACCCGGCGTTGAAGGTGGGGGAGATTGTGCGGGCTGGGGTTGTGATGGATGGACAGACCGGCGAGCGGTTTGAGGATTCGCAGTCCCGGCAGGTTCTGGTAAGTGCCGGTGCGATTGCCGGTGTAGGCGAGAAGGCCAGGCTGCACGCTTCCTGCTATGCCACGGCGGTGGATATGGAGGCAGCCGCGGTGGCGCGGCTGGCGCGGCAGCACGGGCTTGAGTTTCAGGCGATCAAGGCGATTTCGGATGAGGCTGATTTCGATGTGGAGTGGCTATCGCAGTTCGCTACTGCGGATGGACAGTTCCGCGAAGGGACGTTTGCGCTGCACGCGGCGGTGCGACCGGGGCTTTGGCCGAAGGTGATTACGCTGGGGCGCAACAGCAGCAAAGCGCTCGACGCGCTGACGGCCGCGCTGAAGGCGGAGCTAGACTGGTACAGGAAGCGAACTTGAGAGCGGAAGAGAAGAATGTCAAGCGAGTCAATTGAGCCGGGAGCGTCCGGAGTCGGGTCAAGCCGAGGGGCGCGAATCCGCACTACCCCAATCAGTACGGCATCAATCAGTGCGGGGAAGATTTGCTGCGAGCGGATCAGCACGGAGCGGATCGGCGCGGACAGGATCAGTACCGGCCGGATCAGTGCGGCGAAGATCGGCGCGAAGCCGATCGTGACGCTGCCGACGATTCCGCACACGATGCGGGCGGCGGTGTATTGGGGGATCGACGATGTGCGGGTACAGACTGTGCCGGTGCCGGTGGACGCCGATGGATCGATTGGCGCGGGTGAGGTGCTGGTGCGCATCGATACCTGCGGGATCTGCGGGACGGACCTGAAGAAGATCCACTCGGGATCGCACGCGGCGCCGCGAATCTTTGGGCATGAGATGGCGGGGACGGTTGCGATGGTGGGCGAAGGGGTTGCGGGGTTTGAGATTGGCGATCGGGTGATGGCGTATCACCACATTCCGTGCGGCAAGTGCTACTACTGCCGCAAGCAGACGTTTGCGCAGTGCGAGACGTACAAAAAGGTCGGTTGTACGGCGGGGTTTGCGCCGGCGGGCGGAGGGTTCGCGGAGTACATCCGGGTGATGGGCTGGATCGTCGCGACCGGCGGGCTGGTAAAGATTCCCGACGACATTCCGTTCGAGCAGGCGGCGTTTATCGAGCCGGTGAATACGTGCTTCAAGGCGGTGCGGCTGCTGGCCTTGCAGCCGGATGAGACGGTGCTGGCGATCGGGCAAGGGCCGATTGGGATTCTTCTGGCGGCGCTGGCGCGGAGGACAGGTGCGACGGTGCTGACGAGCGATCTGTATGCGGAACGGCACGCGATTGCGGCGAAGTTCGGGCTCAATCGTCCGCTGGATGCGCGCGGCGATGTGGTGGCTGCGGCGAAGGCGGCGACCGAGGGCAGGGGAGCGGATGTGGTGCTGGTTGCCGTTGGCGCGGACGCGTTGATTCGGACGGCGATGGATGCAGCAAGGCCGGGCGGGCGCGTGATGCTGTTTGCGTCGACGCAGCACGGCGAGGCGCCATTCGACCCGGCGGCGGTGTGCATGGACGAGAAGACGCTGATGGGATCGTACTCGGCGGCGATGACGATCAACGAAGAAGTGGCAGAACTGGTCTTCGGGGGCTATCGCGACGGGAGCTTCGATCTGACGCGGCTGATCTCGCACCGGTTCTCGCTGGAGGACGCGGTGAAGGCGATCGATCTGGCGTCGCACCCGCAGGCGGATTCGATGAAGATTGTGATAAAGCCGACACTATAGACGAGACCTGGGAGCGGATATAAATCTCTCTCGACCTCATCGATCAACGGACCGGTAAGTCTGGACGCCGGACGCTTTCTATGTTTGAATCTAGAATCTGCATATCTGTTTGACCGGGCCCCCGATTGCCGCGAGGTTGTTCTGGGAGGTAGTGACCGTGTCCAGCCGTTGTTCGATTTTCATTCTTGCTTCACTTCCAGTCTGTTTTTGCGTTTTGCTTTCTGGATGCGCGGAAGGCAATTGGAATGCGCCGTCCGTGGAGAGCACGCCGACGCTTCACATCTCCGGAGCTGTGCACGGCGGCCAAAACCCTATTTCTGGCGCGACGATCCTGATGTATGCGGCGAATATGACGGCCGACCAGGGGCCATCGACTTCGCTGCTGACGACGCCTGTGACTACGGCGCCGGATGGCACGTTTTCGATTACGGGAGACTACACGTCATGCACGGCGGCGAACCCTCCGGTCTACCTGGTGGCGACGGGTGGAAATCCGGGGCTGACGGGCACGGTGGACAACACTGACATTGTGTTGATGGCGTCGCTGGGGCTGTGCAGTACGCTGTCGAGCTCGACGTATGTGGTGATCAACGAGTTTACGACGGTGGAGATGGCGTACTCTCTGGCGCCATTCATGAAGGATGCTGCCGACATTGGGGCGTCGGCGACGAACCCGGGTGGTATGGCGTACTACTTCACGGCTGTGGCGAGTGCCGACAATCTACCGAACGGGGCCCCAGGCACGACGTTGGCGGCACTGGAACTCAACATGTTTTCCGATATTCTTGCGGCCTGCGTGAACACCTCGGGCGGCGCGTCGGGCAGCGCTACTCCGTGCGGCCAACTGCTCTCGCTGACCGGCGCGTCGGACACGGCCACGGCGGCGCTGGAGATGACGCAGACGCCCGAAAACAATGCATCGGGGTTGTATGCGCTGATCACCGGAACTCCTCCGTTCCAGCCTTATTTCGCCGGGGTACCGTCGGATTTCAGCACAACGGTGGGATATTCGATTCCGGCGAATGAGAGGGCGGTGGCGCTGGACTCGAATGGTCATATATGGGTGTATTCGGGCGGATGGACATACAACACCGTCACGAATACCAGCACCGACGTGCAGGGAGTGATCACAGTCTACGACGGCAACTTCAACCAGCTCTTTACCGTGTCTCCGGGGACTGGCGGGCTGTTTTACCCGGACAGCCTGGCATCGGATGCCTCGGGGCACGTCTTTGCGGTGAATGCGAACAATACGATTTCGGAGTTCAACTCGACGGGAGGGGCGGTCTCTCCATCGGGCGGATGGAGCACCGGCATCGCGACGGTGTTTCCGGGCACCGGCACAGGGGACAGCTACCAGACCGGTTCGGCGCAGGCGGGGCCGATCAAGATCGATTCGGCGGGAAATATCTGGGGTAAGACCCCGACCGGGAGCTGCTACTTCGAGATGAACTCGATCGGAACGGTGATTACGCCGACGGGTGGGACGGGGTGCGCGACGCTAGGAGGAGCGATCACAGGGAAGGCGGCGGCACCGGATGGTTCGGGGAATTTGTGGGCAGAGGGTTCTTCGAGCATTCTCGAGATCAACTCGGCGGGCAACGTAGCGGCGACGGCGCCGACGAGCACGGGATGCTTTTCTCCTGCCTCTACGGAGTACACGTCGACCCTCGGACTGCTGTACGACAACGTGCATGGCCAGGTGTGGGGACATTCGGATACGGGCGCGGGCGCGATCACCGACAGCGGCTCGGCGGTATTTTGCGACGCCTCTTCCACGACGATTCCGGCGATCGCTCCGCCGGGGTTTTCGTTGTTTACGACCGGAAATCCCGTGTCGCTGAACGGTCTGCAGATCGACTCAGCAGTATTGGATGGCGCGGGCAACCTTTGGTTTTCGACGAACGGGATTTTCGCGTCGGGAACGGCGACGAGCACTTCCACTTTCAACGGTACGGTGAACCATTCGGCATGGCTGGGGGAGATCAGCCCGAGCGGCGCTATCCTTTCGCCCTTCAATCCAGGGGCAGGCGTTTACGGGTATCAGCCCGCAGGCCTGGGGATGAATGTGTCAGCGAACGTGACGGGCGCAACATCGATAGTGACGGACAGCGACCCCAGCATGAGCATAGCCGGGATAGACAACGCGGGTAACATCTGGGCAATCGACACGTACACGCGGCGGGTACTTAAGATAACGGGGCTGGCGACTGCGAATACAGTCAACTACTGACCTGGAGGCGCGCGCGTCCGTGGCGGGCTGGAAGACCGGATGCGCGAGGTGGGCGGCGGGGATGCCGAATCAAGCACCCCTCCCTATACTCCTGTACGAATCCGGTACTATGCTTACGGCATGAACGCGAAGAGTTTGCCGGCGCGCATTGTTTACACCGTGGCGGCGCTTCCGCTTGGGGGAGCGGCGGGATTCTATTCCATTATGTTGCTGCTGCCGAAGCTTGTGGCCAAGTACCCTCGGCTGGACACGGGCCTGAACGGGCAGGGGTTGTTCAATGTGGCCCTGGGTACGGGCGTGGCGGTCGCGTTTACGGCGGCGCTGTTTGCGCTGACTCTGCCCTGGAGCCGGCACAGGAAGCGTCGCGGCAGGCCGTGGCGGATTGCCGTCTCGTGCCTCATCGTCTTGGTGGCGTCGGCCGGATTTGCGGATGTTGTTCCCCGGCTGGTCCCGGACCTGCTGGTTGCTGCGTGGCTTGCGTACACGATGGCGTATACGTTCGTGAGGTATGGCGTGATCGACGATGCCAGGCGAGTATCTTCTCGTTATTACTGATTTGCCCGGTATTTCGTGCGCAAGGTTGACCTTGTGTATGCCGGTCGTTAGACTTTTGAGTCGGCGCACATTCCGCACCGTGCTGGGTTGAGAGCACCAAACCGCAGGAGATTGCGCCACGGGCGCGAATTGCGTCGAATACGAGGAGTAAGGGACCCCATGCTGGATGCCAAGCGGCTTTTTCCTGCCGAACCAACCGCCCGCGCTGTCGCCGTGAAGCTGTATGAATCAGTTCGCGACTTGCCCATTATTTCGCCGCACGGCCACACCGATCCGCGCTGGTTTGCCGAGAACAAGCCGTTTCCCAATCCGGCGGCACTGTTTATTCAGCCCGATCACTACATCTTCCGGATGCTCTACTCGCAGGGAGTGTCGCTGGAGTCGCTGGGAATCCCACAGGTGGACGGCAAGGAAGGTGCGGACCCGCGTGAGGTGTGGCGCATCTTCGCCAAGCACTACTACCTGTTTCGCGGTACGCCGACGCGGCTGTGGATCGACTTTGCGTTCCGGGAGAACTTTGGCCTGACGGAGCGATTAACTCCCGCAAACGCCGATGAGTTTTACGAGATCATCGCGAAGAAGCTGCAGACCCCTGAATTCCTTCCCCGGGCGCTGTTCGAGCGCTTCAACATCGAGGTCCTTTCGACGACGGACGCTGCGGTGGATTCGCTGGAGTATCACCAGGCGATCAAGGCATCGGGATGGAAGGGAAGAGTGCTGCCGACGTTCCGGCCAGACGCGGTGGTGGATGCCGAGTACATCGGCTTCGAGGACAATCTGAAGAAACTGGGCGAGGTGTCGGGGGAGGATGTTTCGACGTGGAAGGGCTATCTGGCGGCGCTGCGCTCGCGGCGTGCGTTCTTCAAGAAGAATGGCGCGACGGCGACCGACCATGGGCACCTGACCGCGCAGACCGCCGATTTGCCACTGGTGGAGGCCGAGCGGCTGTACGGGCGCGTCTACTCGGGCAAGATGGAGCCGGGCGATGTGGAACTGTTCCAGGCGCAGATGCTGACGGAACTGGCGGGCATGAGCGTCGAGGATGGGCTGACGATGCAGTTGCACCCCGGGTCGGTGCGCAATTACAACCCGCAGGTGTATGCGAAGTTCGGACGCGACAAGGGCGCGGACATTCCGTCGCCGACGGAGTACGTGCGCGCGCTGCGGCCTCTGCTCGGGAAGTACGGCAACGAACCGAACTTTACGCTGATCCTGTTTACGCTGGATGAGACCGTCTACTCGCGTGAACTGGCTCCCCTGGCGGGACATTTCCCGGCGGTAAAGCTGGGACCGCCGTGGTGGTTCCTGGACTCGCCGGAGGGGATGATGCGTTTCCGCGAGACCGCGACCGAGACGGCGGGCTTCTACAACACGGTCGGATTCAACGACGACACACGAGCGTTTTTGTCGATCCCGGCGCGGCACGATGTGGCCCGACGCGTGGACTGCGCGTTCCTGGCGCGTCTGGTGGCGGAGCATCGGCTGGACGAGGCTGAGGCGTTTGAGGTGGTGCGGGACCTGACGGTGAACCTGGTGCGCAAGGCGTACAAGCTGTAGCCGGGTGCGTGTGCCGGGGAAAACAGATCAACGAGCAAATTCTGGATACTGGCCACCGCTACAGCTTTTTGGGTAGTATGCTGCAATGCCCGAAGATTCAGAAGATACCCAGCCAAAGTGGCTTAGAAAGTTCAGGAACGACCGCAGCTGGCGGCTTGGGGCGGTTATAGCGCTGAGTTTCGTGCTGATCCTGGCCCTCGCCGCGGATGCCTGGATATGTCTTCAATCCTTCCCTCACCTCTGGGCATGGGGATTTGAGCGCAACCGCGGCCTCGAATGGGAGGCGTTTCTTCCCTACACCGTTGCGCTGCTTGGCTGTTTCTTTCTGTTTGGTGCGGTGATTACCATCCCATCGGTGCCGTTTTCCGGGCTATGGCAGGTTGTCAGTCTGTATTTCGATGAAAACGAGAAGGACTTCAAAGAAAAGCTGGATACGGCGAAGCAGGCCCAACTGGCGGTCGAAGAGGAACTCAAGGAGATCGAGCACGACGATTCGACAGGCCTTATTCAGGTCGTGAAGTACAGCCGGCTGCAACTCGAACAGTACTACACAATCGGTTTGCGTCAGACCAAGCTAAGCTTTTTCTATAGCATTCTGGCAATGTGGATTGGTTTCGTGATGATGCTGGCTGGGACATTGCCCGTGATCATACCTTCCCTTCAACCTCACCCGGCGGGCGGGCAGGCTGCCGGCCAGTCCTTCAGCGTGAGTGTCGTCGTCAGTGCGGGCGGCTTAGTCATTGAGTTGATCTCCGCGATGTTCCTCTGGATGTATCGAAGCTCGATTGGCCAACTCACCTACTTTTACAATCGTCAGATGCATTTGCACAATATCCTGGTCTGTTTCCGGATAGCGGCCAGCATGAAGAAAGACGATGAGCCGAAGGCGCTGGATGCCAAGGGCCTGATTGTCGAAAAGGTTCTTGAGAGTACCTGGACGGTCGAACGGCCCGATGCTCCGAGCTCTCGTGGGCTTCAGGACATGTTGGGAGGCGGAGGCGTTGCCAAAACTGATGCTGCGAAGTGACCCGGGTTTGGCTCTGTCTTCGCGCGCAGATGTCTGATTCTCACGATTTGCGCAATGGCCCCCTGGCCTACGATGGAAGGGTGAATCGATTCTCTTCGCGCACGTCGTGGGATGCAGGTGAAAGCAGCTATGCGGCGGCGGTGCGCGAGGCGCGGACATCGGGACGGCGGCTCTACGATCTGACGGTGTCGAACCCGACGCGGTGCGGGTTTGATTATGACGCGGAGGCGCTGCTGGGGCCGCTGGCCGATGTGCGGGCGCTGGTTTACGATCCCGATCCGCGAGGAATGGTGAGCGCGCGCGCGGCGGTTGCGGGGTACTACGCGGGACATGGGGCCGACGTTTCGGCCAATGACCTGGTGCTGACCACGAGTACCAGCGAGAGCTACAGCTTTCTGTTCCGGCTACTGTGCGACCCCGGGGACGAAGTGCTGGTGGCCCAGCCGAGCTATCCACTGTTCGACTTTCTGGCGGACCTTGACGATGTCCGGCTGCGACCGTATCCGCTGTTTTACGACCACGGGTGGTGGATCGACGTCGCCGAGTTGGAGCACGCGGTGACGCCGCGGACGCGTGCGGTGATTGTGGTGCATCCGAACAACCCCACGGGGCATTGGACGCGCGTTCGCGAGAGGGAGGCGCTGGAGACGCTGTGCGCTCGGCATGGGTTGGCGCTGATCGTGGACGAGGTGTTTCTGGACTATCAGTTGCGGGAGAGTATGGATGGACAGAGCTTCGCCTCTGGGGAGCATCCGGCGCTGACGTTTGTGCTGAGCGGGTTGAGCAAGATCGCGGGGCTGCCGCAGATGAAAGCGGCGTGGATCGCCACACTGGGACCGGAACGCGCGAGAACTGAAGCTCTGGAGCGGCTGGAGATTGTAGCGGACACGTTCCTTTCGATGAACGCGCCGGTACAGTTGGCAATGCCGAGGTGGCTGGCGGGAGCAGGAGCGATGCAGACACAGATTCGAGAACGGGCCCGGGAGAACCTGGCCACGCTACGGCAGATTGCGGGAGAAGCGCCAGGGAAGTTGCAAACGCTCGATGTAGATGCCGGCTGGAGCGCGGTGGTGGGGTTGCCGGGATGCGTTGGAGAGCTGGATTGCGCAGAGAGGCTGGTGCGGGAACGGGGAGTGGTGATGCATCCGGGTGCGTTCTATGGGATGGCGGAGCGGAATCGGATGGTCGTTAGTCTGATTGGGCCGACGGTCGAGTTCGAGATAAGCATGCGGTCGGCCATTTGACGAATTATTCCATGGTTAAGGGCGCTAATATTTGGATGAACCCAAATAAGAAACAAATGAGACTTATGGGTCGTCTACTACTTTCATGAATTCGTCTATCTGATTGAAATAAATCACCTAATCTATCTCGCTAGAAATGGATTGGTTTCCCGCTCCTGGCCGATGGTGGTTCTGGGGCCGTGGCCGGGGATGACGACGGTAGTGTCGGGGAGGGAGAGAAGCTTCTCGTGGATGGAGCGGATAAGCGTGGGTCCGTCCCCGCCGGGAAGGTCGGTGCGTCCGACAGACCCGGCAAAGAGGGTGTCGCCCGCGAGGAGCAGGCTTTGGGTGGGCAGATGCAGACAAACGCTGCCCTGAGTGTGGCCGGGGGTGTGCAGGATGGTGCCGGCAAGGCCCGTAATGGCGATGAGGCGGCCGTCGTCGAGGGTGTCGTCGGGCGGGTGGACCTCCGGGGTGGGCATGCCCAGCCATCCGGCTTGCATGTCCATCATCTTGACCAGGGGAAGGTCGCGGGGGTTGTAAAGGATGGGGGCACCGGTGAGCTGCTTGAGGCGGGCTGCACCGGCTATGTGGTCGATGTGGGCATGGGTGATCAGGATCTGTTTGACGGTGAGGCGGTGGCGCTGGAGCAGGGCCATGATGCGGGGAATGTCGTCGCCGGGATCGACGACGATGGCCTCGCGAGAGGTCTCGTCACCAAGAATGGAGCAGTTGCATTGCAGCATGCCGACCGGGAGGATTTCGTGGATCATCGCGGACCTGCCTGTGGTGTCGCGGCAGGTGAGGTGGCTGCCGGAGTGAAAGCGGCCAGGCGGTCGTATTCGGCCTGGGTGATCTGCAGGAATGAACCGTGGCGCATTCCGGGAGGGAATTCGATCCTGGAGAGCGCATCGGACCAGTGGACGAGGTCGGGCGAGAACACGGCTCCATAGTGCTGGCCCTGCGCGTAGTGGTCGTAGTAGGCGAGATAGCCGGCTGGCGAGTCGGAGGTGGCGCGGACGGGGATGATGGCGGCGCCTTCGCTCCACGTCTCGGAGATGGGCCCGCTGATGTTCGACCAGGGGCCCTCGAAGCTGGGGCCGGTTGCGGTAAGCAGGTGTTTCTCGAGTGGGATCTTGCGTTCGTCCTTGAAGATCAGGGTAAAGGGCTTGCCGTGACCGGTGGGCTGGAGCAGGGTGGCGTCGATGACGCTGTAGCCGGGATCGAAGAAGATTTTGGCCGGGGTGAAGGTCTTGAAGTCGGTGGTGGTAGTGAAGTAGATGCGGTGGTTGAGGCCGACGCGGCCCTCTGGAGTTGTGGCTGAGTCGCCGGAGTCGTCGCCGGGGGAGCGGCCGGGAATGGTGGAAGACCAGAAGATCAGCCAGCGCTTCTCGGCGTGTTCGTAGTAGAGTGCGGGGGCCCAGACGTTGGCGGCGGTGGGTTCGTTGGCCATGACCGGGAGCTGGCGATGGGGTGTCCAGGTGAGCAGGTCGCGCGATGAGGAGTAGCCGACGGAGAGGTTGTACCAGGCCCAGGTCCAGACCATGCGGAAGGTGCCGTCGGGGGCGCGCTGCAGGAAGGGATCGCGCATCAGTTCGCCGGGCTCGGTGGGCGGGACGACGGCCTTGCCGCTGTTGGCAAGCTTCCAGTGGTAGCCGTCCAGCGAGATGGCGTAGTAGACGCCATCGATGCTATCGCCTTTGAAGCCGGCAAAGAGCCAGGGGGAGTTTGGCGTGGGTTGAGCGGCGACGCCGGCCTGCGGCGGTGCGGGTTTGGTTGTCTGGGCCTGGGGTGCGGCGGGAACGATGAAGACCGATGCAAGAGGCAGAAGCAGGGTACAGGCTGTGCGGGCGTTCAGAGGCAAGATCTGCATCTAGTGATTATCGTCCGGCGCGGGGGGTGTGCAAAACGCAGAACCCCGCCTTCGGGGGATCTCTCGGGGAGTCGAATCAGCGAGCGTGACTACTTCTTTTGGGTGGTCTGCTGGCTACCGGACAGAACGGAGTGTTCGCCGTTGGAGCGCGCCAGCAGAACCGTGAGCGAGATGGAAATCATCATGAAGAGAACCGCGCCCCAGGTGGTGAGCTTGGTGAGCAGATTGGCCGCGCCACGCGGGCCGAACGCCGTCTGCGAGCCCTGACCGCCGAATGCTTCGGCGAGGTCGGCGGACTTGCCCTGCTGCAGCAATACGACGCCGATGAGGAACAGACAGACAATAACATGAATGCAAACTAGGAAGATGATCATCGGGATTGCTTTGGGACCTCGGAAAAACCAGGGATGCGGCGGTGGGGCGTGCCGTGAGCCGGACTGATTTGGCAAAGAGTTGGATTCGTCCGGGGCGGGAGGCATAAGCCCTTCCGCCTTGCGGCGCTACCACCATCTGACTCCGCCGTTCCGGGAACGGTGGGCCAAGATCCAATCTTCCATCTCAATCATATTGTATCTTTTCTCGATAGCATCTGTCTTGCAATTCAGAGGAAGCTTAAGCCGGGACCAATCTCAGGAAATCGAGCCTGGTGAACTTTGAAGTTGCGATCCATGATTGCCCCTGCGGGCGAATCCCCCGGTTTGCGATTGATGGAATTCCTGCAAATTATCGAGCTGCGGTTGCGGCCAGATGGTCAGCGATGTGTTTTGCGGTGAATTTTGCGCCATAGGCGAATCGGGTCAGAGGACCAAAGGCATTCGCCGACGCTACACCAACCAGATAGAGGCCGGGGACTGAGCTTTCGAAGCTACGCGAGAGGACCGGCGTGTCGTCGACGGTTCGAATCTGTGAGCGCAAAGGATCGTCGAGAAAGGGCAGCCGAGAGATAGACACGCGAAATCCGGTCGCCGCGATTACATGGTCGACGACCAGGGTAAGGTTTGAGCCATCGTTTTGGACGATCTTGAGCTCAACCTGACCGTCCCGGATGGAGACGTCTTCGATCTTTGAACCCAAGTGCATGGGAAAGCGGCCGACGACCTTGTCGCGAACGAACCAGCCGGGGGCAGGTCCAAGATGCCGCTGAACAGCGCGGAAACGCAGCTTTCGCGGCATGCGGTGGAAGAGCAGGGGAGCATCGGTGCACAGGCGCGAGCGCCAGCCGAGGCCAAGGCCTGAGCGAGGGTACTTAATTCGCTGCAGCAGCGGCCGGGGTTCAGCGGAAGGTTTGTGGAATGCGATTTCCCGGCGTCTGGCCACTAGTTCAACCTGGGCGCCGGCTTCGTTCAGGATGGCCGCAACGTCGACCGCGGAGGCGCCTGCGCCAATCACGGCTACCTTCTGTCCGCGGAACTGGCTTAGATCGTGATGATGGAAGCTGTGGGTCACGTATTGCCGGGGAAGATCGGACAGAAATGGCGGCAAATAGGCGAAGTGGGTGATTCCGGCCGCAACGATCACTTTGCGCGCCTGGACGGTCTGATGGTCGGCCGTCGTCAATTCGAAGCCGGTCGCGGTGCGGCGAACCGAGACGATGTCGGTCTCTTCGAGCATTGGGACGAGGCGCTTTTGAAACTCAAGGCCGTAGGCGACAAAAGTTTCGCAGGGAACAGGAATGCCGACGTCCGCGTAAGGAAGCTTCCTCTCTTCGCAATAGTGGCGCAGGGTGAAGATGGAGTCCGGGTCGTAGAGGCTGGAGGCGAAGCCGTCCGACTTGAGGAGCATTTCTTTGGGCATATGCTCGCGCCAGCTCTGCATGGGCGTTCCGAAGATACGAAACGACAAGGGCAGCTTGCGCAGATGTGCAGCGATGGATAACCCATACGGGCCTGCACCGACGATCGCTATATCTATTGAAGACGGGCTCATTGCTTGCTCCAAGCGCAGGATTTACCACGATTGCGCTAATATAGCCGGTAATCCAGCGCCGGCTAATAGCACTGTCGAGGGACAGACGAAGGGATGGGGAATGCTTTCAACTATTATAATAAGACACCTTCGAAAGAACTATCCGAAATGAGAACGTTGGACCCCTCTTGAGCGAACGGCTGCAGCCCACCGTGTTGATTTGTGCGACGATGCGGTGGCCCCTATCCGCTCGATTGGCGATGGCTTTCCTGAAACACGGGTGCCGTGTTGCCGCTGTGTGTCCGCCGGGGCACCCGCTCCGGTTTGTGAGCGGAATCGAATCCATATATTCCTATCGCAGTATTGACTCCGTGGGATCGCTGAAAGCCGCAATTCAGGCTTCGGGTCCTACGTTGATCGTGCCTTGTGACGACGGTGTGGTCTGGCAGTTGCATGAACTTCACTCGAAATCAGTCGAATTGCAGCCCCTGATCGAACGTTCCCTGGGCGCCAAGGATGCATATCCGGAGATTAGCGACCGGAATGCATTTTTGAAGACAGCGGATGCCCTCGGTATCCGTGTCGCCTCGACTCGGATCATTCCTTCGGAGCCGAATTTGGCGGATTGGTGCTGGTGTGAGCCGGCGGTTCTCAAGCGAAACGGGACGTCTGGCGGGAACGGCGTGGCGATCGTGCGCTCGAGGGCCGAGGCTGCGGAGGCGTTCCATAGCCTCTCTCGTCCTTTGGACATCCTTACGGCCTGCAAGCGATGGCTGGTCAATCGTGATCCGCTTGCGCTTTGGTCCTGGCGAAGACGGGACACCTCGGGTGTGACCATCCAGAAGTTTGTTCAGGGGCGGCCTGCGAACACCATGGTGGCCTGCTGGGATGGAGAGGTCCTGGCCATTGTCACGGTCGAAGTATTGACCGCCAGAGGCTCGACCGGCGCTGCGACCGTGGTCCGTCTGGTGCAGAACGAGGAGATCGAGCGGGCCGCTCGATCGATAGCGCGGGAGTTGAAGCTGAACGGATTTCACGGTATAGATTTCATTCTTGAGAAGGCTACGGGCAAGGCGTACCTGATTGAGTTCAATCCACGCTGCACGCAACTCGGACATTTGCAGATCCCTGGCCAGGGGGATCTGGCTGGCGCCATCAGCGCGAAACTTTGGGACCAACCGGCGCCAGCGCCCAAGGACTGTATCCAAGGGAACACGGTTGCTTTCTTTCCCCAGGCATTCAAATTGAATCCGAAGAACCCCTACCTTCGGTGTGGGTTTCACGATGTTCCGTGGGAGGAGTCGAGGCTGTTGCTCGAACTTCTTCGACCCGACTGGCCCGAGCGGCAGTGGTTGAGCCGCATCTACCATCACTTTCGAGTTCCAGCGCCACCGGACGAGGTGACGTTCCAGTAGTGCGTCAGGGTCCCTCAGGTTAGCTGCTGCGTGAGCGGCGAGCCTATGCGTTCCCATTGCGGGATGTTATGGCCTCGCGGTAGATAACGAGAATACGGTCAAGTTTGGTTTCCCAGTCGTATTGTCGCTCGATTCGTACTCTGCCGGCACGTCCCAATTGTGAGCGCAAGGAGTCGTTCAACGCCAGCTTGCTCATCGCATTCGCGAACCCGTCAATAATGGTCTGGGGAGATGAGGGGTCTACCAGGATTCCGCAACTCCGATCCAGATAGTCCGTCGGCCCGCCCCAGGCGGTGGCAATGGCAGGAATCCCAGTGGCCATGGCCTCGAGCACAACCGCTCCGCCGCATTCATAAATGCTCGGCAACAGCAGTGCGGTGGCGCGCTGCAGATGTTGTGCACACTCCTGCTGAGGCAGCCAGCCCAAGAACTGTACTCTTTCCGCCAATCCTAAACTGTTCGCCAGTTCCGACCATCCGCTTCGCATCTCACCGTCGCCTATCACCTCCAGCACGGCGTCCGGGACCTGTGCCAGAGCCCGAAGAGCCAAATCGAGTCTCTTCCAGTCCACAAGACGTCCGACGAAGATGAAGCGGGCGCGACCGCCAGCAGGCTGGGGCGGAGGAGTTTCAGGAAGGGTCCAGATTTTCAGATCGACGCCATTTTCCGGCAACTGGACTACTTTGCCGCGCACGCAGGAAGGCAATGCACTCTGGGTCCGCTGGTTGGCCACTAATAGAATATCCGCGTCCCTTTTTCCTGGGATGAGCCGATTGACTATATTGGCGCCGCGTCGTCCCATCGCAATTGAGATTCGCGTGAAAAAGGATTCATCGCGCCGAAAGGCCCTGGGATACTCCATGCCACCGTTCATCGGCCCTATGACCACTGCAATGCCAAGTCCTGCGATCAAGGAAGGCGCCTTGGGTGAGACGGGCGTAGGCTGATGTACAACATTGATGTTGTGGGCAAGAATCAGCTTTTTCACCAACTTGCGCTGGATGCACTGGTTCAACAATTCCATTGCGATGGCAACCGTAGCACCGGCGACGCGCCGGGGAAGCAGTCGCCCCGATTGCCAGAGGAGTCTGTGGACCCAGGTATCGGGGATGTCGATGATCCGGTCCTGCTCGGCAGGAAACAGCGCGTCAAGCTCGGACCGCGTTCGGCCGTGGACGATGAGCCACGCCTCAACGCCTCGCGCTCTCAATCGGGTGAAATAGTGCAGCGGAAGCGACGACTCCCCGCCAAAGCGGAAGGAGGCGTTCTCCGCAGCGATCACTACGCGCAAATCTTCGTGAGGCGACATCGGCATTGCGTTATGCCGCTCCATTTTCAGACCATCGTTGTACTGTCGAGGGACGGGTCCCGATAACCAGCTTACTAGATCGGCTTGCAACTGACGCACCCCGCGTGCGAAGCCCAGTACGCGGGCACGAGGCCAGTGCGCAATATCAAGCCGCGCTCGAGCATTTAACGCAAGCGTTTAAGATTACATTCTTGATAGACTTAGCAGCAAGACATCCGTGCATTCCGAAGAGCAACAGCTTTCGGCACCGTGGCGCAGTTCATCTTTCGAGTCAATTCAACCTCTGTGACGGCTACCATCAAATCCGCCCTGTCCCGAATCATCGCCATAGGGTTAAGGATCACGGCGACGGTACGCATACGCATGCGTCGACTCTGGGACCACGCTCATCTGGCGTCTAGCCTTTGCCATCCTCTGCCAGCCTCGGTAGTGGTCATGGGCCGATCAGCCGTATACGGCACGGGAAACCTCATCTTCGGAGGCAATGTTCTTTTGTATCCGGGGCAGTATTTCGAGACACAGGAAGGCGGTTCCATCACGATCGGCGACGGCGTGGTGATCTCCACCGGGTGCCACATTGTTTCTCGAGCTTCTGTAACCATTGGTCCGGGCACCATGATCGGTGAGTTTGCCAGCATACGCGACTCCAACCACAGCCGCACGCCGGGTGTGCCGCTGCGCGAATCCGACGAGGTTTCGGCGCCCATCGTTATAGGAGAAGAGGTGTGGATCGGGCGCGGCGTTGCCATTCTGCAAGGGGTAACGATCGGCGATCGCGCCACGGTGGGAGCCAACGCCGTGGTCACTCGCGATGTGCCCAGCAACGCGGTTGTGGCGGGCGTTCCCGCCCGTCCCATTGCATCGCGGGTAGCATCCATGTCGATCCAGGGGTCGTAACGGCGGCCTAGATCATTTGTACTCAAACAGGATGAGCCGCACCCCGCGCCGACGGCTCCACTTAAATTGCATCTGGCCGAAATAGATGGGGATTTGTTGCAAGTGCGAGTGAACTCCATAGAGCATCAGCGCAATCCGGTCGTCCGATTTCCAGGCCGCTTTCCACGCCGACCGAGCGCTGAAGAGTGCAAAGACAAGCACGTAGATTGCGATGGGCAAGGGGCTTCTCATTAAGATCGAGCCGGCGATTCCAGCCACGAGGCCTATGGTGATGGCAAAGAAGCGGTTTCGGTTGCGGGCGGCTTCTACACTCCAGAATTGCTGTTCCGTCTTTTGGAACCGCTCTGCGATCTCCGCGAATGCATGTCCGGCACGGGTGCAGCGCTTCCAGTATTGACCCCATCGCGTGATGGCCAGGTCGTGCCTGGTCATGGGGCGATCCACATGCAGAATGTCGTAGCCCAGCGCACTAATTCGGCGGCAAAGCTCAGGTTCTTCTCCGGCGATGAGAGAGGCGTCGAAGCCGTTGGTCGCGACCAGTACGCTTCGGCGAAACAACGCATCTCCTCCGCAATACTCTGTGAGTCCGGGTGGATAGATCCAATCGAGATCGAGTATGCGATTATAGACGGACATTTCAGGGGCTAATTCACGCCGGTGTCCCCAAACCACCCCAACCCGCGGCACCGAAAACTCAGGCAACGACGCAGCGACAAAGTCGGGATGAAGCACCGTATCGCCGTCGAGAAAAAGTACGATGGAGCCCTTTGCCGCTTGCCAGCCCGCGTTGCGCCCCAGCGCCGCAGAGGGCCGGTCCGCCACGAGCTTGATCGTCGTGGCGCCTTCCGCCGACGCCAAAGAGATGCTGTTGTCCGTCGATCCGGAGTCTACATAGATGACTTCAATTGCGAAGTCACGATGTGCCATGGCAAAGACGGATCTCAGACAACGCTCAAGGCGTATACCCTCGTTCCTGCCAATGACCACCACCGAAACAAGGCCTTCCTGGCCAAGGGCCTGTTGGAGTTCCTGGGTCATTGCGTTACCTCGTCGTCTATCAAATCCTTGCGTGGCAATATATGCGCTGGGACCCCAAAAGCAATCGATCGAGCAGGCACATCGGAGAGCACAACTGCATTTGCCCCAATTGCACAATCGTCTCCAACGTGGATCGGTCCGATCAGCTTAGCCCCTGCGCCAATGTCGACCCGGTTCCCTATATTGGGAGAACCGGGAACGCCACGATTGCGTAACCCGACTGTAACGCCACCTCGAATTACACAGTCATCGCCAAAACTAGCGTCGCCGCTAACGACGATGCCTCCGACATGCTCGATCACAAAACGTCGTCCAACGACCGTTTCGCAAGGCAATTCGACTCCCAGAAGCGTCACCGAGAAAAACTTCATGAATTTGTAGAGCATTGACAAGGGCATTCGCACCAGTCGCCATCGAACCGTGTAACGCCAGCGTCCAAAGCGGTACACCAGCATGACCCAGAAGCCATGACGACTCAACTGACAATTGTGAGTGCGCCAGTCTTCCCGGATGTTTTCAAACACGATGGCACCATTCCGTGAGTCGTGAGGAAAGTCTATGGCGTCGGGTGGGACGCTCAACTATGGATGAGCAATGAGAGTCCCAATGGTAGCGATGCTGATCAACGGCGAGATTTTCTCCAACGTGACCGCCGCACGCGAGAACTTGCTCTCGGGCACGTAGATGATGTCGCCGGTTTGAAGCGCTAACGTGAACTTCCTGGACTGCAGAATATCCTGATAAGCGACGGTCTCGACGCTCCCCGTGTACTCGTGGATGATCTGGATCTTGGGCAGCCTCCCGGATTTGTCGGTAACGATGCCTCCGGCCTCGGCCAGCATTTCAGCCAGGGTTGCACCGTCCTGAAGCTGTACTACGCCGGGATGGAGCACCTCGCCGAATACCGAGACATACCGCTCGTTGGGGGACGGCACATAAACCACGGCGTTCCGTTTCAACCGCATCTGTACATCCGATTTGCCCGATTCAAGAAGCTTTTTGAAATCTTCCCACAGGATGGTTTGACTGTCACAAAAAACCGCCACTCGCTCCGGTACACCGATCGGCTTAACCTGGACCGTAGCCGAAGTCTGCGGCGCCATGCCGGCCCTGGAGATCACGGACAGCAATGTGGGGGGCTCATCGAAGGTCATAAGTCCGGGATGCTCTACGGCCCCCAATACCAGCACATAATCCGAGGTGTAGACATCGACGCCGACAATGACGGCAGTGACTCTGTAGTATGGCGAGAGCGCGTCTCGAATGCTTGCGGCCGCTTTCTCGCGGGTAAGATCGGCCACCTTGATCGAACCGGCGAGATCCAGGGTAATCATGCCGTCGGGTCCGATGGTATGTTTGCCGGAAAGGTTTGTGAAACCCAACACTTCGACCGAGATCTGATCGCCGCGACCCAGTTTGTACTCTTCATCTCTAGGCGCCTCGCATGCCTGAAGCGCGGCGTTGGAACCTGAAGCTGGCGTCGGGAGCTGTGCGAAACCCCCAGTGAGAAAAGATAGTGCCCACGCCGAATAGATCAACCTTGAACGGAAACGCTTCATTCCGGAACCCATTCCAGACCCCTTCGTAACGGAAAAAGTTGGCTACAAACGAAACACATGGAAACAGCGCAGCTCAATGAACCATTCAGACCGGAGGTCCGCATTCGAGTTCAACTCACTGCGGATCAAAACACACACATCGAGTTCGCACCCGTACTCGGGTCAATCATTGTTGACAATTCTCAAGTTTATAAAGAATAACCCATTTGGAACGATTTGATTCAAAAAACTCTTTTCCAAGCGAAGCGAAGGGACAAGTCCACAACGAATTCAAAATGCTTTGTACACGATTCCGGGCGCAGGCTGGTTGAGCAACCCGACGATGACAAATGCAGTCAGGCCCAGAACAGACGCATAGACTACACGTGCATAGCGGCTGGTAAGAATCGGCCCTTCGGTTGTCTGAATGGAGAGCAACGCAGCGCGCAGCCATTCCCACAGGGCGAGTACCACAGTTGCAGTCAACCAGATGGCCAGCCAGACACCAAACCACTGAACAGCACTTAACGCTGCAAAGATCTTGTCAATCTGCTTCCAACTCCCCCAGAACCAAAATAGCGTGAAGGCGAACCAGCTGAAGGTCAATCCGCGGCCGAAGGCCTTATAAATTGGGTTGGCAGCGAGCCCCTTGTAGCCCTTGCGTCCCATTCTGAGGGTTAGCCAAACCTGCCAGAGCTTGTTGAGGGCGACCCCACCACCTTGCAGAACGCCGAAGATGACAAACTCTGACGTGCGTCCGTGCCAGATGCCGACCAGAAAAAAGGTCACAAAGAAACAAACAACGCCAAGAAAAGGTTCCGCGGTCACTGAGGATACGCGCCGCATCAACGCCATCAGCAATGGATTGTAGACATAAGTCTTGAGCCAGCTTGAAAGCGTGATATGCCAGCGGCTCCAAAAATCCAGGAAAGAAGAGGCCGAAAACGGCCGGTCGAAGTTCTCCGGCAGGCGCAGTCGCATCAGGCGTGCCAGTGCGATCACAATGTCGATGTAACCGGAGAAGTTTGCGTAGAGGAAGAATGGGTATATGACCGCCAGCCGGAATGCGGCAAAGAGCTTGAGGGATGGCGGCAAGGGTTGGGACATCTGTGCGAATGCGTCCTCTTGTGCCATTTTCAGCAGCATCGCCAGCACATTGACCTTGAAGAAGCCACGAACGATGCGCTCCAATTGCAGTCCGGTGCAGCGTGGTCCCAGCGGGATCGGTTCGCCGGCAAACTGGTCCCTGGCGAATTCGTCGTAGCGCTGAATGGGTCCGGAGACAAAAGTTGTGAAATTGAGAGTGTAGAGCAGGTACGCGCCAAATCCGATGGAGCGCTTTTCGTCTCCATCTCCGGTTTCAATCAATAGATGCAGCACGCGGAAGAATATGTAAGACAGGCCGAGAGTGAAGTAGGGAGAGTGCAAAAAGATTCCGGATGGCAGGAAGGTGTATTTCTTCAGCCAAATATAGACAAAGACGACGGCCAAAATGCTCCAGGCCGTTTTTCTGAGCCAGCCACGCTGCAGCAGCAGAATTCCGGCGTAGCCTAACAGGAGAAATATGGCCAATGGCACAAGGACGATCAGGCTGTGCGCCAGCAGACCAAGGAAAACGATGCTGGCTGAGAATAGGACCACGGAGCGCCAGCGGCTTGAGCGGCTGAGGTTGGAGAGGACTGCGACTGCTAATCCGAAGACTACAAACTGGAATGAAGCGGAGTCCATCTCTATCTTCCTTTCGTCGATGCAACCTGGGGCGGGGTGGCGGCGGTTAGCGCAGGCACTGCGCCGCTGGTAAGCTCCTTCGCCAACAGGCTGGAGATCATGGCATGTCCGCCGGCGTCGGGGTGCCCGTCGACCGGAAAGTAATGCTGCTCGGGGGCAGGGATGGAGCGGAAGTCCGGAAGGATATCGATGTAGGTCCCGCCATGGCTTTGGATGATCCCGCGCAGCTCGTCGTCCAGCTTGTAGGGGTCGTAGCCTGCCGGCCACTCGCCCATGGAGATCATGGCTGCCTGGGCCCGG
>Ga0181520_10002200_pt1 | contig 36973 bp, 21 predicted proteins | sample PEATcosm2014_Bin_29_FD_132451 | JGI IMG/M metagenome (GOLD analysis project Ga0181520, IMG submission 132451) | Peatland microbial communities from MTU Mesocosm Facility, Houghton, MI, USA - PEATcosm2014_Bin02_30_metaG | ecosystem: Environmental > Terrestrial > Soil > Wetlands > Peat | place... | reverse complement strand
TCAAGACAGGCATGGAAAAGGCCGTGGCCGACATCACCGACAAGCTCAAGAGCATGTCGATCTCGGTCAAGAACAAGAAGGAAGAGATCGCCCAGGTCGGCACCATCGCCGCCAACAACGATCCGGAAATCGGCAAGCTCCTGGCCGACGCCATGGAGAAGGTCGGCAAGGACGGCGTGATCACCGTCGACGAGGGCAAGAGCTTGGCCACCGAGGTCGAGTGGGTCGAGGGCATGCAGTTCGATCGCGGTTACCTCTCACCCTACTTCGTCACCGATCCGCAATCGATGGAAGCGGTGCTCGAAGACGCCTACGTCTTGATCCACGAAAAGAAGATCTCCAACATCAAGGAATTGGTGCCGATCTTGGAGAAAGTGGTCAACTCGGGCAAGCCGCTGTTGATCATCGCCGAGGACGTCGACGGCGAGGCCCTGGCCACGCTGGTGATCAACCGCCTCCGCGGCACGATCAAGGCGGCCGCCATCAAGGCCCCGGGCTACGGCGATCGCCGCAAGGCCCTGATGGAAGACATTGCCATTCTCACCGGCGGTTTCGCCATCTTCGAGAGCCTGGGCAAGAAGCTGGAGAACATCACCCTGGCCGATCTGGGCCGGGCGAAGAAGATCGTCATCGATAAGGACAACACCACGATCATCGAAGGCGCGGGCAAGAGCGCGGACATCAAGGGCCGCATCGAGCAGATCCGCCGCGAGATCGAGAACACGACCAGCGACTACGATCGCGAGAAGCTGGAAGAACGCTTGGCCAAGCTGGCCGGCGGCGTGGCCAAGATCAACGTCGGGGCCGCGACAGAGAGTGAGATGAAGGAGAAGAAGGCCCGCGTCGAGGACGCCTTGCACGCCACGCGGGCGGCGGTCGAGGAAGGCATTCTGCCCGGCGGCGGCGTGGCCTTGCTGCGGGCCGCAGCAAACGTCAAGCCCAACGGCTTGGTCCACGAAGAGGAAGTCGGCTACAAGATTGTGTTGCGGGCCTGCCGCGCGCCGGTGACGCAGATCGCCGACAACGCCGGCCAGGACGGCGGCATCGTGGCCGAGAAGGTCTCCGAAGGCAAGGGCAACTTCGGCTACAACGCCGCGACGAACGTCTACGAGGATCTGGTCAAGGCCGGCGTGGTCGATCCAACCAAGGTCACCCGCACCGCTTTGCAGAACGCGGCCAGCGTGGCCACCTTGATGTTGACCAGCGACGCCCTGGTGGCGGACAAGCCCAAGGAAGAGAAAGCCGCGCCGGCCCCCGGCGGCGGCGAGGACATGTACTAATCGGGCAGTATGAATGGACACGCCGCCGGTCTTGTGCATGCAGGACCGGCGGTTTTTTTGCGCGCGTTTGCAAGCCGCCGCTTGGAACCGGTATACTCGGGGGGAAGAAATCGCGAGATTCTGGTGCGAGTACTCAGTACCCAGTACCCCGTAACCGCAAGACTCGCCGCCATGGCCACCGATCCGCAATCCGGAACGTCACAACGCCGCGCGAGACCGCATCACCACCATCCCCGTCGCCCGCCCGGATTCTGGATCTGGGTGCTCGTGGCCCTGGCCTGCATCCCGGCTGTGGGTACGGTGTTATACAGCGCGGGTGGCCCGGCCTGGATACTGACGGCGATCTTTTTTGGCAGCATCCTTCTACATTATTTTCGGCTTGCAGCCGAACGAAGGCCGCTGGACCGGACGATCTACAGCGGCGCCTGCCTGCTGTCCTTGTTTCTCTCGATATACGTCACTCTGACGGGACCATTTGGCGTACTCGGCTTTGATCCCTGTGCGATTTGCGCGCTGAGCATCTTTGGGGCGATTCCAGGCGGCTTGGCGGGATTCCTCACGGCGGTCTTAATCGAGGCCACAAGGTCGGTCTGCGTGGGCACCTGGATATTGCGGCGCAAACGGCGCACGAAGAACAGAAGAACGGACGCCACTTCGACGCAGCGGCGAAACGACGACGTCCTGCCGCTGGAAAGGCCGCCATCAAATTTCTTGCCGCGCCGTTTCGGCGTCCGCGGGATGCTGGTCTTGGTGACACTGGCCTCCTTCCTCATGGCCTTGATGCAGGCCTTGCGCGTTCCGGCCGGCCCCTTCCTCGCGGTGATCGTCTTTGTTGCCGGCGTGTTGAGCGGCCAGGTCCTGCTGTTCCGCGGCCGGAAACCGCTGGCCGCCTCGGCCTGGGTCGGCGGGGTCTTGTTGCCTGTCGAGGGGATCCTTGCGGCCTTTATGAGTCACTTATGGAGAAATGGCGGGTTGCCGGATCTCTGGCGGCTCATAGGAGACAATCTCGTTGGCAGCATTTGCACAGTGCCTGCGGGGATCGCGTTGGGCACAGTCGTCGGCGTCTTCGCGGGCGGTGCGTACGCGGGCATGGACGAATTCTGCCGGCGCTTGTTCGGCGGCTGGCCCCGCCTGGAACTGCTGAGCGCGACGGCCGACGATATCGACATGCTCCTGGCCTGGGTCAGCGGCCCACAGTTATTCCAGCGTTGGTCGGCCGGCCAACTGGAATTTCCAATGGACCGCCAGCAATTCTCGCAGCGCTTCGAGGCGGTGGCGGACCAGCTTCCGGTACGGATGGCGTTCAAAGCGGTTGAAACGCGCACAGGAAACATGGTCGGATACGTGGAACTCGGCCACATCGGCCACCAGCGGCACGTGGCCTTCGTGGAATTTCCGCTGGTTGCACCCGACATCGCCGATCGCGATTTGCTGTCGGTCCTGTTGTTGAGAGCGGTAGCGGAAAAGGCCTTCGAACTTGGATTCCGGCAGCTCGGGGTCCGTCTGCATAGCCGGGAAGACGAGCTCGATCGATGTTGCCTACGGGCCTGGGACGGCGTCTACAACTACCAGATGGCGAACACCAAAGGTTTTCTCGGCGCCCGTTACTTCGGCTGGCTGTCGCCCTGGGGCTGAAATGCGGTTACCCGGGATTCTGACCGAGAAGATATACGGCACATACATTGCCTTCCTGGGCAGCCATCACTAGCCAATGCTTTCTTTGGCCAGGATCGTCACAAGCAAGGCCGTAATCGTACATAGCGGGAGCAAAGCCCTCCTGACCAGCCGCTCGAAGGCGCCGTTTTCTTTCGTAGGGATCGCGGTTTTCGGGGTTGAACCGGTGCATAACTCCAACTTCGCATGACAGAACTACTCTTGCCGGCTAAAGTCAGCAGCACGCGGCGTGCCAGAAGCCACAGTAAACCTCTCTGCTTGACGCAACTGGTTATCCCAGCGGTGTTTTGGGATCGGCGGCCGCTCTCGTCCTCAAGTGTTCTGCCCGCGAACGATGCGTGTTTTGCCATGCAATGCGGCAATCCCGCCGAAGATTTCCGGTTTCCACAATCCGTGATCTTGCGATACAATGCTCCTATGAAGGTCATCTCTCTCCAATCCGGCAGCAACGGCAACTGCATCTACGTCGAGGCGAATGGCGTCAAACTCCTGTTCGACGCCGGGATTAGTGCCATTCAGGTCCAAGAGCGGCTCGCCCAGCATGGCCTGGATGCGACTGCGGTCGCTGCGGTCCTGATCTCCCACAACCATGTGGACCACTGCCGCAGCATGGGAATTCTGAACCGCACGTTCGGCTTGCCGATCTACGCCACCGTCCAAACCTACGAGGCGGCCAAGCGATTTGCACCGGGTGCCATCAACGACCTTCGGCATTTCGTGGCCGGGAAGATTGTGCGATTCGGCAAGGTGACGGTGGAGACCATTCCGACCCCGCACGATGCCGAAGATGGCGTGGTTTTCGTGGTGGACGACGGCAAGCGCCGCCTGGGCATTCTGACCGATCTGGGGCATGTCTTCGACGGCCTAGCCGATGCGATTACATCATTAGATGCCGTGCTTCTGGAGAGCAACTACGATCCCGAAATGCTCGCCCATAGTGCCCGGCCTGAGTGGCTCAAGAAACGCATTGCGGGGCCGGAAGGGCATATCTCCAACTTCGAGGCCGCCGAGCTTCTGAACAGGGCTGCCGCGCAGCGAATGAAATGGGCCTGCCTGGGCCATCTTTCCCAGGACACGAATACGCCAGAACTGGCCTTGGCAACGCATCGCAAGATTCTCGGCGACCGGTTACCGTTGTACTTGGCGACCCGGCACGAGGTGAGCGGCGTGATGGAAATTTGATTCGAAACGGGCTTGGCATAAGTCATTACTATCATTCCCCGCCGGCTTGAAGTGGGTAAGCAGCGGGCCGGAATTCGAACTCTTTTTTCCACGCAGGGATTGTGCTAAAATACTCCAACTATGAGGTTTCGTCGTCTTAACGCCGTAACAGTTCTTGTGCCGCTGCTTGCCGCGTGCCTCATGCTTCTTCTACTTGCCGGTTGCGATCGGCCGCGCGCGAATGATCAAGCGGCAGTCGTCGAGAAACCCGGCAAGACGGAACCCGGCCAGCCTTCTGAGACACCGGCGGAAAACAAACCGTTCGTCGGCTCCAAGACCTGCCGCGATTGCCACGCCAACTTCTACGAGATCTGGTCGAGCTCGCGCCACGGCTTGGCCATGCAGCCTTATAGCGCCGCTTTCGCCCAAAAGGAGCTCAAGCCGCAAATCGCCGACATAACCATCGGCAAGCAGTCGTACCGCGCAGAGATCGGCCCGCGAGAGGGCTGGGTCCGCGAAACCAGCGGCGACCAGGAGAGGCGCTACCCCATCGCCCACGTCATGGGCGGCAAGAACGCCTATTACCTCCTCACGCAAATGCCCCGCGGCCGCTTGCAAGTCCTGCCCGTGGCCTACAACGTCCAGAAGCAGACCTGGTACGACACGGCAGCCAGCGGCGTGCGCCACTTCCCCGACCGCCGCCAGCACGACGAGGCCCTGCCCTGGACCGATCGGCTCTTCACCTTCAACACCACCTGCTTCGACTGCCACGTGAGCCAACTGGCGACCAACTACGACCTGAAGACCGACACCTATCACACCACCTGGCGGGAAGCGGGCATCAGTTGCGAGTCGTGCCACGGTCCCGGCGGCGAACATACGCGGGCGATGGAGGCTGGCGTCAAAGGCCATACATCCAAAGACATCAAGATCATCCGTACGCTGGAGTTCAGCCACGCGCGGATGAACGACATGTGCGCCACCTGCCACGCCAAACTCGTGCCCCTGTCCACCGGTTTCATCGCCGGCGAGAAGTTCTACGACCACTACGACCTGATCACGCTGGAGCACCAGGACTACTATCCCGACGGTCGCGATCTGGGCGAGAACTACACATTCACCTCCTGGTCGATGAGTCCCTGCCTGAAATCGGGCAACCTGGACTGCAACCACTGCCACACGCCCAGTGGCCGGCCGCGGTTCGAAGGCCGCCAGTCCAACCAGTCGTGTCTGCCCTGCCACGCCCCGATCGTGGCGAACTCCACAGCCCACAGCCACCACAAGGCGGATGGCACGGGCAACTCGTGCATCGTCTGCCACATGCCCATGAGTCGTTTCGCCGCCATGGGGCGGACCGATCACTCCATGCGCTCCCCCACACCCGCGGCCACGATCGCCTACAAGTCGCCCAATGCCTGCAATCAGTGCCATGCCGACCACGACGCCCCATGGGCCGATCAGTGGGTCCGCAAGTGGTATCCGCGCGATTACCAGGCCGAGCCACTCCGCCGGGCGGCCCTGCTCAACGCCGCGCGGAACGGCCAATGGCAGCGCCTGCCGGAAATGCTGGCCGACGCCCGGGACCAGCGCTTTGACGAGATCTACCGCAACTCGCTCGTGCGGTTACTCCGCGGTTGTGCGGATGCCAAGAAGTGGCCCGTGCTGATCGCCGCATTGGACGACGCCTCGCCTTTGGTGCGGGCCAGCGCCGCCGCGGCCCTGGAAGGCCATCTCAGCAACGAGAGCCTTGCCCCGCTGCTCCACGCCACGGACGATCCCGTACGGTTGGTGCGGATCCGCGCCGCGGCGGCCTTGGCCCCCCTGCCACCCGAGCAGAGCGCCGTGGCCGCTGCCCGTCGCCAAGCGCTCGAACGGGCGACCACGGAGTTCAAGCAGGCGATGGCCGCGCGGCCCGACGATTGGGCCTCGTATGCGAACCTGGGCGGTTACAACATGGAGAGCGGCGACTTTGCCGCGGCGGTGGCGGCCTACGAGACGGCCTTAAAGTTGGAGCCGCGGATGGTGGGCGTCATGGTTTCCATTTCCATGGCCTACTCCAACTTGAACCAGAACGAGAAGGCCGAGGCCTGGCTCCGCCGCGCGCTGAAGGCCGAGCCGGGCAACGCCGCAGCCAATTTCAACCTGGGCCTGCTGCTGGCCGAGGCGGAACGCTTCGACGAAGCGGAGAAGGCCTTGCGGGCCGCGCTCAAGTCCGATCCGCAACTCGCCCCGGCAGCCTACAACCTGGCCGTGATCCGCGGCAACAAGAAGGATTGGGCCGAGGCCGTTCAATGGTCGCGCAAGGCCCACGACTTGCAGCCCGAGGAACTGAAATACACGCACACGCTGGCCTTCTATCTCAACGCCAAAGGCGAATTTGAGGCGGCCACCGCCTTGTTGCAGAAGGCGATCAAGGAGAATCCGCTCTTTCTCGACGGTTACAGTTTGTTGGCCGACATCTACGAGAGTCGTGGCGACCGAAAGGCAGCGGCCCAGGTGCTAGGCGATGCCCTGGAGCAGCCGGGATTCCCCCTGCGATTGCGGCGGAAGTGGGAGGAACGGATAAAGTCGCTTTATCCATAACGCCCCAAGAACGTCTTAGGGGGCGATGATTTGTCCAGAGGTAGCCAGCGGATGACCTCCCGTGGAGGATCGCAAACGGGCGTGTCGAACGCTGCACCCTGCCAGTGGATTCCTCCTGGGCCGTCCATTGTGTCGCCGTCCTTGATTATCGGCCCTTTATGAAGCACATAGTCGGCCGCGTTGCGAACGAAATTCGCGACTTCTGAGGCGTCGTACCGGCCTCGTTCAAACGCCGCTTCGTGATCGCAAACGTCGAGCTGTGACATGCCAACCGTGTCCATGAGTAGCCAAGGGTGTTCCTGTTCGAGGTTGATGAGTCGGACATTAGACCAAACTTCCAAAGACTGAAGGCCGGTGGTGGTTTGGCGTTCAAGCAACCTGTCGATACCTTCGGCAGTCTGAAGGACTTCACCGTTGGGGTTGAAATAGCAGATCGCACCGGGGAGCGAAAGGAGGGCACGTCCGATTCGAGTCACAAAGAGAAGCTCGTCCAACGGTTCATAATCAGCCGGCATGACAGGTGTGTCGCGCTCGACCTCGCCAAATAAGTAACTGCTTCGGACACGAATGAACTTTGTGTGTCGCTCTGGGACCGATTTGCCTTCCGGCCAATGCCAACATTGAATTGCGGCGCGGTGGAGGTTCCCCGGATAAGCGCCTGGACCGAAGTGCCCCATTGACCAAGCACCAAACAGTATTGTCTCGTTTTTCGGGTCGCCCATTTGATCCGGCCACTGCCGGTTGACAATGTCCACGGAAACATGCCCGTTCACCTTCGGTCGGTAGGCGATAGTTAACGACGGCCCGCCGAATGCCCATTCCTCCGTTGTGTCCCGTCGACTTACTACCCGATATTCATGAAGGCAGCCTGACATGTCATCGAGTGTGGCCTCTTTCTCTAACAGGATGCTAATTCCCTGAGTGAAGAATCCCTTGTGAGGCATTGAGGTTCTCCTTGACTGGCAACGGGGATAAAGAACTGATCGAGCTTGCAGTTTAGGAGACAACCACTTCGGGATCAAGAATCTGTACGGCGCCAAATCGTGGGAAATGCTTGGTATTGAACGTAAGCAAATGCGAAAGGCCATGCCGCTCCATGGCTGCAACGAGACGCGCATCGTGGGTCGGTTTTCCTTGGACACGATGTGCCGCAACTAACTTCTCCCACCGTTCCAAAATCCCCCGCTCGTCTCGCAACGTAGGAAAAACCGACTTGAACGCAAGGACATTTGCCTCGGTCTCTTCAATGGTCAAGCCGAGTCCGTTCTGATCTGCGGGCCGAGTGGCAACCGTCCAGTACTCATAAATGATCTGCGGAACCACGCGAAGCTCGTGTTGCCCATCCCGTAGGATCTTGACTGCGCGAACGGCGGTTGCATGCATGGCATGACCAGGCTGCGAGAGACGCCCTAAAATATTGGTGTCGATAAGGACTCTCATTCACCGCAACCATCGTAAATGCTTTCCCGGCTAAAATCCGCGTCGGGATTACCTTGCGGCATCGCAGCAATAATCGCGTCGAACCGGGCATGCCACTCGTCGAGCGGCAGCATGGGCGATACGTCATCGTTGGCCAATCTGTCTCGCAATGCCTCTAACGTCAGGGTTTCCGCATCCATGCCCGTCGCAAGCGTGCGCTCCATGAGCTTGACTTCGGTATCGGGTGGTAAGTGTAACAGCAGGTTCATGTCATAATTCTATCATGAAAGGCACGTCGTGGAAAGACAAAAGCCGCTGCGCGGCAAGCCAAAGCACTGATGAATCACCGCACTCCAAAGTTCTTGCGGAACCAGTCCCGCAAGGCAGCGAAACTCTTCTCCCGTTCGGCCCGCTGCGCGGCGTCCATGCGGGCCGACAAGTAACTGTCGAAGACCACCAGCTTGGCAAACAGGTCGGCCGCCGCTTCGTGCGGATGATAGATGTTGGCCGACTGTGGAAAAACCTCGCGATAGGCCCGCACGCTTAGCAACTGGGTGTATTGCGGGTGGCCGTCGGCCGATTGCTGCACGCGGAATTCGTCGCCGTTGCGCGTGACGGAAAAGGCCAACATCGTGAGATCCGCCTGCATCCGCTTCGGTCCCCGCCCGTCGCTGAGCGCGCACAGCGGCCAGATATACTTCGTGCCCTTGGGATCCAGGATCGGAAAGACCCAGGGGCAGTCCACCGCGTCGGGATTGAGCAGTTGATGCTCGACGATCCAGGGGCAGACGACAATCGTCTTGGCGCGGACGAATCCCCACTGGCCCACGTAGAGCGAGTCGAACAAGTCCGCGTGCGCCCGCTGGAAGACGTGCATCTGCTCGTGCAGCAAGAGTTCCATCTTGTCCAGCGGCACGTGCCGTTGCAGCAAGCCGGGCCGGTCGCCCAACAGCCAGCGACAGATCGGCTCGGAGAGCACGATGTGTTTGCCGCGGGTGTGCGGCAACCCGCCCTCGATGTTGCCGGCAACCTTGAGGAAGTTCCACGGCATGGCGGCGAACTGCGGATAACTCTTGCGGACCGCCGGATCGATCAGCGCGACCAACTTGCGGATGGCGGCCTTCTCGGCGGCAGTGAATTCGCGGACGGCTGCCTGGTAGCGGCGGCGACACTCGGCCCGTTGGCCGTCCAGCGTGGCGGCGCTGAGTGGTTGGCCCGTCTTGGCCTCCATCTCCATGGGCTGCATGCGATCGAAGTAGATCGGGTCGGCAAGAATCGCCGCGCGGCCGGCGGCCTGGTCGGCGAAGGAAACCTCCGGCGCAGCTCGCATCAAGGCGGGAAAAGGGACTGTCAGCAGGAGGAAGCAAATGATGATTCTGCGCATAATACATGAACCTGTGCCGGGAAAGCGTCGGATGTGTACCGGGCAGACGGATATTCTACCCGCTTCGGCCTCGCGCGTCATCTCCGCTATGCAGCAGGCGTTCGAAATGCGATAATTCACCGGCAGGTTGGGACCGATGTATCCGGCACACTCCGTGTGCCGCCTGCAACGGCACACGGAGTGTGCCGGATACATTCCTACATCGCGTAACGCCATCCGGGGAAAAGGGAAAGAAAAGCCGTGCATCCGCTCTACCGTATTGTCCTACTGATCGTTGCCGTGGCGGCCGCGTGCCGATCGCTTGCGGCGGAGGACCGTCCATTGTCCAAGCTCGCCTTCACGCGCGCCGAAAAGGAACTGCACTTCGACACCGGCGTGCTCAAGGGCACGCTCGGCGCGGAGGGCAAAGCACTGGGACTGCGGCCCGTCACGCATGTGGCCACGGGTGCGCAGATCGGCGGGGCTTTCGGCATCCTTTCGCCCTATCGCCTGTTGACCGCCGACGCCCGTTTCGGCACGGCGGCTTGGGACTGGGCTAACACGTGGGAACTGCAGGCCGACGGCGCGGCGCGGATCCACTGGTCGGCGGACAAGGAACATCCGTTGGAGATGACCGGTGTCTATCGCTGGTCCGCCGCCGACACGCTGGACCTCGAACTGTTCGTCAAGCCCCAGCGCGACCTGCACACGTTCGAATTATTCCTCGCCTCGTATTTCAACGGATTTCCATCGGCGCAAACCTGCGTACGGCTGCCCGGTGCGCCAGGCGGCCTCGCGCCGGAGTTCAGGGAGGCTGCCAAGGCCGACGGTGATTGGCTGACGTTTCCTCGCGACAGTGCGGTGGTCCGGACCTTTGCCGACGGCCGCTGGAAACGTCCGCCCAACCCGGTGAACTGGAAGATGATGCCGGGCTTTGCCGTGCCGCTGGCCTTGCGATACGACGCCAAGAGCGGGCTGACCGCGCTGCTCATGTCTCGGCCCGCCGACTGTTTTGCCGTCTCGATGCCCTACGGGGAAGACCCGCATCGCTCGGTCTACCTCTCGCTTTTCGGTTGCGATCTCAAGGCGGGCAAGGTGAAATCGGCCAGCGCGCGGTTGGTGGTTGGCAAGGACATCAGCAAAGTCCGCGCTGTGGAGCTTTATCAGGATTATGTATCATCCCGAAGGGATGCAAGCAATTAGCCCCGGGTCGAAGCGACCCGGGGGTTACGATCGCAGCGCGATTTCCGACCCCGGAAGGGTCGGTTTTATGATACGATACCTTATAACCGGTGGTGGCGCTGCGCTGACCACCGGCTAATGGCTTTGAACCCTCCGGGTTCGTTTATCATACGAAACATTCCTATGGCCACCCTTCGCGAAGCATTGGCGATCGCCCTCCAACACCATCAGGCTGGCCGGCTGGATGCCGCCGAGGAGATCTATCGGCAGATCCTCGCCGTCGAGCCGAATCACTCGGATGCCACCCATCTGCTCGGTGTGTTGGCCGCCCAAGCGGGCAACCACGAGGCCGCCATCGAACAGATCGGCCGGGCGATCCACCTGCAAGGCAATGTGCCTTTCTACCATTTCAACCTGGGCGAGGCCTATCGTGCCTTGCAGCGCAGTTCTGAAGCGGCCGCCTGCTACCGGCGTGCCCTGCAATTGAAGCCGGACTACGCCGAAGCCCAAAGTAACCTGGGCTCCGTGCTGCTCGATTTAGGCCAGCCGAACGAGACGGTAGCCTGCTGCCGCCAGGCGTTGCAATGGAAGCCCGAGCTTGCCGAGGCCCACAACAACCTGGGCAGCGCCTTGAAGGCGCAGGGCAAGCTCGACGAGGCGGTCGCCTGCTATCGCCGCGCGCTGGAGTTGAAGTCGAACTATCCGGAAGCCCACAACAACCTGGGGGCTGCGCTGCACGACCAGGGCAAACTCGACGAGGCGGCCGCCTGCTATCGCCGCGCGCTGGAATTGAAGCCCGACTATGCTGAGACCCACAACAACCTGGGCATAGCCCTGGCGGAGGCGGGCGATCTTCAGCTCGCCGAAGCGTCGTTCCGCACTGCCTTGCGGCACAATCCCCGTTTCGCGCTGGCGCATTATAAATTGGCGGAGCTTCTCGGCGGCGGGCTTCCGGACCAGGACCTGGCAGTGCAGCGGCAATTGGCGGCAGAAACCGAGTTGCCCGCCGGGCAGCAATTATTGCTGCACTTTGCCCTGGCCCACGTGCTGGATGCGCGGGGCCAATACGCGGAGGCCGCGGAGCACCTGCAGCGCGGCAACGCGCTACAACTTGCCCAGTGGCACGAGCACGGTCAGGACTACGATCCCAGCGTCTACGCTTCCCTGGTCACGCGGATGATGGCGGTCTGCACGCCGGAGTTCTTCCAGCGCGTCGGCAGTTTCGGTTCTTCCAGCGAGGTGCCGGTGTTCGTCGTGGGGCTGCCCCGTTCCGGCACCACGCTCGTCGAGCAGATCCTGGCCAGCCACTCGCAGGTCTTCGGCGCGGGCGAGATCCACCTGGCCGGCGACACGATGGCCGCGCTGGGCGGACAAGGCACGGACCCCATCGAGGGCCTCCGCCGCTTGAGCCGCGAGACGGCGGAACGGCTGGCCGCGCGGCACTTGGAGAGTCTTCGCGCGCTCGATTCCGCCGCGCTTCGCATCATCGACAAGCTGCCCGATAACTACCTGTTTCTCGGCCTCTTGGCGGCCCTCTTTCCGCGGGCCAAGCTGATTCATTGCCGCCGCGACCTGCGCGACACGGCCGTCTCCTGTTGGATGACACATTTCCGCGAGCTCCGCTGGACGAACGACCCGCAGCACATTGCGTCGCGTTTTCACGAGTACCGGCGAATGATGGAGCACTGGCGGCAGGTTCTGCCGGTGCCGCTGCTGGAAGTGGATTATGAAGAGACGGTGGCCGACCTGGAGGGCGTGGCGCGGAAACTGGTGGCCTGGTGCGGCCTGGCCTGGGAGCCGGACTGTCTGGATTTCCATCGGGCGAAGCGGCCCGTGCGGACGGCCAGCGCCATCCAGGTGCGGCAGCCGGTCTTTGCCACGTCGGTGGGCCGGTGGAAACACTACGAACCGTATCTGGCCGAGCTGCATCGCGGGCTTCCGAGCGGGTAGCGAGCATCTTGGTCCATTTCAGCGAGTCAGAAAAAATGCTCCCCGCGGCGTTTCTCCAGGTATGGCCGCCGCGGCCAACCCGCCGTATCGGGTCAGCCAGTGGTGTGATCTGGTCACAAAAAAGGGGCCTATTGGCGTTTCCAAGGCGATTTTGTACTTCCATGGTTATATTCGGATTTCACTAAAGGTAGTTGCGGCTCAGCGCAAACTGCAGGAAAAAAACGCTTGACACTCTAACGATAGTTTTGGCACAGCCGAAGGCCGTAGGCAATTTGTTACCAATTTGTATCCATTTTCTTGGCACACGTTACCATTTTGTGCCATTTTGTGCCATTTTTTTGGTATGTGTTCATTGGTATAGTATCTAGGGGTAGGACACATGGCGTTCTCTTGAAGCTATATAAGTGCAGAGTCATAAAAATAATTAATTGTTGTCGCGGCAACTGTGGCCGTTCGCGACCGTTGCCCGGGCCGTAGTTGGGTCGAGGCACGAGACCCACGCGTCACAGTTTCCGCGCAGCCGCCGGCGCGGACGCCGACTTGACCAAAGTCGGCGCCGCGCATTACTAATGGCCCCCGGTTCGCTACGCCGGGGGGCACCACTATTTGCCCCCGGTTCGCTAGGCCGGGGGCTGGTTAAATTTTCAAAGAACAAATTCACGCGCAGAGCATTCAGACTCGGGCGAATCGTGCTGAGCGCGCTTTATACCCAATAATACGCAAGGAATCTCGCCGCCATTTGCGCGCGGCGCGGATTTTGCGCCCGCTGTGTCCCGCCCCTGCTGGGCTTGGGAACTACAAACGCCGCCTCGCCAGGCCGTTTCGGCCTTTCCCATCATTTAGGTCTTAGGTCTTTGATTCGAAATCTCAAATCCCTGATTCGTGTCATTCGTGGTTTCCTCTGCCCTGCGCAAAAGACCTTTACAGAAAAATGGCGGACAGAAAGATGGGAGGAAAATAGGGAGAAGGAAAATGGGGGAACACTGAAAATCAGTAGTTAATGCATAGAGAACTCGTCGACGCCCCCGGCCATAGATGGCGTGTTGTGAATCGTCGAGTTCTGCGAAGGTGTTCCCCGCACGCGCGGGGAGGAACCGATGCTGCGGACGGCGAAGGCGGCCTCCGCGTCGCCCGCCGCATACACGCGTGGATCGAAACCGTGAACAACACGGGATAAATCCCGTGCTACGCAGTCGCGCAGGCTACGGCCGCCGGTCGACCCAACCCCTTGATCGCGGAAAGCAGCAATAAACCGAATTTCTAGATCCGCGACCCGCAAGCGGGTACCCCGACCCAAAACACGAGGGAAGGAAATTCAAAACAAATCGAAATCTCGAAATTCGGGCATGGCCGATTTCGCGGCAAATCGCCCTCACCCTCTCCCGCAGGGCGAGGGAGAGGGAATCCCTGGAGCTACGGTTAGGACCCGCCGAGGCTGCTCCAAAGACGCGATGCGCCAGAGGAAAAACGGCCAGGAGCCGCAAGCCGAACGGCAGTAAGGACCAACCGGACCTTCCGGGGATATGACGATTGTCTCATTGGTGACGAGACAATGCCTGCCGACATGCTGCTTGCTTTGTGTCGTCCGCGCTGACACAATTGCGATTGTGTCAAGTGTGACCGCAAACGACGAACAATAAACTTATGGCAAAGAAACGAAGGAACCGCACGCCAAACCGCAGTCCTGCCGTGCGGAAATCGGACGGTCTTGGGGCGGATTCACCGGATCGTCTGCTGATCGACATCCGCAGCCTGATCGAGTAGGCCCGCCAGCAGGTGGCGCGAACTGTCAACTCGGTCATGGTCGCGCTTTACTGGCAGATCGGCAAGTGCATCCGCGAGGACGTTCTGCACGAGCAGCGGGCGGAGTATGGGGAGCAGATTGTCCAGACGCTGTCTGGACAATTGACCGCAGAGTTTGGGCGAGGCTTCAGCCGGCAGAATCTGTTTCGGATGCTCCGCTTTGCCGAGGTCTTTCCCGACGAACAAATTGTCTCATCGCTGATGAGACAATTATCCTGGACCCACGTGATCTACATCATCCCGCTTGATGATCCTTTGAAACGCGACTTCTATGCCGAGATGTGCCGCATGGAACGGTGGAGCGTCCGCACGCTCCAGAAGAAGATTGACGGCATGCTCTTCGAACGGACAGCCTTGTCCAAGAAGCCGGAGCAACTGGTCCGCCAGGAACTCGACGCCTTGCGGGAGGAGGACACGCTCACACCGGATCTCGTCTTCCGCAACCCCTACCTACTTGGCTAAGGCATTGTGCCGGTGACATCGCTGCGCTCAGTTTCTTGCCTGGCTTGGAATTAAAAGAAGCGGGCCGCACGACGCGAAGCGAAGGCGTTGAAACGGCAGGCGACGGCCGTCGAGCCGGGTGGTCATGGTGCGCAGGTCGGCGATTCGCCCAACGATGCTGGCTCGCAACAGGAAGCAGAGATCCCTTTCTAATGCTGGCCAGCGGAGGGCATTGCTGGCAGTTGGCAAGCTTTGCGATCAAGGCCGGCTAGGCCGGCACTGGAAATTATTTGTGAACTCGCCCGTTTGGGGCGATCGAACAAATGAAACACTTTGTTTCAAATTTTTAAACAGACTCATCACCGTTTTTCCGGCCGCGATTTGTGGCACCCCGTAAACACAGGGGGAAAAGGCGGCAAGCTCCCCCTCGCGCCTCGCGGCCTGTTTCAAAAGATGAGGCAGATCCCTGGCAAATCCATCACCTTCGTTGATGAAAATTTGAAAGAGAACGCAGGCCCGCTTCCGTAACTCAACGAAAATCAAGGAACCACAGAGTAAAACTGGCGGAAGGCCGCTGCTCTTGCCGGTCACCGAAAGCGCTGCCCTACCAGGCGGTTCTTCGGCCATATACTCCGGAGCGCCAAGAAACTTCTGGGCGTTCGCCGGGGCCGCGCGAATTAGTCCTTCCCGGCAGAAAGGACGTACTCTTTTCCCCCCGCTACCGATCACTTCTTGATCGCCGCTCCGCTAACTTCCACGTGATCGAAGAGCACCTTGTTCAGGCGGCCCTGGTTGTGGCTGCACACGCCCAGGCCCAGATAGATCGTGCCGGATAGCGACAAGTCGACCTTGCCGTGCAACGTCCACTGGCGGCCGTCCGGCGACAAGTAACCGCTGATCGTGGAACCCGTGCGTGTGATCTTCAACCACGGCTGGCCGCCGCCGCCCACTAGCTCGCACGCGCCGCCCGACTCGCGACGGAAGAGGAAATTGCCGCCGCGCCCGGGCGTCAGGGCGATCATGGCCATCGCCGAACCAGGCTCCAGGCTCTGCCGGATCATCACGCCGAAGCGGGACCACTCGTGCGTGTCTTCGAAGGCCGCCACATGCACCACCAGCGATACGTCGCCGGAACAGGGCAAGTAGACAAAGTGCAGCCCGTCGGCCGGACCCCAAAGATCGTTGCCCGCGCCGGAAACCGTGAAGGCCTTGCTGGCCGCGCTATGGCTGGACTGGCCGGCCTGCCCCACAGCGCCGATGTCGGTGGCCTTCCAGCCCTCGGGCAGCCGGCGGGCCTCCGGCGCGGCGATAGCCGCCGTCGAATCGGCGCTCTCGGCGGCATCGCTGAGGGCGGAAACCACGTACCAATACGTTGCCCCGTTGGTCACGCTGTCGTCCGTGCAGGTCGGCGTCCGCAGGGATTCGGCCAATACCGTAAACGGACCGGCCGCGGCCGTCGCGCGTTTCACACAGTACTCGCTGGCGCCGGGCGCAGCCGTCCAATCCAGAACCACCCGCCGATTGCCGGCGATCGATCGCAACCCGACGGGCGCCGGCGGGGGCGCATGGGGCGTGGCGCAGACGGACGGCGATCGCGGGCCTTCGCTTGTCGCGCCCCGCGCGGAGACCGCGTACGTGTACGTCGGGCCGTTGTCCACGTCGCTGTCCACATATTCGATCTCCGCCAGCGGCGCGGCCGGCACCCAGCGGGCACGACCGCCCGGCGTACGGTACACGCCGTACGCCGTAGCGCCGGGGCTGGCGGCGAAGGTCAGCCGCACCTGCCGATTGCCGGCCACGGCGGAAAGCGTCTGCGGCGGCGGCGCGCTGCCGACGGTCGCGCTGGCTGTTGCCGACTCGTCGCTGCGGCCCTGGTCATTGACGGCGGAAACCTTGTAGTAATAGGTCTCGCCGTTGCGGAGCGTCGCATCGCGGTAGCTGGAAACGGCCTCGACGGTTCCCGCAACCGCATAAGGCCCCGCGGCCTGGCTCGCCCGACGGATCGTATAGCGCACCGCGCCGGCGCTGGCCGCCCAATGCAGCGTCGCCTGGCCGTCGCCCGGCACGGCCGACAGGCCGGTGGGCGGATAGGGCGCGTGGGGCTTCTCAGGCTCGAGCACGTACTGCATTGCATCGCCCGGCCCCAGTTCGACGGCCAGGTCCAACGACGGATCGGCGCTGAGCGTCACGTCCTGGCAGGCCTGGGCATAGGTCTCGCCCGGCCCAAAGCGCCGGCCACGATACATCCCGCGCTGCGGCATGGTTACGCGCACCTCGAGTTTTTGCGGAACGTTCTCGAAATTGACGCAGTTCAGCAGCACGCGGTCCGAGGTCCCACCGCTGCCGGGCAACGCGGGGAGGGCGGCCGTATCGACCGCACGGAAGTAGACCATCCGCCCCCGCACGGCGTCGGCATTGAGATAGACATACGGCAGCGGCGCGCCGTGCGTGGCATAGGCCAGGGCCAGCCGGCGATAGGTCTTCAGCCGGCAGTCCTCGCCTTTCATACCGGGATAGGCCCGCAACGTAGTCGGGTGACTGGCGTCGAAGGGGCCTTGGAACAGTCCGAACTCGTCGAAGATCGCTGCGTGCTGCATGGTCCGCTCGACCACGGCAACGTGGGCACGCATAATGCGGTCGAAGGCCTGGTTGTGGGGCTGCGTGGAGGCGAAATGCGTGCCGTTTTCTTCCGAATGCCAGTTGTTGGTGCCGGTCTCCGTGTTGAGGAACGGCTTGGGCCAGCCGTCGTCGACACCGCCGCAGGTCTTGAGGTTTTCCACGAAGCTGCCGCCGCGGTCATCGGCGTAAGAGAAGCCGTAGGAATGGCCGTTGGTGACCTGGCAGAGGGCCTCGACGCGTCGGCGATTGGCCGCGTCGGCATCCCAGTTGGTGGGCGTTCCCCGCCCGCCGCCGTAGGCCCAGCCGGGGGCCACGGTCCGCACGTGCGGCGGCTTGACCTGATTCACCCAGCGCGCCGTGTTCAGCGTCTCGGCCATGCCGCCGCCGAACATGCACGGCTCGTTGGAAATCTCGTAGAACTGGATGTAGTCGCCGTACCTGGCGAAGAACTGCGAAATCGCGTCTTTCATCGCTGGCGGCATCGAGCCATCGGGCTGGTTATGGAAATGCCCCGAGCTGACGTTATCGGCCACGACGGTCATGTTCAGATCCCGCAGCACTTTCAGATATTCCAGGCGGCGGGGCTGGAGGCGATCCACGTCGTACCAGAAATCGGCGCGGACCGTGTTGCCGCTGTAGGCCACGCCCATCCATTCCAGGGCAATGCGGGCCAGGCTCAGCGTATCGTCGTTGACGAAGAAATCGTTGGCGCTGTGCTTGAGCGTGGTGCCCAGGTAGGCCACGGCGCCGTGGATCGGCTCACGGGCCGGGGCGGTCAGGGCCTCCAGCCGCAGATAGTCCCAGTGCCACCAGAGCCGCGCGTCGGCGCTGCTATCGCTCCACATCGGGCGGCAGGCCCTCAGCGTCAGCACGTTGTGACCGGCGACCAGCAGTTCCCGGGGAATGTAAAGGCGGTAGGTCTTCTTCCAGGCGTAGGGCGAGCCGGTCTCCGCCGTTCCCCAAAGCTGGATGAGGCCGGCCATCAAGCCGTTGGAGAAAACGGCCATCTGCGGGCCGTCTTTGGTGCCGTGCAGGAGTTTGAAGGAGAACATCGCGCCGTGCGGCGGCGGGGCATCCAAGGTATAGGCAATCTCCAATTGCGGATGCTCGACCCCGTGCAGACCCTTGCCGGCGGCAGCGGGCTCGCGCGGCGCGGCCTGGCCCGGGGCGATCTCGATTTGGCCGGCTGCGGCGCGGTAGTCGACAAATTCGTCGCACTTGTCATCGGCCCTGCCGATCTGCCAGAGCGGCCCGGCGGCTTGCAGGTTGCAGGCGGCCATTGCCGCCAAGAGAACGATCCACGCACATGCTTGCGAAACTTTCAACGGTTGTTCCTCGATTCGTTGGATGATATGCTCGGTTTCTCGATGATAGTTGGTGAATGTGCTGGGTTCAAGGCTGTCCAATGGGGCCAGAGACACAAGGGGCACACCGGAGAAAGTCGTAAACCGCTTCTCTGTTGATTCGCCGGCCCCTGCGCAAAGGTATTGGTGCAGGCTTGCCAGCCAAGGCCGGGATTAGTAAACCAAAATTCTCTTTGCGCAGTCCTTCGTAGAGGTATAATTAAGGGAGACAACCGAACGCGATAACCAATGCACTGGTGATATTTCCAGCTTGAACCCAAGTAAATGCCTGAACTTTTTTTGAACTTTGTTGAGCAATGTTGGCTGGTCATGCTGGAGATGGCGCCCTACTTGCTATTCGGATTTGCCCTGGCCGGCTTGCTCTCGATCTGGATCTCGCCCGAGTGGATCGAGCGGCACCTTGGCGGCCGAGGGATCGGGCCGGTCGTAAAGGCCACGTTGCTGGGCATCCCGTTGCCGCTCTGTTCGTGCAGCGTGATACCGGTGGTGGCCTCGATGCGGCGGCACGGGGCCAGCCGGGCGGCGGCCACATCATTCCTGCTCTCCACACCGCAAACCGGCGTGGACAGCATCGCCGTGACCTATGCGCTCCTGGGACCGATCTTCGCCATTTTTCGGCCCATCGCCGCCTTGATCAGCGGCGTGTTGGGCGGCGTGCTCGTGCTGCTGTTCGGGAAGACAAAATCCACGCAGGCGGACATGCCGCCGGTATGCACCGATGCATGCTGCTCGGGCGACCGCAAGAGGCCGGCCTGGCGACGGGCCGCACAGTATGGATTCAGGACCTTGCCGCGGGACCTGGCTTGGCCGCTCTTGGTCGGCGTGGTCATCGCCGGAGCGATGGCCGCGGGGGCAAAAGCCGCCGCGTTGCCGACCGATAGCCTGCAGACGCATCTGGGCGGAGTGCTTTCGATCTTGGTGCTGATGGCCATAGGGATCCCGCTTTATGTCTGCGCCACGGCGTCCGTGCCCATCGCCGCGGGGCTGATCCACCTGGGTGCCTCGCCCGGCGCGGCCTTGGCCTTCTTGATCGTCGGCGCTTCGACGAACCCAGCCGCCGTGACCACGGTCTGGAAAGTGCTCGGCCGCCGCACGACGGTGGTCTATCTGGTCACGGTCGCGCTGAGCGCCCTCGTCTGCGGCCTGGCGCTGGACGGGCTTACCAGTTTGCTCGTACACTGGCGGCCGCAGCTTGAGGCCTGTACCGCGGCCGCCTGTGGCAGTCACATGACGGAGCACTTTGGGTTTTGGTCGCAGGTCTGGGCCGTGGCGCTGTTGGCGGTGCTGCTGAGCTCGAAGCTGCCGCTGGGCGGCAAGCCGAAACCGACGGAAACACCAGCACGGGACCCCGAGCCGCAGCCTACCTGCGGTTGTGGGTGTACCCAAATACACGTCATTGGACGAAGCCATTGACGGCCGCGGTCATGCGTTCCAGAATGTTCGCTCAGCGCGCAAAAAAGGCCACCGGTTTGTGAGGGCATCTTTGGCAACGATTCTCATTGGTTGCCAGATTCTTCGGATAGTCCAGTATGCCAAGGGGTTGTGAGTATATCTCCCTTGGCAATAACTCCGAAAAACCTGGCTCACACGACCGCTTCACGACCTGCGGTGATCGGCGTTTCGCGGCGGACGATCTCGCCCGTCAAGGTGTAGACTTGCCCCGTTCCGCCATCGTAGCGAGTTACGGGAACCCCGCAAGTTTGGTAAAATGGGCGAGAGTCCAATTTCAAGACCGTGATCGCAACCGGCTTTGCTATGCCGTCACACGACTTCACTTTCCACGTGATCGCTTCGACGCTGGAGAATGAGACCCGCTTGGGCCGCGTTTTGTTCTATCCCGAGGTCTCGGCCTACGAGCAGCGTGGAGACCGTCTGCGCAGTGTCCTTCGGGAACTGACAGTTGCCGAGATCAAGGCCCTGCCGTTCCTGGAACTGCACCGGCGGCACGTGGCGGGAACGCCCGAACTACACGAGACGATCGTCGAGATCGCGCCGCCGGGGCACGGTCCCGCCTGGGAAACGCCCGTTCGCTTGCGCTTCCACGCCGTGTGCTGGCGGCACGGCGAGGCGGCGGCCATCGGTTACGTGCCTGCCCTGGACATAGAGGTCGTCACCGGCCGTTGGGAGGAACTTCTGCGGCAACTTCCCGAGCAGATCCGGTTTGCCTTAATGCGGACACGGGCCAGCACGTCGCTCCGGGAACTGGCCTGGCTGGATCGTTGGCAATCGGTCGAGATCGAGACGGTGCAGTGGACGATGGACCTGCCCACGCCCAAGCAACTCGCCCAGCGGCGGCAGTCGGTTGCTCCGAAATCGGTGCTCGAAGACGTGGCGACCGATCTGTCGAAGGCCGGTGGCGTGGAAGTCTTCCGCCTGGACGATACCGTGTTGCGGTTGGCCGATTGGCTTTGGGGGACTGCGCCGCGAAGCGTGCTCCTGGTGGGACCGTCCGGCGCCGGCAAAACGGCGGCCGTGCGGAAACTGGCCGCGACCGATCCGGCCGTCCCGCTGTGGTCCACCAGCGGCGCACGCATCGTCGCCGGCATGTGCGGCTTTGGCATGTGGCAGGAGCGATGCCAGGCGATCTGTGCCGAGGCCGTCCGGAGCAAGGCGGTGATCCACTTTGGCAACTTGATGGAATTGATGGGCGTGGGCCGGTCGGTTCACAACGATCAGGGCGTCGGTGACTTCCTGCGGTCGTCCATCGTCCGGGGCGACTTCCTGGCGATCACCGAGTGTACGCCGGAGCAATTGGCGCTCATCGAGCGCGACACGCCGAACATGCTCGAAGCCTTCTCGCGGCTGGAGTTGGGCGAGGCGTCGCCCGAAGAAGGTCGGCGGATTCTCGACGAGGCGGCCCGTGCCTGGGCCGGGAAAACTTCAGTAGATACCGCCGCGATCGAGACGCTGGACCGGCTACACCGGCGCTATGCCACGTATTCCGCCTATCCCGGCCGGCCGTTACGTTTTCTGAAGAACCTGTTGCAAGACTCGCCCGCGTCGCCCGGCCGCCGCATCGCCGCTGCTGATGTGACCGCAGCCTTCTCGCGCGAGACCGGCCTGCCGCTGGTGTTGCTGGAACCCAGCCAGCGGCTCGACCTGGACGTCACCCGCCGCTGGTTCGCCGAGCGCGTGATCGGGCAGGTGCAGGCTGTGCAGACCGTCGTCGATCTGCTGGCCACAGTCAAGGCCGAATTGTCGCGGCCGGGTCGCCCCATCGCGTCGCTGCTGTTCATCGGACCGACAGGCGTGGGCAAGACCGAAATGGCCAAGGCCCTGGCCGAGTTCCTGTATCGCGACCGGCAGCGGATGACGCGGATCGACATGAGCGAGTATGCCGACCCCTTGGCGGCCGATCGACTGATCGGCGGTCCCGCCGGCGAAGGACTGTTGACGGCGAAGATCCGCGAGCAACCGTTTGGCGTCGTGCTGCTGGACGAGTTCGAAAAGGCCCATCCGCGGCTGTTCGACCTGCTGCTGCAGGTCCTCGGCGAGGGGCGGCTGACCGACGCCTCCGGCCGGCTGGCCGACTTCCGCAACGCGGTCATAATCATGACCTCGAACCTGGGCGTGGAATCGTTCGGACGGCAGCCGTCGGGATTCGGCCGGCCCGATTGGACTGCCGAGGCCCAGCAACATTTCGTCCGCGAGGCCGAGCGGTTCCTGCGGCCGGAGATGTTCAACCGCATCGACCGGGTTGTGACGTTCCTGCCGCTGAAGAAAGATACGCTACACCAGATTGCCCGGCGTGAACTGCGGCTGCTCGACCAGCGTGAAGGGATTCGTTACCGCAACCTGGAGACACATTTTGGCGATTCGGTGGTGAACGAGATCGTGCGGCTGGGCTACGACCCGCGCTACGGCGCCCGCCCGATCAAGCGGGCCGTCGAGCGACACCTGCTGGCCCCTTTGGCCGCGCGGTTGAACGCGTATTCGGCCGAGACGCCCTTGGCGGCCGAGGTCGATTGCGACGGTCAAGACATTCGCGTTTCGGTGCACGGGCAGCCCGCCGACGGCGGGACCCTTGCCGGTCGGATTCCGAGCGGACGCCAGGGCCTCGCCGCACTGGCCGAAGAATGCGTCGGCCTGCGGCGAGCGGCTGCCGAAACCGGCCGAAGTCGCCCCATGACCGATCTTTGCAACGAGCTGTTCCGCCTAGAGCGAACCGATCGGCGTCTCCGCAAGCGGGAACTGAAGGATGCGCCGGGCATGCAAAGGGAACTTGCCGAGCGGCTCGACGTGCTTCGCGGGCTGGATCGGCGGATGGACGAGATCTGGGATGGAACCGTCGCCTTGGAGGAGCCAGTGCTTCTGAGTTGTTTTGGCGAGGCGGAACTCGATGCGGATCGGACTCAGAAGGATCTGCACGCCCGCCGTGAGGATCTGGCCGCTTTGCGACTGGATCTGTTTAGACTCCAGTTTGACAAGCCCGACTATGCGACCTTCGTCATCTACGGTGAGGACAATGGTTGGTTGCTCGCGCTGGCCGAGGCGTATCACGGCCTGTTCGCCCAGCAGGGCAAGGTCCATGCCTATCAACTGATCGGCTACAGCCAGGCGGCACCGGCCGACGTCCGGCGATTTCCGCTGGGCGATCGCGATTCGGCGGACCCAAAGTTGCGGGAGCAAGCCAATGGAACCCGGCTTCAGGCCGAGCGGTTCGAGGATCGGGGCCTGTACTCGTCCGAACCCACCCCCGCGCTCCGCGGCATCGCCCTCTGCCTGGAAGCCCGGCTGGCATGGCCGCGATGGGGCGCGGAATCCGGCCTGCACGAATTGATTTGCGAGGCGAGCAAACGGGTCGCGTGTCTGGTCCATGTTAGCGATGCACGGATTACCGACTATCAACCGCCCGCCAAGATCGACCGCAAGGAAGGGATCGGCGGCCAGGACGTGCGGCGGGTCTACGATCGGCCGCGGAAGTCGGTGGAAGATCGCCTTTCGGGCAAGCGGCAACGGTGGCCGGGCAGCCCGGCGGAGATTATCGGCGCTATGGTGGAGGATCACCTGGCACGGCAGGTGAAAGAGTGGTTCCGCTCATGAACATCGAAATTCTAGTCCTGGTCGAGCCGGATGCCGAACCCGATGAGGGCGGGTCGGTATACCGCGTGCGCCCGCTGTTCTGCGAGGCCCCCGAGCGGACCGACCGGACCTTGGCCACGGCGCTGGCTCGCCTGGCCGAGAGGCTGGAGAAACAACTCGACTCGTTAGGCCGCGACGGCGAGCATGGGGTGTTGGCCGCCTGGAGCTTCTCGCCCGACGTCGATCTGCACTGGCTTGATCTGCGGCTCGATCTGCGCGGCGAGATGTTCCGCGGGCATTTCCCCATCGTCACGTTCCGTCAACTCGATCGGACGTTGGCTTTCTCGCCCTGGCTTGACGAAGTGTGGTTCGAGGTTCCACATCTCAAGCGGCTTGACGAACAGGCGACGGAGGTCTACGCGCGCTGGTTCCGCAATGCCTCGAAGCAGCGCGAGGAGTCCGCGCTTCGCGAACTGCTCGGCCGCTTTCGGAACAGGAAGAAACCCTGGATTACGCTTGTGGAACTCTCGGTCACGACGCGGATGGATCGCGGCAGGTCGACCGAGCAGGGCCTCGCCTTGCTGGACGGACTGGAAATCGGCAGCGGAGCGGACGAATTGGAAGCGGTCGGACGCTGTCTGGACCATCTCTATCCCGACGGGCTTGGCCGGGCCGTATGCCGCGAGGAACTGGTCGGGGAATTGGAACGATTGCTGGAGTCGGGCGACCAGCGGCCGTTGCTGCTGGTGGGGCCGCCGATGGTCGGCAAGACGGCGCTCATCCACGAGTTCATCTATCGGCGGGGAGAACGTCGCGCGGCCCAGCATGAAACGCCGCTCTCCAGGCCGGACGAGAACGTCTGGCTGTTGAACCCGCAGCGGCTGATATCCGGCATGTCGTACGTCGGCCAATGGGAGAACCGCCTGCTGGCGATCCTTAAAGAGGCGCAGCAGCGGCGGCATATTTTGTATTTCGACGATCTGCTGGGGCTCTACCACGCGGGCGTGACCAGCCAATCGACGTTGTCTGTGGCCGACGTGCTCAAGCCCTACGTCGAGCGCCGCGACGTTCGCGTGCTGGCCGAGGCCACGCCCGAACAGCTTCGCGTCTTTCGCGAGCGTGACCGGGGCTTCGCCGACCTGTTCCAGATCATCCGGGTGGATCGGCCTGGCGAGGAGGAGACACTGCGGATCCTGCTCAGTGTGGTGCGGATGCTGGAGCTTCGCTATGGCGTGCGATTCGGACTGGATGTCTTGCCCACCGTGCTGGAACTGACCCGTTGTTGGCAGCCGGAGGCAGCCTTTCCCGGCAAGGCGGCGGGCTGGCTCAACCGGCTTGCTGTGAAACACCAGGCCGCCGCCGTGGGCCGCGATACGGTGCTGGAGGAATTCCGCGCCACCAGCGGCGTGCAGGTGGCTTTTGCCGACACACGCGCGCGGCTGCTCCGCGAGGACATCTTGGACGAGTTGCGCAGGCGGATCATCGGCCAAACGGCAGCCGTCGAAGCGATGGCTGACGTGGTATCCGTCGCCAAGGCCCGGCTCAATGACCGGCAACGGCCCCTGGGCACGCTCTTCTTCCTGGGTCCGACGGGCGTGGGAAAGACCGAGTGCGCCAAGGCCCTGACCCATTACCTCTTCGGCGACACCGCGCGGCTGGTCCGTTTCGACATGAACGAGTTCGTCTCACCGCAGTCGGTGGCCCGGTTGGTCGGCACCTTCCACCAGCCCGAAGGGCTCTTGACCGGCGCAGTCCGGCGGCAGCCATTCTGCGTCCTGCTGCTGGACGAAATCGAGAAGGCCCATCCGGACGTCTTCGACCTGCTGCTACAAATCCTGGGCGAGGCGCGGCTGACCGATGCCCTGGGCCGGACGGCCAGTTTCGCCAGCGCGGTGATCATCTTGACTTCGAACCTGGGCACGCGGCAGGCGGCCCGCGAAGTCGGTTTCGCCCCGGCCGGATCGGCGGCCGACGAGGTCTACCTGAAGGCCGTCGAGGAGTTCTTCCGCCCCGAGTTTCTCAACCGCCTGGATCGGATTGTGCCGTTCCGTCGCTTGGAACACAGGGAACTGGAGCGGATCGCCCGTACGATCCTCGCCGACGTGATGGGCCGCGAAGGGCTGGCGCGGCGCAAGTGCGCTATCGAGTTGGCCGGCGATGCACTGGCGTGGATGGTAGATCGCGGCTATCACCGAACGCTGGGTGCGCGGGCCATGCGGCGAGCGGTCGAGCGGGACCTGGTCCGGCCGATGGCCCGCCAACTGGCCGCGATCTCGCCCGACACGCCCACGATCATGAGCGTGGGGCGCGGCGGCGACGCCCTGGCGGTGCGGGTCGTACCGCTGGCGGAAGTCCCGCGGAAGGCCGAACTCGCGCGGCCCGAGCGGATCGACGAGCCCCAGAGGCTTCTCGCCCGCGCCCGCGCCGTGCTCGATCGGCTTCAGCCCGCCTACGAGGCCCGCCGTCCGGCGATGCAAGACGCAGAGGGCCGGATCTCGCCGCGCTATCATTGGTACCTGGCCGTGATGGAGTTCCTGCGGCAGACCCGTGCGTTGGCGGCATCGATCGCCGACGAATTGAACGGCCCTCGTCGAGGCAAACGTCCGCCGCTGATCCATCCTAAGCACGGCAGGGTGCGGTTTACGCTGGACTCCCCGAGTCGCCGGATGCTGAAGGAAATCTACGCGGCCCAGGACGTGGTGGAATACGTGAAGGGATTGGCGGCTGAAATGGCAAAGCAACAGCCGAGCGAGCGGGAAGAGCAGCTCCGCCTGCTGCTGGATCGGCTGGCCTTGGCCGACATGCTTGCGCCCAGCACAGCAGGCTGGCCGCCCGAGCGGGCGCTGGTGCTGAGCCGCGGCATCGGCGAATGCGACGCGGCCCGTTCCTTCTTGGCGGATCACTTGTGTTCCAAGTACAGCTCAATCCGCCCCGATTGGGAGCGGCCCCAACAGGGGGAAGAGCCCGAAATGGCGTTCGGGCTGGAGTGTACTCATTGGCGACACTCTCGCCGTCACGCCGGCGATCGCGCCTGGTGGGAGGAATTGCCCGCTCGCGACACCCATCACGACCGCTATTACTTCGACGTGCTGCTGGCCGTGGGCTACCGGGCGCAGCAGTTTCTGCATTATGAAATGGGGACGCATCTGTTCGTCTTGGCGGATGGACGGTTGGAGCCGGTGCAAATCGTCGTGGCGGCGGTCACGGAAGGCCAGTCGCATTGGGACGTCCTGCTCGATACGATAAAGCGTCACGAGCTGGCGATCGAAGCCATGGCCCGCGGAGAAGCGGCCGACGATCCGCTGGACTGGCGGCCGACGATCGGCGTTTATGGACCGAACCGCTTCATCACCGATCTGCAAAGCGGGGCTGCCACCTCGGGCGGAGGCAACTATTCGCACCCGGATCGAGGCCTGATGGCATCGATCGCTTTGCCGCCTGAGTTTCGCGATTTGCTCGATGTTCGGGGTAAACAGTAATGCCCGTCCACCGCGTGCCGCTGTTGGTTTGGCAAGATTGGGAAGGCTTCTGGACGGCTGCCCCGCTGGATCCCGGGCTAAGCGGAGATGAGTCCGCGGCCGTGGACGCGACCGCCGAGCGGGCCGCGCGACAGGTTCAGAGCTACGTCGAATGGTGGTTCGAACAGAACTCATGGCCTTTTCCTCCGGATTTCCTCGAACCCGAACTGATCCACGCGCGAGTTTCCATTCGACCACAATATCGAGAGTCGGATCGCGTCTATCCTTGCGAGGATGAACTCGAACTGAAGGTGGCCTGCGTCCATGGGCATCTGGAGAGCGGACTGCTGATCTGCTCCATGCCCACGCTCGGCGCGGCGTTCCACTTCTATCAGCCGGGCGATCTGAAGCGGATGATCGCCGAAACGGTCCGCCGCCGCTTGGCGGACCAGACGCCTCGGCAGCTTTCACGCTATCTGCCGCCGCGGGAAGCCCGCATCGAAGAGGTTTCCGTGCACGCGCCCGAGCCAAAGCGGCAGCGGACCATGCAGGCCGAGTTGCCGACGCTCGTCCAGGTGGCCCAGGCGATCGGCGAGCCTGTCTTCCGCCGGCGGTTCGCCTCAGCCTGGCAACGGGAGTCGGAGGTGGCCGACCTAGTCCGCAAGCTGGGAGGCGAAAAGGCCAACGTGGTCCTCGTCGGCGAGCATGCTTCGGGCAAATCGACCGTGTTGGTGGCCGCGGTTCGGGCCCTGGAGCGAAGCCGCGACGGCGACGAACAGCAGTCGTCCACCGTTCGCCATCGCTACTGGCTCAGCAGCGCGCCGCGATTGATCGCCGGCATGAAGTACCTTGGCGAATGGCAGAAACGCTGCGAACAGGTCATCGGCGAACTGTCGTCGATCGACGGAGTCCTCTGCGTGGAGAACCTGTTGGAACTTCTCTTGGTGGGCGGCACGGGGCCCGCGGCAAGCCTCGGCGCGTTCTTCCTGCCCTACCTGCAAAACGGCCAACTCCGCTTAGTGGCCGAAACGACCCCGGAGGAGTTCCAGGCATGCCGTCGGCTGTTGCCGGGCCTGGCCGACGTCTTCCAGGTGCTGCGGCTGGCGCCGATGGATCCGCCGCGGGCGCGGGCGGCGCTGGCGGCGGTGGCCGCATCGCGGACCCGCGAGACCAAGGTTACGGCCGAACCCCAAGTCGTTGAGACCGTAGACCATCTCTTCCGCCGCTTCATGCCCTACCACGCCTTGCCCGGCCGGGCCACGCGGTTCCTGACCGCGCTGTTCGATGAAGCGAAGAAACAGCGCCGCGGCGAAGTCCGCCTCTCGGACGTCGTCGAGTCGTTCCTCGACCAGACCGGGCTGCCCGAGGAGATGCTCCGCGACGATCTGCCGCTGGCCGTCGAGGAGGTGGAGCAGTGGTTCCAGAAGCGGATCATCGGGCAGCCGGAGTCCTGCCGGATCGCCGCGGAGGTCATTGCCACCTTCAAGGCCGGCTTGAACGATCCGCGCCGCCCGGTCGGTACGCTCTTGTTCTGCGGCCCGACGGGTGTCGGCAAGACCGAGTTGGCCAAGATGATGGCAGCCTATTTGTTCGGCCACGGCAAGCAGGCCGAGCGGCTGATCCGGCTCGACATGAGTGAATTCGCATCGCCCTGGAACGCCGAGCGGCTGGTGGCCAAGGACGACCAAACGCCGAGCGATTTCCTGCAAAAAGTGCGGCAGCAACCGTTCGTCGTCGTGTTGCTCGATGAGATCGAAAAGGCCTCGGCCGAGGTCTTCGACATGCTGCTGGGAGTGCTGGATGAAGGACGACTGAGCGACCGCTACGGGCGCACGACGATCTTCCGCAGCGCGGTGCTTATTATGACCTCAAACCTAGGCACGGCGAAGGGGAAGTCGATCGGCTTCAACGCCCGCCCGGCGGGCGCCTATGAGGCGGCGGTCCAGGATTTCTTCCGCCCGGAGTTCTTCAACCGTATTGACGCCGTGGTTTCCTTCCAGCCATTAGATGTGGCGGTGTGCCGGGCAATCGTTCGCAAGGAGCTTGCCGATCTCGGCCGCCGCGCAGGGCTTTTCAGAGCTAACCTGCGACTGGCAGTCGGGGATACGCTGGTCGAGCATCTCGTGCGGATTGGTTTCGAGTGGCGCTACGGTGCCCGACCACTGCAACGTGTGTTGGAAACCCACGTGGTGACGCCGCTCTCGCGGTATCTCCTGGCCCATCCGGATCAGCGCGAGACGGAGGTCCGGCTGGATGTGGACGCGGATGGGAATGTAGTAATAGGGTAAAGGACGGTGCGGCCAGTCATATACTGCTCGCGGTCACGCCTGGTTAGCGGGCAAGTGCGCGAGATTTACGGACGCTGGCCTTTAACCTGTTTTATTGGAAGGAGTTACATATGAGCGACGCGAGCGCGCAAAAAAAGCCCCCGGAAAGGCTGTGTCCCAGGGGGGCGAAGGACACTGACTTTTCCGGGAGCGATTGGACGCTTCCGCGCCTGCCGTGGTCGCCAATCCTTGCGGACGGGATGCACTAGGCATGCTATGCGTTTGAAACAAACCGAGGAACCGCATGGCGCTCGATCGAATTCAGGAGCGCTCCGGGGTTCTCGGTAATCGAAGCGGGCCGCCCACTTCCTTGTAGGCGGTTGTTCGCTTCGTGGTCCGCAGGAAAACCGCCGTCGCAGTCTTCCCCGTGCAGACCCACCCACGTGGATCGTTGCTCGTTGATTCACGACTCGTTATCGCCAAGACCACATCCGTGCGGCGGCGACAGCGATCAGGTGAGGGGGAAGATATGGCTTTTCGCTTTTTCGGTCAAGGCCGGTTTCTTGTACGCGCCGAAAAATCTCGAAACCTTGCCGACAAGCGCCGCTCCAACGCGCGGAAGGAACGAAAGTCTAACGCGCAGAATGCCCATCCCTGCGCAATCCAGCCTATCCGTCCGTCGTCTCTTGAGCCAGCACTGCTAGCAGTGCTATTGTAGTATCTGAATTGCCGTATCTGTTGGAGTTCCGGCTTTAGCCGGGAATGCCGCCGACCACGAGTACGCGGTGCCCGGGCGGAACTCCAGCGCAGACCATAGGCATCAATCGGCGCGAGACACTACACTAGCTGCCGGGCGGAACGACGAGCACCAAGTTCGCAGGATCGCTGCTCACCAACCGCAATTTCACCGCCCCAGTCTTCGCGGCGATGGCGGCACGAAATTCCTTGGGAGTGCGAACGGCCTGCCCGTCAACGTGGCTGATGAACATGCCGCGCCGCACACCTGCCAGCGCAGCAGGTGTACTCTGATCGACCTCCAATACGACCACCGCGCCGTCGACGATCGATCGGAAAGATTGCGGCTGGTCGGACTCGAGGAAAGCCGAGGCATAATCGACTCGCACGCCGCGCCAGGCCTCGGGCTGCACGGTGACGATCTTCCGTCCGCGGACCGGGAACTTGCTGAGCACGACGTCGATCGTCTGCCGCGTGCCGTTGCGGATGACGCCCAGATGAGCCACGGCCTCGACGGACAAGCGGCCGACTTCCAAGACCAGGCTGTCGGCATCGTGGATCGGCGCGCCGTTGACCGAGGTGATGATGTCATCTTCGCGCAATCCCGCACGGGCCGCCGGCGTGCCCTGTTCAACGCGGCCGCGGATACCCTGTATGCCGGCGGCCAGTTCTGCCTCCTTGAGATTGTCGGGCCGGATACCGAGAAAACCGTATTCCGCCTCCCTGCCCTGCATCAGCGCATCGAGCACGCGGCGGAACGTGGCGTCGACCGGAATGGCGTAACTGGCCGACGACTCGTAGCCTCCCATAGCCGCCTGAGATACGCACAGGCCGATCATTTCGCCATGAAGGTTCAGCAACGGTCCGCCGCTAGTGCCCAGGTGCAATTTGGCATCGGTCTGGATCAAGCCGCCATAGTGGTACAACGTCGTCTTGCCGCTGGGATCGGTCTCGTCGGGGACTGGCGGGGCCTTGCGGCCGAGGTTGGAAACGATTCCCCAGCCAGCACTGGCCTGACCGTCGCGGGCGATCGCATAGGGGTTCCCAAGAGTGACCACGATCTGCCCCTTGCGCAAGCCAGCGGCATTGCCCAGGCGGATGGGAACCATATTGGCCGAGGCGGCGGCGTCGGCACCGTCGATGCTCAACACGGCCAGATCGCTGCGCGGGTCGGCCGCCTTGATCCAGGCGCGATAGACACGGCGGTCGGAAGTCGTGATGTAGTACCTGTCGCTTTCATCGCCCAGCACGTGGTTGGCGGTAAGGATCAGCCCGCGACGATCGACCACCACACCGGCGCCGTAATGGTTGGGCACGAAACTCGGATCGATGGGCAACACCTTGTGCCCAAAGGGATCGGGAGCATACTCCAGGTGGGCGGAGTCGGCACCAGGTTCTTTGCGGACCCGCGCGACCGCCACGACCGATTTTTCGGCCGCCGCGATCGCCTGGACCAGTGCATTCTCAACGGCGGCGGCGGCACCGAGGCCGGAAAGATCATCGCCGCCAACGGCTGAAAAAGGGAAAATCGCCGCCAACGTCGCCATCGCGACAAAACTCGCGACGAATCGGCAGAGATTTGAATTACCGCCTATCCTCGTCATGTTGGATTCTGGTAAGGTGCTAGGGCTTCAACGAAACTGGCCCGATCAAGACAAGTGTACTACCGAGACCCAATAGAGGCAACCACCCAAAGGACCGGGTAAAACCGACGAATGACGAAAAGGCCGCAGAACAGCTCTCCTCTTCGTCATTCGTCATTCGAACTTTGGTCATTTGGCCCGATTATTCTTCTGGCGGGGTCTCGTCTTCACCGGCTTGCTCCTCACCGTCGGCAGGAACGACGGGCGCCGATTTGCCGCTGGCAACCGCGTGCGTGGCGGTGAGCTTCTCGCGCAGCTCTTCTACCAACTCCGGATGCTCCTTGAGGTAATCGCGGGTCTTTTCACGGCCTTGGCCGAGTTGCATCTCGCCGTAGCGGAACCAGGCACCGGTGCGCGTGACCAACTTGGCCTCGGCGGCCAGGTCCAAGACATCGCCCTCGTAGCTGATGCCGTCGGCGGCCATCATGTCGAACTCCGCGGTGCGGAAGGGCGGGGCAACCTTATTCTTGACCACTTTGACGCGGACCCGCTGGCCCACGACCTCCTCGCCCTCCTTGATTTGCCCGATGCGGCGGACGTCGATGCGACAGGAGCTGTAGAACTTCAAGGCCCTGCCGCCGGGCGTCGTTTCCGGACTGCCAAACATCACACCGATCTTCTCGCGGATCTGGTTGATGAAGATCACCGCCGTCCTGCTCTTGGCGATCACGCCGGTGAGTTTTCGCATCGACTGGCTCATCAGCCGGGCCTGCAGGCCGACGAAGGAATCGCCGATCTCGCCATCAAGCTCCTTCTTGGGCACCAGCGCGGCCACGGAGTCGATGACGATCACGTCGACCGCGTTGGATTTGATCAGCATTTCGGCAATATGCATTGCCTCCTCGCCGCTGCCCGGCTGGCTGACCAGGAGCGTTTCCAGTTCCACGCCCAGCTTCTTGGCCCAACCGGGATCCAGGGCGTGTTCGGCATCGATGAACGCGGCGATGCCGCCCTTGCGCTGGGCCTGGGCTATGGCGTGCAAGGCAAGGGTCGTCTTGCCGCTGGATTCGGGTCCGAAGATCTCGACGATGCGGCCGTGCGGAATGCCCTGGCCGCCCAGGGCCAGGTCCAAGGAAAGACTCCCGGTGGAAATGCCGGTGATGGTGGTGACGTGGTCGGCGCCCAAGGGCATGATGGCCCCTTCGCCGAACTGCTTTTCGATCTGGGCAACAGTCATTTTCAAGGTCGGATGGGCAGCCAACATCGCTTCACAATTCGGCTTGCCATTGACGGTCTCGGCCGGCTTGGCGGCCTTGGCGGGTGCAGCTTTCTTTGCCATGGAACTTCTTGCTTTGGGTTGGAGGGCAGTGACCATAAAATCAATCTGGTATTGTAGGAACTTTTCTTCGCGCCATGAATTAGTGTACACAGGTACACATTATCGGTCAAGGGCAACTCGCACCATTACACAGAGCATCAAGCTGAAATCAAGACCGCGACAGGCAAAATGAAACCCATCCATTTGGGGTATACTTGACCTTGTTAGGTAACATTGCTAGAATTTAGTTAGTTCCTTAAGGAGCGAAGATTGTGTTGAGGGCAAGATTCTATCATTCGAACTTATTTCAAGAGCGATCCGGCGGCCGACTTTCGTTGGTCCAGAAGGAACCTTGAACTAGTTCTCCGTCGAGTACGAGATTGTGATGAGAGTTTCCGCAAAAACTGAGTATGCCTGTATTGCCATGTTGGAACTGGCTGCGCAATACGGGTCGAACGAACCGGTGCGAATTCGTAGAATCGCCGAGCGTCACGACGTTCCGCCGCGGTTCTTAGTGCAGATTCTCCTGCAACTTAAGGGTGCCGGATTGGTGGCCAGCGTCCGCGGCGCGGCCGGCGGCTACCACCTGATTAAACAGCCCCAGGAGATTTCCCTGGGCCAGGTCATGGAAGTGATCGAAGGTTCTCCTGACGAAAATGGCCCGACCACCAGTGCCTCACCCGACTCGCCAGCGGTCAAGGTGTTGATGCATGCCTGGAAAGAAGTAGGCGAGATGCAGCGGAAGATGTTGGGAGGCATTACTTTGGCCGATTTGCTGGACCGCGCAAAGGCCCAAGACGAGCAAATGTACCACATTTAGAAGAAGAATTGCTTTATGAGGCAGCGTATCGTATAATTGGCTGGTTCTGCGGCGTATCGCCCTTTGTCGTTGCTGCGCTTTGGTCGCGTATCAACTCTTCTGTGGGATTTGAACTATGCACGCCTCAATTGCTCTTTGTGTAATGATGTTTGGAGGGGTGACTTACCCCGAAATGCCATCCGACGCGATCACAACCCTTCCCCTTTTTTATGATCCGTCGCCCCTTGATCCCCGCTGGGAGCAAGAGCGCCTGGATCGGTTGAAGCACCATCCGCTGCCTCATGTAGTCACACTTGATGATCGTCAACCGTCCGCCGACGATAACCGCTACAAGTCGCCCTACTACCGTCCCAACCTGCAACAACAGCAAAACAGGCAAGCGGGAGTAATGCCGCAAGCGCCGACACAGGCCGGACCTCTGGGTCAGGCCGCCGGGGCAGGACCTTACGGGGCGCCACCCGCACAAATTGGTCAGGCGGGTCCTTATGGACCGGGTGGAAACGGATCGCCTGGGCAGGTGGGCAGGGACGATCCTTATGCGAACGCCGGGGTCCCGGGGGCCAACCCCTTAGCCCGATACAACTCTCGAATGAATGTTCCGCAAGTTCCGCAACCGCCAACTGTCGCCAACTATACAAGCAATAACTCGGTGAACTCGATTACGAATCAGTATGGACTGCCCAACACCTCAAACGGATTCAGTAATCCAGTCGCTGGTGGCGGGGCGAAGCCGTTCAATAATTATCAACCTCCCTCGGGATATAGCCCCTGGCAACTCTTGAACCAGCCGACCCAGAATGGAACCTTGAATCCCTACACGAACTTTGTGCAGCCCGCGCTGAGTCAACAGAATTTCAACGCGCACGTGAGTGAACAGATTAACGGTGTGCAGACGATGCAGCGCAACTACGGCGGCACGCCGGGCCAGGAGATTAACGTGGGCGGGAGTAGTGGACTGGTCAATCCGCAGATCTTCCAGAATTATCTCAACTACATGCCGCGGTAGTGCCCCAGGAGAATCGCAAGATCTGGCTCTTCCGTTCTTAGGTGCAAAATGGATGGGCGAGCGCGCCGGAGTCCCGCCTTTAGGCGGAATTTCCGCGGCAATTCCGCCTAAAGGCGGGACTCCAGCGGCCGTTTTGCGACGTTCGCACCCAAGACCGGAAGAGCCAAAAATCTGGGGGGACAGCCCTCCGTAACACGGAATTTGTTCCGTTTTAAGAAGGGCAAGGCCACGGAATAAATTCCGTGCTACGAAGGACTTTGCAACTTTCCTGGGTAATGCCCGTCAATTGCGGGAGGCACCGGTTTCAGAGCGAAGTAGCGGGTACACGCAAGGTTGTGTGGCGAGAGCTAGGGCTGGCATATCGAGCTGGATCGTCCTGAAAGGCGGCCAGGGTCGCCGAGCTTGAAAACAGATAGATCCGCCCTCGCCACATCGCCGAATGAGCAACGTTCCCCGGCACGGTGCGGCTCTCTTCCATGGCCAGCACGACATCGTTGCCATTTTGTACTGGGGCGTACTTCTCCGGTGCGGCTTCAAACCGCTTGCGGGCCGCCACGCTGGAGAAAATGTACGCTTGCCCCTCGTACGTGAGTCGAATGTCCGGATTGCCGGCTGCCCAACGATTGTTCTCGTGCAATTCAACCGGGCAATATCCTTTCATCGCAGTGCGGAGCGTATTATCCACTCTGGCCGCTTGTTGCTCAAAACTAGTGTTTTGAAGACGGTTGTCGCCTACTGCTTCGGGTCCCAGGGATGCGTTCCAGTTGGCCCGCATGCGCGGTTCAAGATCGCTTGCGCTGGGGGGATCGTTTGTCGCGACCGCATCTGCTCCGCGTCGCGAAAGTGAACTGCCCTTGTTTTTGTTCGGAGTAGGCGGCGGTTGCGATGGCGAAGGAGAAGGTGCCGCGTCGGGGAGCAGAGACGGGAATTTATCCGTGGGAATACCTTTATCTGGCGCGTGGGCCGGTTCCGCCCCGGGTGTTAGGGGGGTGATGGGTGTCAGAACGTCTGGCTGTTTTCCTGAAAGTGGATCCTTGGACGGGGTCAAAAGGCCATCGGCCTTGGGCGCCGTATTCAAGGGCGGGGTGATCTCGAAACCGGGAGGAATGCCCGGTACCCCTTGTGGAATCGGCGTCTGCTCCCCCGGGCCCGGACGTACGCCTGGCCTAGCCCCGCTTTCGGGCAGGACAGGTGTTGGCGGCAAGACCGATTCTCCCGTTCCACCCGATATGGCTGGTCGGGCAGGTACGGCTTCGGCACGTGGAAGCTGCGCTTCCGGCATTGCCGGCGGCGTGGGAAGGACCGTGCCTCCCACCGCGTCGGCGTCTCGCTGCTCGGGCCGTGGTTGTAAAGGCCATTGCCGCCAGTTCGTGTCGTTGAACCCGAAAGTCGCCGGGTTGATCTGGCACTGACCGGGGGAATTGCAGGTCGGTCGGATTGAGTATGATTGGGCATGTCCCGTTGCCTGCGGCATGAGGCCGAGCAACAGCGCGCCCAAAACGCTCGATGTTATGGTGCAGTGCGATGATCTCATTTGCTATTGTCCATTGCGGGTGCGGTTGTAGTTGCGGCCCATGGTCTGGAAGCCGCGGATCGTGGAATTACCCAAGCCTATGATGCCGGCCATCCGCTCGATGGGAGCCGTGACCTTGCCCACCAGGTTGCTGAAGGTCACCATCTCGTCCTCGGACACGAAGAGCCGATCGCCGGGCAAGAGTTGGTAGTTCGTCGCCGTCTGGGCGCCTTGGGCGATGCCGTCCCAGTCGATGGGCAGGATCTGTTGACAGCCGAAATTGTGCGGGGCCGGACGGGCAATCCAGATTTTCTTGCTGGAGACCTGCGAGAGGCCGTTGATCTGGGCGATGGCGTCCAGGACCGTCTCGTTGCCGGTGACCGGTAGGCGGCGGACGCTGTCGCCCAGCCCG
>Ga0181520_10002199_pt1 | contig 37002 bp, 27 predicted proteins | sample PEATcosm2014_Bin_29_FD_132451 | JGI IMG/M metagenome (GOLD analysis project Ga0181520, IMG submission 132451) | Peatland microbial communities from MTU Mesocosm Facility, Houghton, MI, USA - PEATcosm2014_Bin02_30_metaG | ecosystem: Environmental > Terrestrial > Soil > Wetlands > Peat | place... | reverse complement strand
TTAGTCCAGGGCGGCAGCCCTGGGAAAGTGTTGAGATGGCACCTGGCGTCCCGGAGGGGCGCCGCGAAGTTTTGCAAGCTGTTGATCGAAGATGAAGGCTGAGCACAGCGATTGTTCTTGACGTGCGTGCTCTTCCGCCTTTCTGGTTCCGATATTCATGAATAATGCAGGTTAGGGGATATCCAGATCCACTCAGAACTGGTTCCGGAGACTGCCATAATGCCCAGCATGGAGAAAAACACGAGAGGTCTCAACAATCAGTTGAACATGCGGAGAGACCCAGTTGAGGGTGCTCCAGCGCCGGTTCGCTCCAACTATAGAATGCGCTTGGTCGCCTCGGACTAACCGGCAGGACTGCCTTCAAATCGGCATGACAACCGCGATACCGAGGCGGGCCAACCTGACGCCGCAATTCCTCACGGTATTGAGGGTCGCCATGCCTGCAAAGACGATATAATTCAAGCTTGCACCTGCTGCTGTTGAATGGAGAAACACCTTGGATGTCTTTGAGAGACAACAGATCGGGAAGCACCATGACCCTAAATCAACACAGATTCCGATCAATGAGATAGTCGCGACTGTTCGCCAGCATCGGCGTCAAATAGTAATCATCACAGCGATCGGGATGCTTGTTGCCACAATCGTAGCCTTTGTGATTCCGAATGAATACGTGTCTAAAGCTCAGTTGATGCCGCCTGATCCGCAGACGTTCTCCGGCACATCCGCCCTCGCAGCTTTGAATGGAATCGGCATCGCCGCACCCAATCTTACGTCGAGCCTGATAAGCCAGCGTACGCCAGGCGCGACCGCAATCGCCGTTCTCAAAAGTTCCAGGATTCAAGATGAAATCGTTAATCAGTTTGATCTGCGTCGGGTTTATAACCGCAAGTTTTATGTTGATGCACGTAAGATGTTGCTCAGCCGTTCCGAGTTCACGGAGGATAAGACGAGCGGGATCGTCTCGATTGCGGTAACCGATCGTGATCCAATCCGAGCGCGCGATATTGCACAGGCCGACATTGAGCAACTCGATAAGGTAGCGAACAGCCTGAGCACCTCGTCTGCGCGTAGGGAGCGCGTCTTCCTTGGGCAAGAGATTACATCTGCAAGAGATGAACTCGCCGCCAGTACCAGCCAATTGGCGCAGTTTTCGAGCAATAATGCGACAGTGGACCTGGCAAAGCAGGGCGAGGCAACTGTGAGCGCGGCCGGAAGGCTGGAAGCGGAGCTAATTACCGAGGAGAGCGAGTTATCTGGCTTGAAAGTGGCATATGCCGATGACAACTTACGCGTCCTCGAGGTTCGCGGACGAATTGCCGAATTGCAAGCGCAGCTGCATAAAATGATCGGAAACGGACAAATGCCAGTCACTGGAAATGTCGGAGTAAATCAGCCGCTTCCGTCCCTACGCGCCCTTCCACTGCTTGGAGAGAGATATTATGACCTGTATCGACAAGTGACTATGCAGGAAGCGATTCTGGCAACTTTGACAAAGCAGTACGAACTTGCTAAGGTCGCCGAAGCGAAGGAAATCCCCTCCATCAAAGTACTGGATCCTCCAACTGTTCCGGAAAAGAAATCCGCTCCGCAGCGAGTAGTGATCTCCCTTTTAGGTGCATTCGTCTCTGCCTTCGGAGCCATAACCTGGTTCACAACTCGGAGGTTTTGGGGGGCGAGCGTCCAGGGAGTTACTAGCGAGGGACTTAGGGAACAAATTGCTCAATCGCTGTAAATAACACTCCTGCTATCGCAGTCCATTTGAATTTGCCCCGTCGCGGCTGTAGATCCTGCGAGCATCAGCATCACTTTTATCATTGCTGCCAGGTCAACGGGAATCAGTTCCTTTTTTCCAACGAAAGTACCCCAATCATTCCAAATGACTTCATCTCCAGAGAGTCCCGAGAGCGATTCCAGATCGACCGACGAAGCTCATCAAAGAAACCGTAGACGGCATCGCGGAATTGTGACCGCAGCACTCTCGGCGTTCTTTGGGAAGGGCATGAGCCTCTTAGTCAACGTAGTCACGGTGCCAATTACGGTCCGATATCTTGGACCTGAAAGTTTTGGGCTTTGGATTACCATTAGCAGCACCGTGACGATGTTCTTCGTGCTCGACATCGGAATTTCGAACACCCTGATTAACTTGGTCTCCGAGGCTTATGCGCGCGATGATCGGAACCGCGCAGCAGAGTACTTTTCTACTGCCTTTTGGATTCTTGTGGGTGTTGTTGGCCTTCTAAGCGTCGTCGGTTGGGTCATCTGGCCCCATGTTCAGTGGGCAGCCATCTTCAATGTTCGGAATCCGGCTCTGATTCCGGAAACCTCGCGAGCGATGGCAGCCGCATTTGTGGTCTTCCTTTTCTCCCTGCCTACTGGGCTTGCCACGAAGGTGCTGGCGGGATATCAGGAATTGCACGTTGCCAATCTGTTCGCAACCGGCGGCAGCATTCTCAGTCTCGTTGTCGTCCTGGTTGTCGTCTATTTGCATGGAGGACTGGCAGCCCTCGTTGCAGGTTACGCGGGATCGACTGCGGTGGCGAACCTAGCGTGTCTGCTTTGGATGAGTTTTTCTCGCAAACCGTGGATGAAACCGTGGCCGCGACGTTTTCGACCAAGATTGATTGGTCCGATATTCTCTTCGGGAACCCAGTTTTTTGCCATTCAGATGGCAGGGCTTATCGTCTTTTCCAGCGATAACTTGATAATATCTCACTACCTTAGCCCGGTGCGCGTCACGCCGTACGCTGTAACATGGCGCCTGTTCAATTACATCGTGGCTTTGCAAAGTCTGTTCGTTCCAGCCCTGTGGCCGGCCTATTCGGAGGCGTATGCCACCGGGCATCTTGAATGGATCAGATCGACTTATAGCCGCGTTCGCAGGTTTACGGTGATTGCCCTCGCGGCCGGATGCACCATCATGTTGTTCGAGGGAAGGAGTATTATTCGCATTTGGGCTGGTCCAGCCGCTGTTCCAACGACCTCGCTCGTTTGGCTCATGTGTGTATGGATCGCGATCTTCGCTTTTTCAAACAACCAATCGTGTTTGATGATGGCGACGAACCGGGTAGGCAAGCAAGCAGTGCTCGGGCCTCTTGCGGCCTTGGTCAACCTCGGGCTGTCGATTCTTTGGGTCAAGACAATAGGCCCGGTAGGGGTGTTGCTTGCTACGGTTCTTTCGTACTTGGTCTTTATCGTCGCAATGCAGTCCTGGGAAGTAAAGAGAATAATGCGCGGGGATTTTCTGCAGGGAGGTGTTTGATGGGTGCCATTTGAATACGAACATGGGCTTGCGAGTGAGTGTCTGGGTGAGTTCCGATAGAACGGACTGAATTGACTTGCCATATTCTCACCTGGAAAGTTTCCAATTCGCTCTATCTCTTTGTGGGAAAGCGGTTGCTGCTACTTTCTTGATTGACACGAGCGTGCGACTCGTTGACCGGAATGCGAAGAGCACTTGCGTGCCAAACGGATTGCGGTTGATCGATGGAGTACCGTGATGGCAGGGGCGTTCGTTTGAGCGAGTGCGTGGAGTGCGGGTCATGTCAAAAGGTGCCATATGTGTTCAACTTCATTTGTAACGAACTGAAGAGCATTTCGACCGCAATCGATTTGCTGTCTGGAGAATCGAGGAATTGAATGGACGATGCAACGATGTGTATGACCGAGTTAGGAAATGGTTTTCCCGTCAGAGCGCTACATCTTCTAACACGGGCCCTTCCGTCACCTTTGAATGACCGCGCATACTATCGGCTGTTGCGCGGCTTCCTCCGTGCTCAACGCAAGCCAGCAGGAACTCTGATACCCATTAGATTCGGGAGTGTCGAAATCAGTGCACCAGTTGATCACCCGGCGGTCTACTGGCGATTGTTACCGAAGTTCAATCAGAATCAGCTCAGGGTCGCGCAGTTTACGCTTCGGGCAAGACGCGGCTTAGTGATTGATGTGGGCGCGAATATTGGCGACGGAGTTGCCTTGCTGCGGGGAGCTGGAGTCGATGCACCGATCCTTGCTATTGAGGGCGCTGACATTTGGTTCAATATTTTGAAGAGAAATACATGCAAAATGCGCGGCGTTATCGTTGAACAGGCTTTCCTTGGATCCGGAGAGCTGGAGGACTGCCTAGCACCGGAAATCCGCGACGGTACTTCGAAACTTGTGAAGGACGACAGAGGCGTGCAGGTTACGACGCTCGATAATCTGCTAGAATCCCACCAAGAAGGCCCGGTCGCTCTCTTGAAGACCGACACGGATGGCTTTGACGCCAGAATACTGTTCGGAGCAAGGAAGCTTCTAACGACACAAGCGCCAGTATTATTTGTTGAAATTGATAATTGGCTGCTCGGCGCACAAGGGAACAGCGCGAAGCAACTGTTTGGCTACCTGTTGGAGTGCGGATATGCCTGCGCTGCTGTTTGGGATAATTATGGTAACTGGATTACCTGGCGTCCGATACAGGAAGGTTTTTCCGATCTAATCGATCGATACCCCGGAGGTCCGAATGCGCCATATCTAGATGCGGCGTTTTTTTCAGAGAGAGACCGCGCAATTCTTGATGCCTTGGCTGGCTGCTAGATTCGCGAGCACTATCTTGGTCTAACCTCGTGTTGCATTAATTTCAATCGTGTGAAGGGCGTTTGGAGAAGAACGACTGAGAGAATGGCTGCAAACTAGCTCAGAGGGTGGGGAAATGGAAATGCACGAAAGTGAATGGACGGGGACTGCCGCAGCTGTAGGCGTGAGTTAACACATCTTTGAAGGCGGCTTATCACATGAATATTGATCATCGGCGGATTGCTGCTATACGAAAAGGAGTTGCCCGGGTTCTTGTTCGGCCGATATTCGGGGCTCTGTTTTACCGGCGCCTGAGGCGGGATACGAGGGAGATACAGCCGCCGAAGCGGATCTTACTGATGAATGGCGCGCATATCGGAGACATCATTATCGCGACCTCGGTGCTTCCCATACTGCGCAGCGCGTATCCCGACGCAGAGATTGGATTTGTGGTGGGGAGTTGGGCCGAGATGGTTGTTGGCAATCATCCGGAAGTGGCCCACACACATGTCGTAGACCACTGGAGACTCAATCGGGGTGGTGTTAGCCTTCTCGGAAAGGTTCTGCAATTCAGAAGAACTCGGCGCGTGGCGTTGAAAGAGATCAGGCAGATCAAGTACGATGTCGCCATTTCAATTTACCCCCGCTTCTTTCCTGACTTCTTGGATTTGAGCTGTGAGGCGAATATCCCGGTTCGTATTGGGTTCAAGGAGAACCTCTTCTCTAATCTGGCAACTGCGCTCGTGGACGTGCCCGAAAGTCCATTTGTACATATGGGATCGGTCCTGGCGGAACCGCTGCACGCACTTGGAATCGATCCTACGCACTTTCGTTTTCGCAAGTCCTCGCTTGCGCCGAGCGACCCTGTATCAATTCGAGAGGTCTGCTCAGTTTTTCAAGTTCCGAACTTGGTGGGATTGACCTACCGGGTCATCCACATGGGTACCGCAGCAATACAGCGGGAGCTTCCGCTCAGCTTCTGGAGAGAGGTCGCGGAGAAGTTGTCGAGAGAGCACGTTTTGCTTTTTACAGGTCGTGGCGCGCATGAGTACGACAATATCTGTAAGGTGACCGAGGGTCTCTCGCATTGTTTTAACGCCTGCGATCGGCTCACATGGCGAGGATTCGTGGCAGCCGTGCAATGCGCCGAGGTGCTCTACGGCGTCGAATCGATGGCTGGTCACGTCGCCGGGGCCGTGGGGACAAGATGCATAGTCGTTTACGCAGGCGTGGGCGGTGTCGCACAGTGGCGACCGGAGGGGAAAGATAGTGTGGCTTTTACCAATCATCTGCCTTGTGCTCCGTGCCGCCTGCCCCTCGGACAGTGCTATCTGCAGCAGGGTTCCCTGCGTAATGGCCAGCAGACCCATGGAACCGCGCTGCCCTGTACCCAGGGGATCAATCCGCTCGATCTTGTTCGACTGGGTTGATCGCAGTTTCGAGAAACTCCTTCATCGATAAGGCCGTAAAGAGGAATGTGATTAAGGCTATGACAATCAACGGCGCGGGTGCAATAGAGACAAGGGGATGAAGAGCCGTAATCAGAAGTTGGTCTCGAGATTCTAATGGCTCTGCAATTGCGCTTTGCGCTATTTCGGTATAAACAAGCGGGTCATGAGCGGCAAGAATAGGCTGATCAGTCCCAGACGGAGATTCAACAAGCCTCTGGGGGTTGCAGATTCCAGGAGTGGGAGGCATAGGGAGTTCATGTATATCGTTACCGGTGGCGCTGGAGTTATTGGGAGTAACCTGGTTCATGAGTTGAATCATCAAGGGGATTACAAACGCTCTAATCGTGGACGACCTGTTGGTTCCGAACAAGTTTGTTAATCGGCACGGTGCACGGTTCGTCGATTAAATGGACAAAACGGATTTTCGCAGGACCATGGCCGAAAAGTCATTGGGATGCTCTCGAATTGACCGGCCATTCCACCAGGGCGCTTGCTGCGAAACGTTGGCAGACGACGGCGCCTACATGATGGACAATAACGTTACTTTCTCGAAGGAGGTGCTTGAGTACGCGATTAATGAGGAGGCGCCGCGAGTCTTTGCCTCCGCGTCGGCTGTACACGGGCTGAATGGGCCTGGGCATATCACTCCAACTTTAGAGCACGAAAAGCCGCTCAACATTTATGGCTTCTCGAAGCTGGTGTTCTCCTTACGTTCGCGATCGCATGGCAGAAGGATACAGGCCTGCTACGGTGGTGAATCTGCGATATTTTAGTGTTTACGGACCGCGGGAGGGGCACAAGGGTCGAATGGCCTCGATTTCAGCAAGCAAATCGTGGAGAGTAGGGAAGTCAGGCTCTTCGGGGGACGGGTGGATACGGAAGTGGCGAGCAGCGGCGGGATTTCGTGTTTGTAGGCGATCTTGCGCGGATGAACCTTTTCTTCGCGGAAGTTGGTGAATATGCTCTGCGGGCGGGCGAGGCATCGAAGAGATACCAGGGAGTATCAAACGCCGGATCGGGAAAGAGGCGGTCCTTTAATGAAGTAGCAGAGGTTTTGATGGCGGTGCATGGCGAAGCGAAGATCCAGCATATCCCGGTCCCGGCGGAGTTGGCGGGCCGTTACCAGTATTTTGCCCAGGCAGACCTGAGTGGCCTGAGAGCAGCTGGATTTGACATGGAAATGACGCCTCTGGAGGAAGGGGTGCGCCATCCTTTCGGTGCGGCGATAGCTGCGTTCGTATAATCGATCTTGATAACATCTTGGTGCCATCAGTTTGGGTCGGCGACTTCGGGGGGCATGCTGTGCAGTCGGTTGAAGCCGATTGACCAAGTGATAAAGTAGCGACGTGTTGTCCTCGTTTCTGTCAGATTTGTGATCGAGATCGAAATGTGAATTGCGCTGGGATTATCTTCGCTGCAGTTTGGAACTCAGCCCTGAATCACAGGATTACTACCCACCAACTCACATATAGCAAGAGGCGCTTCAGAGACATGCCGCTTTCCGTCGAACAAGAGCCAGTCTAGGAGCAGACGATGATATCGCCAGAGAGGGCGCAGGTATTCGAGCAGGCTATTGTGGCTCACTTAGGTGTCATCGGGGCGCTACGCGAACAGGTGAACATCCTTGAGCAAATCGCCGCAGAAATGACTCGGGCAGTATTGAATGGGAAGAAGGTTTTGTGGTGCGGCAACGGCGGGAGTGCGGCCGATTCGCAGCATCTGGCGGCCGAGTTTGTGGGGCGATTCCGGCGGGAGCGGCGGGCGATGGCCTCTATCGCGTTAACGACCGACACCTCGATTCTGACTGCGATCGGGAATGATTATGGATACGAACATGTTTTTGCACGGCAAGTGGAAGCCCTATGTGTTCCGGGAGACGTGCTGGTGGGGATCTCGACATCCGGAAACAGCCGGAGCACTTTGCTGGCGGTTCAAGCAGCACGCAAGCAGGGTGCCTTCGCGGTGGCGTTTACGGGCAACGATGGGGGAGAGGTTGCTCGGTTTGCGGACGCCACGCTGAGGATACCCAGCAGGGATACAGCGCGTATTCAGGAGGGACACATTCTCTGTGGTCACATGATATGCGACTGGGTGGAAATGCACCTATGTCAGCATTTGGCAGGGGAAAAGGAAGTGGTTGAATAATGATTCAGGATCTGCACAGGGTGATTCAACTCATCGAGAGCGGCTGGCGAGAAATCCACGTGCTAGTGCTTGGCGATGTAATGCTCGATAGTTATATTTGGGGCGATGTGGAGCGTATCTCTCCCGAGGCTCCAGTGCCGATTGTGAGGGAGGCACACAGGACAGAGCGTCCTGGAGGCGCCGCTAACGTGGCGATGAACCTGGTCGGCTTGGGTGCACGCGCAACGCTTTTCGGGTTCTGCGGAGGCGATGCGCATGCAGCATCCCTGAAGAGATGTCTCCGGGAAGCTAATGTGGAACTGAAGTTGACTGAGGTGAACGGGCATCCGACAACTTCAAAGCTGCGAATATTGAGCGGAAAACAGCAGATGATGCGCCTGGATACTGAATATGTGGACGGATACCCCGCTGAAGCATATGACAATCTGCTTAAGGATCTAAGCGACGGATTGGCGAAAGCTAGCGCACTGGTTCTCTCGGATTACGCTAAAGGAGTTCTGAGCGAAGATCTTTGCAGCCAGGTCATTGCTCTGGCACGAAAGCACGGTGTCCCGGTGCTGGTCGATCCAAAGCAGCGCAGTTTCGCACGCTATCGCGGCGCCACGACGATCTGTCCGAATCTGAGTGAGCTGGCCTTGGCAACAGGTTATTCGGTAAAAAACGTGGAAGCCCTCCTGGGAGCCGGTCAGGCTCTGGTTCCGAAACTGGAATTGACCTGCCTGGTTGCCACCATGAGCGAGAAGGGGATCGCGGTTCTGCGCGAAGACTCGCGCTTTCACGCCCCGGCGGTGGCACGGCAGGTGTTCGACGTTTCCGGTGCAGGTGATACTGCTATCGCCACGCTCGCGTTGGGCCTAGCCAGCGGCCTGGAGATCGAAGCGGCTGCGCAACTGGCTAACATAGCTGCGGGTGTCGTGGTGGGTAAGATCGGAACCGTCCCGGTGACGCGTGAGGATCTTCTCGCGAGTCTTGTGCCGGAAGTCGAGATGGACACGCAGGAAAAGGTGTTGACGCTTGAGAATCTGAAGATGCGGTCAGTCGCATGGCAGTCGGCGGGAGAGAGCATTGTCTTTACAAACGGATGCTTCGATCTGTTGCATATTGGGCACGTTACGATGCTCGAAGCCGCACGGCGAGAAGGGGATAGGCTGGTCGTTGCGATCAACTCCGACGCATCCGTACGGGGATTCAAGGGGCCAATGCGGCCCATCGTAGGCGAGCGAGAGCGCACCAGGATCGTGGCAGCGTTAGCAGCCGTGGATGCGGTGGTGGTATTCGACGATCCTACACCGCTGCGATTGATTGAAGAACTACGCCCGAATGTAATCGTGAAGGGCGGCGATTATCAGGAAGCTTCGGTAGTTGGCGCAAAGGAAGTGCGGTCGTGGGGAGGGCGGGTGGAGATTATTCCTACGGTCGAAGGTTCTAGCACGACAAATCTGATCACGAAAGCCCTGACCTCTCATCAGGCATCCGCTCCGCCCCATGCGCCGAACGATCTTTCCAGGCCGCATGAAGGCTGACTCATCAGCACTGTTTTCGGAGAACTGGGGACTCACCTGCCGCCCGTTCCTAGTTCGATCTATCAATCCGACGGGGGATCAGACGGCTCCAACAGCACGCGGCTCTGGACGGGAGGGTCCCTTGAGTGACCAGCGCCGCGAGGTAGGCCAATCGTTTCTCAGAGAATATGACGTAAATCCAGTTCCACAATGTACCCTATGGAGGTATCCTACGTGTTCAGAGACGACACTCGGAGGACCGGATCGGCAGCGCCGGCCTCGCGAATAAAACAGAGAATACAGAGTGCCTGGTGGAATGTTCTGCAATTCTACGTTCTTTACTTGGTTTGTATCTTTTTCCGCTGCGCGCATTGTATCTTTGCAGCGGCCTTCCAGGCTCACCCAAGAGTCATTGTCGCCGAACCTTTTGGTATGGGAGACGTGATCGCGCTTGAACCCTTGGTCGCAAACCTCCGCCAAGGAGGTTGGGAAGTAACGTTCCTGGGCCAGGAAAGGTGGCGCCCCATAATGTCCGACGTGGCATGGATCGGCGTCCCCAAACCCTGGCCGGAAATGGGCGTCCTCGGCTTCGTGCGATTTGCTTGCAAGCTGGCACGAACACGAAACTCTGAGTATCGCGGCACTACGGGGGTCGATCCCCGCGGAGATATTCGCTCGATTCTGATCCTGCTCCTTCTTGGATGTAAAAACGTCATCACACTTGACTATTACGAAGGCTTAAAGCTCAAGATACCCCCCGGAATCGCGAAAAGGAACGTGCATGCATCGTCAAGCACCATGCAGTGGGAACTCGCGCTGCAGTTTTCGCAGGCGCTCGGCATTCAGCACCAGGCAAAGCGGCCACCTCAGGTTGAGCATCTCCGCGGAAATGTTCAGGCAAAATCGAAGCAGGTCGGTATTATTCCAGTGGCTCCGTGGGCTGGTAAGAGGTGGGTGGCTGAGAAGTGGTCAGAAGTGATTTGCGAACTTCGGAAAAGCGGATTCGATCCGGTGATAATCTGTGGACCAGGACAGGAGAGAGAGGCTATAGTCGCGATCGGAATGGAAGGCATAAGAGTACTGGGTGCAAAATGTATACCGGACCTTGCTGAGAAGATTGCTGGTTGTGAGGTAATCATCACGGTAGATTCGGGCCCCATGCATCTGGCCAGTGCTTTGAATGTGCCGCTGGTGGCTCTCTACGGAACCGGGCAGCTACCGAGGTGGGCCCCATTTTCTCGCAACGCGAGAGTTGTTACGTCGCCAACGTTTTGGCAGAATATGGCCGACCCAGTTAACGTCCATCCTATCGAACGGAACGCCAGCCTCGGCCAATATGCGATGAGCCAGATATCATCTGAATCCGTGATTCGTGCATTCCGCGAAGTACTCAATCAAGTGGATTCGCTGAGTCTTGAAGAACAGTCCGCTTTATGAAGAATCGACCGCAATACGTATCGGCATCGCAGGCGGTACAAGTCAAATGGTTGCTTTATCATTGGCTTAAGATGTTTACCGGCACGACCTTCGCGCGGTAATTCGTGGGCCGGTCTCTCCATGCGAACCGGACAAATGTTTCGTTCGGATTCTGATTGCAGCCGGTGTTTCTAGCTTTGAATTGATCAGCTTGTGGCGTCTACACCGTTTTCGATCTCCCGGGATTAGCGCGACCTCTGAGATTCCGCTAGCAAGCCCTGCTGCTTCGCGTCCAATTCGCCAAAAGAGGGATTTCTCGACGGTTGCAAATGGCCCGGTGAATCGTATAAAGGATGGCTTTGTTCAATGATTAAGTTTGATTTAACTGTAGCCGGAGCCTACCTGTTTTTTATAACAATCTTACTGCAAAATACCGTGGCGCTCGCATTTGTAGCAACAGGTGTGGCAGTGCCGGTATCTCCATTCTACGCTGTCAAATTCCTTCTTTTGTTCGCGGTCGCATGGCTGCTCCTTGTCACTAAGACCTTACCAAGACTCGGAAGTACGGAGCGGACTGCACTTCTGATTGTTTTAGTTGTGCTCTTGGTCACAGTCGCCAAAGGAGGAGGATTTCAATACGAAGCGGGCGAGTTGGAGTTTTACTTTGTGCCTATCCTTCTGTTTTTCGTGGGACGTGCTACCGCGCCATTCAAAAACGATCAGCAGATGGCACGCCTCCTGATGACTTTGGGAATCCTCTACGTTGTACTTGGGACGGCATACGAACTTATCGGACAAGAGGCGCTTGCGAATGGCGGTCTCAGAGTGTTGCTCGGTGAGAGGTTAAACGCGGTGGGCCGAGGGGACTCACCCCTGATCAATGGATTGCCGGAGAACCTCTGGTCCTTCCTCCCCAATGGCGATAGGATATCCAGGGCCTTTGGTGCCCTGTTTGAACCATTGGCATCGGCCTTTTTCGGGGTAACTCTGGCTTTCCATCTTTGGGAAATCCACCGGCGAAGAGTTGTCGCGGGCGCGGGCTTGCTGGCAGTTGCCGTAACGGTATTGATCGGTCTATCGATATGCCGAGCTGTTATTCTCGGGATGATTCTTGTTTTCATTGCCTCCTTGATTCACAAGAAAGGAATCATTGCTTTGCCGCTTTGGCCGGTACTCGTGGTCAGTATCGCCGGTGTTGTCCTCATTTTTGCCAATCTGAATACGGTTCTTCCCTTCTTGGATCCATCTTCCGGCGGACACCTCGCCGCGTATATGAATCTCAACTCTGGCAACAGCCTGATCAGCCTCTTTGGTAACCGCTTTGATAGCGGAGTTGCCCGTGGAGAGGAAAGCCTCTATTCGACTATCCTATTTGAATGCGGGATTGTCGGCTTGGGTTGCTTCGTAACGTGGTTTGTTCAACTCTATTTCCGAATCCGTAAGCTGATCGATTATCCTTATGCTCGCGCAATGTTCGAATCCATGATCGTCTACATCTTCGCTTCCTTTACTACGGAGCACTGGTTTGCTGTCTCGTCGTGTACTCTGTTCTGGTTTCTGCTCGGGAATAATCTCACCGCAATTGATCAGCAGAATGCAGGAATCGATCATGAGAGTCCGGCAGGGGCGAAAGCTCTCGCCTAGGTGCTACGGGATGACGGCATCCCTGATAGTTTCGGAGCCTGGTGCTTCTGACCTCCATTGTTCCTGCGGTGATGCTGAGACGGAATGCGAGCTCGCATCGAGAGATCCATCGCAGTGTCAGACGCAAAGGCCGCGATTGTCTCCATTCAAGTCCCTCCGGTCTGCATGGGCCCTGGGATGAACCGGCAGAAGCTCTAAATGTAGTTTGGCAAGGTTATATATTTCGGTGCGGTCACGTAGAACAGCTCCATAGGCAGGGGTTGGCAGCCCACGAGAGTGTCTTATCTCATTTGACTCGAGTGCCGACAGTGTGCATAGGGTGGCAACAGGATAGTCTACCTCCGTGCCAGAGATGGCGAGGAAGAGTGGCATGCATCCGGATGCGACCGGCAAGAAGGGGATTTGAGTCGTGTGCTGGTGCTCATAGCATCGATGGGCCTGGAAATAGGCTGATGAACTCGTTCAGGACAAGCAATGTCTTCAATAGAGCTATTCGAATCGTCGAAGGGATCGTTTAAGTGGTGCAGAACAGTCAATGCAAGATAATATGATGGCTTGAGGACCGGCGGTGATGCGGGCCGCGTGAGCTGCGACGCTCAGATCGGGTTCCCCGTCGGGAAGTCGCTGAGATTGTACTCTCGAAATGGCATAAAGACACAAAAGTGAATCGGAGAGTGTTATGAAGCTGAGATATTGGCTAATGGACGCAGGCTCTAAAGTCGTGCGCACGGCGCGTTTTTACTGGTACCGAGTGCTCGGATACTCGGGTATTGAGAAGGGGGTGATCCTTGAGAGTAAACTGGTCCTCGATAAAGTTCATCCGCAAGGGATTCACATTGGTGCCAATACGTTGATTGCAAGTCATGCCCTGATCTTGTGCCATGAACATGTGTACAGGGATGCGATGGACTCGCGAGCGCCGTGGGTGACTGACACCTATATCGGGCGGAATTGTTTTATCGGGGTTCGAGCGACAGTCCTGCCAGGCGTTAGAATTGGAGACGAGGTGATTGTAGGCGCGTCTGCCGTGGTTACAAAGGATGTTCCGTCAAATTGCGTAGTTGTCGGAAATCCTGGACGGATCGTGAAGAGGAATATCAGGATGAACAACAAGGCCGCACTTGTCACTGCAAACGGTACCAGGCAATCCGGGAAACCATCCGGCTCTAGCGGCGCGAGCACCGAGGTGTAACAGTTCTCTGCGCACTTTGCGAGTTATTCAAATCGCCCCGACAGAGCGTGAAGAACGAAGCGTAAATAAGCGAATCCAACGTTGGCTATGGGAAAGTCAATGCGGTCTTGACCGGGAGGAGATACAGATGCGTGTCTATTTGGCAGGAGTCGGCGGAATGCTTGGTGAAGCCCTTCATAGGGTGCTCGCCGAGCAGCACGAACTCCTTTGTACAGATCTGAATGTTAATGAAGCTTGGCTTGAGAAGTGTGATTTTCGCGATTTCCATGAGTACGAAGCGAGCATTTCTAGATTTGAGCCAGAGATCCTGATGCACATTGGGGCGCACACGAGCCTGGAGTATTGTGAAACCAATCCAGATGATGCGTACCGGACCAATACGTTGGCGGTTGAGCACGCCGCCACCTTTGCGCAAGCACACGGGATTCCGCTGGTGTACATCAGCACGGCCGGGATATTCGACGGGCGGAAGGAGTTCTATGACGATTGGGATGAGCCAAAGCCACTGGGAGTCTACGCTCGAGCAAAGTATCTAGGAGAAGTGTTGGTCCAGACCCGGGTTCCCAAGCATTTCATTTTCCGTGCGGGATGGATGATGGGCGGTGGTCCCAAGAAGGACAAGAAGTTTATCAATCTTCTTGCAAAGCAACTTGCAAATGGGGTTACTGACCTTCACATAGTCAATGACAAGCTTGGGACTCCAACCTATACTGTTGACTTTGCCCGTAATCTCGCAGCGATGATTGAAACTAAGTACTATGGCGTTTATAATATGGTTTGCGGAGGAGAAACAAGCAGGTTGGAGGTTGCCCAGGAACTCGTTCAGTTGCTTAAACTACAGGAGAGGGTGACCATCACCCCTGTGTCTTCCGATTATTTCGCTAAGCAGTTCTTTGCACCGCGCCCTGCTTGTGAGCGTCTGGTTAACTATAAGCTGGGGCTCAGAAGCATGGACATGATGCGCGATTGGCGTGTGGCTCTGTCCGAGTACATTAGTAACTATTTTGCGGACTATGTTAGGCCGTTCGCCCCGGATTACATAATGGAGAATGCGCTAGAAGAGCAGATCCAATGAGCGAAAGCCTCCGCATCGCCGCTTTCGGATTCCGCAGTTTGCCGCCGCGAGCCGGCGCTGCGGGTGCCGACAAATTCGCGCTGGAACTGTTTCCGCGGCTCGCTGCCCGAGGCCATCATGTTGTCGCCTATACTCGGATTTATTCGAACGAAGCTCTAACGCCGCCACACTCTTTCAAGGGTGTATGTGTTCGTGGTCTTCGTACGTCCAAGCGCGCTGGGCTCGAAGCTTTCTGGCATTCCGCCCAGGCAACTTGGGACATTGTTGTTCACAACCGGGCTGACATTGTGCATATTCAGAACGGAGGCAACAGCCCATTTGCTGCCGTTCTCCGTTTGTTTGGGAAAAGGACATACCTGAGTGAAGACGGGAACGAGTGGGAACGGGAGAAATGGTCAGCGCTAGGGAAAGCATACCTGCAGATGACTATGTACCTGACCTCTTTCGTGCACAACGAAGTTATTTTCGACAATGTCTTTACTCGTGCCTATTTCGAGAAACGGTTCAGTCGGAAATACGCGTTTATCCCTTTTGGAGCTGATGTAGCCTACGACCCGGCGGATGAGAGTATCCTTGGTGAAATCGGGTTGACAAGAGGCAATTATTTTCTCTTCGTAGGCCGGTTCATTCCGGACAAGGGGTTGCACTATTTGCTCCCAGCGTTCGGGAAGGTTAAGACCGACAAGAAGCTAGTGCTGATTGGCGGCAGTCCGCACCCGTGCGAGTACGAGCGGCAGCTCTTTGCATGCGCCGATTCGCGCGTGATATTTCCTGGCTACATTTATGGTGGAGGAGTACATGCGTTAATGCGCAACTGCTATGCCTATGTGCAACCGTCAGATCTCGAGGGGCTTTCGCCTGTAGTCCTGGAAAGTTCCTATCTGGGCGCGCCAGTGATATGCAGCGACATTGATGAGAATCGTTACGCTTTGCGTGAACATGGCATCTATTTCGCCAAGAGCAACATCGATGACCTTGCTCGGACGTTGACCGCAGTCTTGAACGATCCGCTGTGGTTGCAGGCGAGGGGTTTGGCACAAATGGAGTACGTCAAGAATACATTTTCCTGGGATCGGGTCGTAGACGAGCATTTGAGAATATTTCAGAATGGGAAGATGGTCCACGAGTGAGAAGTAAAAGGGGAGATAAGTAAATGCTGCGTGTCGCAATCATTGGTTTGGGGAAGATGGGCCTGTCCCTTTATTCCATCATCAATATGCATGACGATGTTGAAGTTGCGGGAGTCTGCGACAAATCTGGTTATTTGCTCGACATTTTGAAGAAGTATACGGGTGTCGGAGTGTATACCGATTACGTGGAGATGTTCGATAAGGAAGACCTGGATGCCGTGTTGGTCGCTACACCTCCGAAAATGCATTATGCAATAGTCAAAATGGCGATCGAGAAAGGGATTCACGTATATTGCGAGAAGCCTTTCACCCTTGACCCTGCACAGTCGCGGGAACTGGCGAGTCTTGCCCAGGCTAGGGGGCTTGTCAACCAGGTTGGCTACCATTACCGCTTTGTCGGTGCCTTCCAGGAGGTTAAGCGGCTGCTTGATCTGAAGGCAATCGGCAAGGTTAGCCATGTGCTGGCTGAGGCATACGGACCGGTGGTGTTGCGCCGTAAAGATTCCACTTGGCGGACTGATCGCAAACAGGGCGGCGGCTGTGTTTATGACTATGCCGCCCACCCGCTCAACTTGGTCACTTGGTTCCTCGGAACTCCAAGTCGAGCAGGAGGGGGGGTGCTCAATAGTATCTTCTCAGAAGAGACTGACGACGAGGTTTACGGCACGCTGTTTTTTGAAGACGGCGTCAGCGCCCAGCTTTCGATAAACTGGAGTGACGAATCATACCGGAAGATGTCAACTAAGATTTCGATTTGGGGGACTAAAGGAAATATCACAGCTGATCGTCAGGAAGTGCATGTCTATCTTCGCGATAAAGCTGAAGTGCCCGAAGGCTATGTTCATGGATGGAACAGCCGCAACACTACCGAACTCACCAAGCCGGTATTTTTCTACGTTCGCGGTGAGGAATATTCTGCTGAGTTGGACCACTTTATAAAGTCAATACAGGGGAAGCATGACGTGCCCATCAGTAGTTTTGAAGGCGCTGCCGCGACCGACGAGGCGATCGCTATGCTGATCGCCGATGCTGTTACCTGCCGCTGACCGCTCGCTTACGGAGAAGAAATGGATAAGTTGCTTTTTGGGGATAATCAGTTTTTCGGTGTTAACCATATGTCTGAAGAGAAAGCGCGCGCCCAAGCTATACGCTTCCAACGGCTAGACGCGATTATTAAGGTGCTCGATGTCGCCTACGATGAAGGAGTTAAGTCCTTTATGTGCACGACCCATGATCGTATCGGCCAGGTTGTCGATCACATGCGCGGAAATCCTGCACGCTATGCTGATTTCGAGTTCTATCCGTGCATGCCCTATGCGCACAAGTATGCCAACGCTATGACGGAAGATGGTTTAATCGGGGCAATTAAGCGTTTTGTGCCTCAGGACGGCTTACTGAGCGCGGCAGTTCGCGGCGGGATGTCTTTCGTGCGGAAGGATATCGAGGGTATTACCACCTTGCTCATTGACGCGGAAATGAAAATGTTCCAAGGGATGAAGACACCGGTCATTTTCTTGCAAAACGTGGTGGTCGATCTGCTACTCGGTCTTGGCATGAACGACGCGTTGTTGATTTTCGCTCAACATATCCGCGAGAGGAATCGGGCTGAGCCAGGGTTTATCACTATGAACCTACCGGTGCTGCTCGACGTGTTGGATGAACTGGGGATCGAGAACCCAATTGTATGCTCCAGCATTAATAAGTTGGGGTTTCGCATGTGCGGCGGAATCGAAGCTTATCGACGCGTGCTCCAGGAGCGCAAGTTCAGGGCCGTTGCCATGTCTGTTTTTGCTTCGGGGGCAATTCCCCCGGACGAAGCGATCGAATGGGTTGGCTCTCTACCCAATATTGAGTCAATCGTTTTCGGCGCATCAAGCCGAGCAAACATCCGTTCAACTAAGCAGCTTGTAGATAAATGCTGGAGCCTGAGTGATACATGCGCATAAGTGAGGATATTGAGCCCATCTGACGAGTGTCCCACGGGTGCTCGTCTGTGAATTTGGTGCAGCTGAATTCGTTTCCACGGAGTGGGTTGGCAGGGGGGGTCGGATTGAGGAACGAATTACAATCCGCAGCGTCTCCGCATTCGAACGCCACTTTGTCCGCGACCTTCCACTCCTGCTTCTTCTGCATTGAACGTGACGCCATCATCGGCCACGCGCACGCATTTGTGTCAGATGGGAATATGGGACCCTTACAATCTATCTTGAATCGATGGTATTGATCGCGCCAAACAAGGTCCCAGGTGTGAATCTGCGCCCAATGGCATCATCATTGAGAAAAGTCCGGTTCCCAATCTACTGCAAGGTAGGCATTTGAGGAAAATGCCCTCTATCTCGATTGAGGGCCCACTAAACGATCGCGACTATCGCTTTCACAGCTGTAATCAGGGTCGGGAAAGTTTGGTCGGCTAATCCCCGCGCAACTTCGGCGCCCGCCTTTCTATGTTCCTGGCAACCATCGATAAAGACGGTCGGCATCCCCAAATTCCTGCCGAACTCGATGTCCGAGAGTGAGTCGCCGATCATGACGCTTGTTGTGGCGTGGATCTTAGGGAATTGGGTGGCTGCCTGCTCAAAGAGTCCAGGAAGCGGTTTGCGGCAATTGCATTGGTGCTTATCGTGGGGACAGAAGAAGTAGCCGTCAACATGAGCGCCGTGGCTCTTCAGAAGGTCCTGGAATGCATCGTGAATGGAATTCACATCGTCAACCGAATAGAGTCCAAGGGAGACGCCGCGCTGGTTGCTGACTACGATGACCGTCAGTCCTGCGCGATTCATCATCTGGATTGCTTCCGGGACTCCGGGGAGAGGACGAAAATCGGCCCACCGTGTCACGTAGCATCCCTCGGGCATCTTTTCATTCAGGACGCCGTCCCGATCGAGGAACACTGTTTCAACTCTCGAGAATTCGGACAAGTTAGCCAAATCGATCACCTCACCATGATAGCAATCGGAGGCGTTGAAGTCTTGCCTGGCGTGGAGCGGGCGTTGAATGGGTATTCGCAAGTGCACGTGCAAACTGAGCACGCTGATTCAGTTTCGCGCCAGATGACGGCGGATTGTAGCTGGCGAAATTCGACCAACTGTATTGATGGGAGCTCTCAGGTCAATTGCGGCACAATCTTTGAGCGTTGGCGGCAGCCCGGTGACGCGCCGCATTGCTCTTTGTGTGGCATTCCTCAAGCCCATGAACTTAGTTTCTTCCGGCTGCGCGATAGTGCTGTTCGCTTCATCGTAAACGGGGTGCTCACTTCTCGTTTCGCCTTGGTGCGAAATCTCGTCTGTCGGATGCTCTGCGGCTTCGCCTGAAGCGTGACCAGGAGACTGTTTGCATGGCTCCTTGCGGTAATTCTGGGGCTAATTTCCGGGTTGCAATCCATGGGTGTAATCCACGAAAATCGTCTTACATATGAGAATGCGCAACTATATCCCTTTCGCTCTCCTTCTGTTGGCTACGTCCACGGCACTTTCCGCACAAAGCGTGTTGGGGCGCACATCCGACGATTGCGCGGGTGCTGGATGTGACCAGCCCCAGACATCGACTACTGGTGGAGACTCTGAAGCCGCGCCGGTCCGTTCCGAGGGCCGGATGACGAGCTCGGGAACCGAAAGCGCAACCATAAGTGCGGGAACTGAAAGCGTAACCCGAAATGGGGGAACCGAAAACGCAACCCGAGAGGCTGGGGCCGAAAGCACTGCACGGGGCGGCAAAAACATCGTTCTTCCACCGCAACGGGCCTTGCCGGCAGATCCTCCGACCGAATTTCAGCAGCTTGTTTCAGCAGCTACTGGCCAGGCGCTGACGGTTTATGGTGCCAGCCTTTTTCGCAATGTTCCTTCCACGTTTTCTCCCATCGATCTCGCGCCGGTTACATCGGACTACGCGATTGGGCCGGAAGACGAGTTGCGCGTGCGCATTTGGGGAGGCACCAACTACAGCGGCAATCTGCGCGTCGATCGCTCGGGCAATGTGTACTTGCCGGAAGCAGGTTCCGTTCACGTCGCGGGTTTGAAATTTGGTGAATTGGATCAGCATCTGCGCGCGGCGTTAGCGCGGGTCTATCGCAACTTCGACCTTTCCGTGGATATTGGCCGCATTCGTTCGATGCAGATATACGTTACTGGCCAGGCGCGGCGGCCTGGCGTGTACACCGTCAGCTCACTTAGTTCTTTAGTAGACGCTTTGTTTGCCAGTGGAGGCCCATCGCCGCAGGGATCGCTCCGTCACATTCTGCTGAAGCGGGAAGGAAAGGAGATCGCGGATTTCGATCTCTATGCACTGCTGATGCAGGGCGACAAATCGCACGACATGCGCCTGTTGCCGGAGGATGTTCTCTATATACCAGGCAGCGGTCGGCAGGTAGCGATCACTGGTAGTATCCGCAATCCAGCCATTTATGAGCTGCGTGGGCAGGAAACCATCGCCGACCTGCTGGAGATGGCGGGCAAGACCACGGTTCTGTCTTCCAATGCGCGTATCTCACTGGAGCGGGTTGGGCCAGACAAGCAGCGCCAGGCCATGGAGTTTGCACTGGATGCGGCAGGCACAACAGCCAAATTGGAAGATGGCGATATTCTGCACATCTACTCCATTCTGCCTAATTACAAGAACACGGTCGCTATACGCGGCAATGTTGCGAACCCAGGACATTTCAGCTTCAAGCCGGGAATGCACTTGAGCGATCTGATTCCAGATCGAGATTCCCTGGTTACACGGGATTACTGGTGGAATCGCAGCCGGCTTGGGATGCAGGGAGCTGACTTCGCACCGGCTCCCAAGGCTGCAATTGGAACGGCTAGAGTAGGTGGTGCTGCGATCGCCGAGCCACAGAGCCTAGAAACTCCCAAAACAGACGTGCATCTGCTCTCCCCGGAGATCAATTGGGGATATGCCGTCATCGAGCGCCTCGATCCAGATACGCTGCGTACTTCGCTCATCCCCTTCGATTTGGGCAAGTTGGTTCTGCATCATGACGCCAGCCAAGACCTCGCGTTGCAGGCGGGCGATACGGTGACGATTTTTTCTCAGGCCGACATCAATGTCCCACGCGACGATCAAACCAAATATGTGAAGCTCGAAGGCGAGTTTGTCCACGCCGGGATTTATAGTGTGCAGCCGGGAGAATCTTTGCGCGATCTGGTGACTCGTGCGGGCGGCTTCTCCAGCATGGCCTATCTTTATGGCTCGGAGTTTACCCGCGAATCGACCCGCATTCTGCAACAACAGCACATCGATTCCTACCTCCGCAGTCTTGATTTTCAGATGGAGCGGAATGCCCAGGAGATTACAGCCTACTCGCTCTCGAACCCATCGAACTCAGATAGCACTGGAACTGGAGCCAAAGCGGTTCAGACGGCACAACAGGGTCTCCTTGCCAAGATCGCAGCCGTGCGCGCAACTGGACGCATCGTTCTCCAAATGCGTCCAAACAGCGCCGGCGTTGAGGCTATTCCTCCCATTGCCCTAGAAGATAAGGATACTTTTATCGTTCCCAGTATTCCGGCCACGGTCTTTGTAGTGGGTTCTGTCTTCAACCAGAACGCTTTCATCTACCGGCCTAAGAACACCGTGGGTGAGTACCTGAAGCTGGCAGGAGGCCCAACGCGAACAGCCGATAAAAGGTATGCCTTCCTATTGCGCGCCGATGGGTCGATACTGAGTCGTGCTGAAAGCAATGGCTTCCGGGGGAGTTCCTTCGAAAAAGCTCGCTTGAATCCAGGGGACTGTATCGTCATTCCTGAGAAAGCGGTACGTCTCTCCAGTTCGAAGGCCATTTTGGACTGGAGTCAGTCCATATCCTCCATGGCGATGAGCGGTATTATTGCCAGCAAGCTGTAGCAAGAATGTCCGGCACGACTGAAGCGCAGCACCAAGCTTCAGTCGTGCTTTTTTTGATGATCTGCAGATACCTGCCCATGACCTCGCGTGTTTTTACTGATCCGGCACTTCTCGATTTCTAACGGCTCCGTGGTCCCCTAATATGCCTTCTATCTGCCGTAATATCTGTGCGTTACGGGAAGTATCAGGTATCTGTTTCGGACACGCTTGTTTTCTGTCTATAATCGATTCTTCTGAGTCCGGCAGCGAAGCGAGATCATTCCCTGGGTGACGCAGCAAGTGCTGGTTGCCAACGGGGATTGACTCGAAGAGATGTATTCACGGTTTAGGTAAACCAGCGCCGCGAGCGCCCAAGTCTGTGCAGAAGGGTACGTGTTCCAATGAACGATAAACACTGCGATGTTGCAATAATTGGTGCTGGGATCGTCGGGCTCGCCGTAGGCCTGCAACTTCTTCGTAAGCATCCGGGCGCCAAGGTCGTGGTTCTTGAGAAAGAGCGCGAGGTTGCCTTTCATCAGACCGGCCATAACAGCGGTGTGTTGCACTCCGGCCTCTATTACAAACCGGGATCGCTCAAGGCGCGGCTCTGTGTCGAGGGCAGGGCGGCCATGATCCAGTTTTGCCAGGAACGGGGGATTCCATTCCAGATCTGCGGCAAGATCATTGTCGCAACTGAAGAGCGCGAAATCCCCGGCTTGAAGGAACTGCTCCGCCGCGGGCTCGCAAACGGAGTCACCGGCTTGAGGGAGATCGATGCTGCGGAGATTCGCGAAATCGAGCCGCACGCATCCGGAATATCCGGCTTGCACGTGCCCACCACCGGCATCACCGATTTCAAAAGGGTCTCGGCTGAGTTCGCCAAGCTCATTCAGGAGGCGGGCGGCGAGGTCCTCACCAACTCTGGCGTAACGGGGATCGTGTACGAGGCCGAATCCGTCGTTCTGGAAACGGCTTCCGGTTCGGTCCATGCGCGCTTCGTGGTCAATTGCGCCGGTCTGCACAGCGATCGCATTGCCAGAATGGCCGGAGCCAGCCTTGGGCTTCGCATTGTGCCCTTTCGCGGCGAATACTACGAACTCGTGCCGGCCAAGCACTATCTCATCAAGGGGCTGGTCTATCCGGTCGCCGATCCCCGCTTTCCATTCCTCGGAGTGCACTTTACGCGGCGCATTCATGGAGGCGTCGAAGCAGGCCCCAATGCGGTGCTTTCTTTCAAACGCGAGGGGTATTCGCGCACCTCCTTCAACATCGCCGATGCCCTCTCGACGGCGTTGTTCCCTGGGTTCTGGAAGATGGCTTCCCGTAATATGAAGAGCGGCCTGGGCGAAATGTACCGGTCGTGGAACAAGGCGGCTTTCACGCATGCGCTGCAAAAGCTGTTGCCCGAACTGACCGGCAAGGATATTCAACCAGGCGGCTCCGGCGTGCGCGCACAGGCTTTGGATCGTTCTGGAAATCTGCTGGACGATTTCTATTTTGCCTACAAAGACAGGATTCTTCACGTCTGCAACGTGCCTTCGCCCGCGGCGACCGCCTCTCTGGTGATCGGCACGGAGATTGTTGCGACGCTGGAAGAGAATACCGACTTCAAGAAAGTGCAGGTTTCCCTGAGGGGTGAACTGGGAGCGGCGAACGTGCGCTGAGAGCCGCCGTTTTGCTGGCCGTGCCGAAAACCGGCGAGTTTCACTGGCCATTTCTTCGGTCATTGACATGCAACTTACGAGTTAGGGCGCTTTCACAAATCGTGGGATGCGTTGCCGGCGCGACGAAGAGCGCTTCCCGTTCTGCACCTTCGCGCGGTGGGCCGGGCTGCCGCGGCGCGGTGCATCGCGAAACCGAACAACGGCGCGGGGAATCGCCACTTTCAGCGCGCCTCGATCCCTTCCATCCTCACCCCATTCTGCCGGAATCTCTTCCCTCCCTCTCTCTCGAATCTCCACTTGGCAAGCGAAAATCCGAGGCTATCCACGATGGATGGCGCTGGACAGGTGTGTTTTCCGCGAAGATACTGTTCAGGGAGGTTCTTGGCTATGCCTTTGCAGTTGATTAGCAAGCACTTCGACGGCGATGTGGCGGTTCTGGCGCCGACCGTCCTGGGCGACGATCGCGGCTTTTTCATGGAAACTTATCGTTCTGACAACTTCCGCGATATGGGATTGCCCACCGACTGGGTGCAGGACAACCACTCGCGCTCGGCAAAAGGTGTCCTCCGCGGCCTTCACTTCCAATGGAGCCCGCCCATGGGCAAGCTGATGCGCGTCACCAGGGGCACGGCCTTTCTCGTGGCCGTCGATATTCGCAAGGGATCTCCCACGCTGGGACAGTGGCTGGGCATCGAGGTCAGCGCGGAAAACAAGAAGCAGGTGTTTGCGCCTTATGGATTCGCGCGCGGCTTTTGCGCTCTCGAAGATAACTGCGAGGTGCAGTACAAGTGCACCGGTATTTACAACTCCGGTGCGGAATCCGGAGTGCTCTACTGCGACCCGGAGATCGGTATCGAGTGGCCGCTCAAGGATGTGCAAGTCTCTGCCAAGGATGCCAAGGCGCAGACCTTGCGGGAATGGCTCGCCTCACCGCTCTCGGAGAATATCGTCTATCGGCCGCAGCAACCCGTGACCGAAGGAGAAAAATAAAATGAGGATTCTCATCGCCGGCGGCGCCGGTTACGTTGGCTGCGCACTGATCCCCCACCTTCTGGATCGCGGTTACGCCATCGATGTGGTTGACTTGTTCTGGTTTGGCAATAACCTCCCGAGCAACGTGGGTATTCTGCAGAAAGACATCTTCAGCCTCCAGGTGGCGGATCTCGAGGGCTACGATCAGGTGGTGTTCTTGGCCGGGCTGTCCAACGATCCCATGGCCGACTTTTCCCCCGCTAAAAACTTCATCTTCAATGCCTCGGCACCGGCCTATCTTGCGTACATTGCCAAAAAAGCCAAGGTGAAGCGGTACATCTACGCCAGTTCCTGCTCGGTATACGGATACACCGAGAACGAGCTCTTCGACGAAGATTGCCCGGTGAATTCCAACTACCCCTACGGCATCTCCAAGCTGCAAGGCGAGCGCGCGGTCATGCAGATGGTGGATTCGAGTTTCTCGGTGATCGCTCTGCGCAAGGGCACGGTGTCTGGCTACAGCCCGCGCATGCGTTACGACCTGATCGTGAATACCATGTTCAAGTGCGCGATGAAGGATGGGCTGATCTATGTCAACGATCCGGCCATCTGGAGGCCCTTCCTCAGCATCGAAGACACGGTCATGGCCTATACGCGCGCCATCGAGGCCAACGACTCGCTGAGCGGAATCTTCAACATTGCCTCGGGCAACCACACCGTGGGCGAGATCGCCGACCTGGTGAAGATGGCGGTCGAAGAAGAATACGGACGCAAGATCACTTTGAATATCAAACACATCAAGGATATGCGGAATTACAAAGTGTCGATCGAGCGGGCCAAGACCATTCTTAGCTTCCATGCCCATCACACCGTCAAGTCCATCGTGCGCAACCTGATTGTGAACCTCGACAAGTGCAAAGACTGGGACAACCCGATGTATTACAACATTCAGGTCTTCAAAGAGCTTGAGGCGCGTGAGTCCGGCGCGGACCCTGTCTTTCCCGTTGCCATGGGAGGCAAGAGATGAGGGTTGCTGTTCTTGGCTCGAATGGGCAGCTTGGCTCCGATGTCTGCGCGGCATTTCAGGGCAATGGCGACGAGATATCTCCGCTAACTCACGAGGACGTTGAACTCAGTTCCGCAGCCTCGGTCGAAGCGGCTCTTTCGGCCTGCGACCCGGAGTTCATTGTCAATACCGCGGCCATGCACCATGTGGAGAAATGCCAGGCAGACCCGGCGGCGGCCTTTGCGGCAAATGGAATCGGAGCAAAGAACGTGGCCGAGTGGGCCATGCGGGCGGGCGCAACGGTTGCCTACATCAGCACGGACTATGTCTTCGACGGCGCAAAGGGCACGCCGTACGTGGAAACCGACCTCGCCGCGCCGTTGAATGTCTACGGCATTACCAAGCTGGCGGGGGAGCACCTCACCGCGGCCTGCGCTGAGAAGTATTTTGTGCTCCGTGTCTCGGCTATCTACGGACATCGCCCATGCCGCGCCAAGGGCGGCCTGAACTTTGTCGAACTTATGCTGAAGTTATCCAGGGAGCGGGACAAACTGCGCGTGGTAGACGATGAATTTGTCACGCCAACCCCCACGGTGCAGATAGCCGCGCAGCTTGTTGCGCTCAGCCGGTCGCGCGATTACGGCCTCTACCACGCTACCGCGGAGGGCAGTTGCTCCTGGTATGAGTTCGCTCAGGAGATCTTCCGCGCCACCGGCAGCAGGGTATGCCTTGAGAAGGCCAGCCCTGGGGAGTTCCCGGCCAAGGTGCCCCGCCCGAAATACTCGGTGCTCGAGAATCGAGCGCTCAAAGCCAGACAGTTGAACGTCTTCACCGATTGGCGCGAAGGTCTCGACAATTACCTCAGGACGCGCCCGTAGCTGATTCCGCAAACCAAATGGTCGCGCGGGTTTTGAAACTCTACGACTTCGCGATCGAATAAAAGTGCGGCGTGACCGCAGTGGTCTCGCCGCCCTTTATGTTCTTCTCAGATCGCCGAGGCACGTTGAACCAGCCTGCCTGCTCATCCTGCTTCGCTCAAGCGGTCAGGATGACGCAGGCAGGGAGAAACTAGGCCTTGGGCACGGAATTGATGGTCTTCAGAATCTGCGAAACGATCTGGTAGGGATCGGCTTCCGAGTTCGGGCGGCGATCTTCAAGATAACCCTTGTATCCGTCGCGGATGAAGTTGACAGGCAGCCGGACCGAAGCGCCGCGATCCGAGAGGCCGTAGCTGAACTTGTCAATGGCCTGGGTCTCGTGCAACCCGGTCAAGCGCAGGTGGTTATCGGGACCGTACACAGCGATGTGCTCGGCAACGTTCTTCTCGAAGGCGCCCATGAGAGCTTCGAGGTAGGCCTTGCCGCCCACTTCGCGAATGTGCTTGGTCGAGAAGTTGGTGTGCATTCCAGAGCCGTTCCAATCGCCCTTGATCGGCTTGCAGTGCAGAACAACATCCACTTCGTACTTCTCGCACAGGCGCATCATCAAGTAGCGCGCAATCCACAGGTCGTCGGCTGCCTTCGCCGAGCCCTTGGCAAAGATCTGGAACTCCCATTGGCCCTTGGCCACTTCGGCGTTGATGCCCTCGTGGTTGATGCCGGCTGCCAGGCAAAGGTCCAGGTGCTCCTCGACGATCTGACGGGCAATGCTGCCCATGTACTTGTAGCCCACGCCGCAATAGTACGGGCCCTGGGGCGTAGTCGGATGGCCATCCTTCGGGAAGCCGAGCGGACGCCCATCCTTGTAGAGGAAGTACTCCTGCTCAAAGCCAACCCATAGGTCAGGGTCGTTCTCGATGGTGGCGCGCTTGTTTGAGGAATTCGGCGTGCCATCCGGGTGCATCACTTCGCAAAGCACCAGGTAAGCATCCTTGCGGGCAGCATCGGGATACAAAGCCACCGGCTTCAGAACGCAGTCGGATTTCTTGCCCTCGGCTTGCATCGTGGAACTGCCGTCGAAACCCCAAAGGGGAATATCGGAAAGGGTGGGTGCCTGGTCAAAGGTCTTCAGTTGGGTTTTGCCGCGCAGTTCGGGTATTGGCTCCTTGCCGTCGAGCCAGATGTATTCGAGCTTGTACTTTGGCATGAATCTCCTCTGGGATGAAAAAGATGCGGTTTCCACACAAGGTTATGGCCTGGGTCATAAGGAACCCATGAAGATTCGCTTGAAGAGTGACGGCGGCCACAAAACTCAGTGCCTGTGCGCCACCAGGATCATGAGCAGCAGAATCACCACCGGAATCAGCGCCAGGGCTGAAAAATAGAGAATCTTGCGCGGCAATTGCGCCTTCCGCTTGTTCCACTCCCGCAATTCCACTCGGTCTTCCACGCCCACTTGATCCAGATGCTCTAAATCCCAGGCAAAGGCGCTCGCCTTCGCGTACCGGTTCTTCGGGTCCCGCTCCAGGGCACGGTAAAGCACCTCCTGCAGCTCGGGCGAGATTGCGGGGTTGGCGATACGCGGCGGCATGGGATGGTTCAATAGACGGTCGTTCATAGCCGCCAGTGGAGACGGCCCGGTGAACGGGACCTTGCCCGAGAGCATTTCGTACAAAATCACGCCCATCGCATAGAGGTCGGAACGCCCATCGCCGCGCTTCCCCTTCACCTGTTCGGGAGAAATGTAGTTGGGAGTGCCCAGCGTAGCTGTGAAGTTGGCATAGGTGAGCCGCCGGGCTGCCGAATCGCCCGCGATGCCGAAATCGATCAGCTTGATGTTGTCCTGGTCGTCCACCATGATGTTCTCCGGCTTCAGGTCGCGGTGAACCACTCCATTGGCGTGAATGTATTCCAGGCCGTCCAGAACGGCCACCGTGATGCGAAGGGCGCGCTCCTGGGAAAACGGGCCTTCGTCGAGAATCTGCCGCAACAGGCGGCCCTCGCACCACTCCATCACCATGTAGACGCGCGAGCGCTTTTCTCCGCCAAAGACCCGCATCACCTTGGGATGATTGAGCTTTTCCCCGATTGCGGACTCGCGCTGGAAGCGGTCGAAGAGGATCGGATCGGCCTCCATGTCGGGATGGGGTATCTTCAGCGCAACGACCCGGTCGTCGCGTATGTCGATGGCGCGAAAGATTGAGGCCATGCCGCTGCGGGCAATCGGCGCCTCGATCCGGTAGGAATCGATCTGCGAGCCGGCTTCTATGCTGTCAAGAAAACCCATCGTGCGGCAAACTCCAAGGTGGAATAACCTTTACTGTACCGGGAAACTGCGCAAGGGAACAGTAAGGCTTCCATATGTCTTTTCCATGCTGTCTGAGAGAGGCGCTCAAGAAGGAAGCCGATAGGGCCGCCCGCGGTACATGCCAACCTGCTCCACGGCGCGGACACGGATCACCTGGGCGGTCGTGTTATCGCCCCCGTCGATCTCCACGGCGCGTGCCACCAGTTCGCAGGTCACTTCTTCAATATTCTTGTTTTGCGACACGATCGAGGCAATCTCCGAGTCGCTCATCTCGTTGTGCAGGCCGTCGGAGCACAGAACCAGCACGTCGCCTGCCTGCACGGTGATGGCCGTGGTATCGGGCGATACAAACATCTCCGGTCCCAGTGACCGGATCAGGATGTGGCGCGATTCCGACTGCGCCGCCTCTGCGGCAGAGAGCAGGCCCAGCTTTCGCTGCTCATTGACCCAGGTGTGATCCTGCGTGATGGCTTTCGCCTGCCCGTTGCGAACCAGATAACAGCGGGAATCGCCCACGTGGGAAACCACGGCCTGATCGTACCGCAGCGCGCACGCCACCAGTGTAGTGGCCATCTTCTTGCCTCGGTACTCCTGCGCCAGTCCGCAATCGTGCACCGTGGCGTTGGCATGCTGGATCAGCCGCGGTAACAGGCTCACCAGCATGGTGTCGGCTTGGGCTTGGCCAAACTCCTCGGTTAGGACTTTGATGGCGGTGGAGGAGGCCACTTCGCCCAGGTCCATGCCGCCCACCCCGTCGGCAACGGCAAAAAGAAAGCCGTGGGATCTCCTCTGCTGGCGCGAGGCGGGTATAAACCAGCCCATCGCGTCTTCGTTGTTGGTGCGGACTTTGCCGAAATCGCTTGCCTGGCTGTACTGTACATCCAACATGGGCGCTATCGCCTCGATCGGTATTCCCGCTCGCCACGGGAAAGGTGCTTTAGAGATTGTGAAGCATCGACTCAAAAAAGACCACTGGATGGAACACCTTCGATCGGCTCCGTGAAGAGATCGAAGGTAAAGTTCCACCCAGCGGCAGGAAGAAGGTTGGAGCGGCGTTGACGGAGGCTGCTACTTGGCTTCGAGCAAGATCGCTTTGCCCTTGGCCTTGGAGGAGCGGATGAAGTAGATGGCTCCGTAGATGCCCCAGACAGCGGAGATGCCTAGAGCCAACAGAGGTTCTTTAAAGGTGCCCAGCCCGAAGACGGGGCTGATGATATAGAACGCCATCAGGACCAGGTTGGCCAGCAACCCGAACCCGGGAATGAGCAGGTGAAACACCACGTTGTAGTCCGGGCGCTTGTGGTAGGCAACAATGCACAGGAAGCAGCTCAGTGCGTAGAGAATGAAGGTGCCGAAGTTCGAGGTTAGTGTGATGGTCAACAGCGAGTTAGGCAGAGCTGCCAGCTGATCGTGCGTAAGGTAGCCCCAGTTAGAGAAGATCCCGTGCGGCAGCGCGGCGATTGCGGCATCGGTAGGCGCCGCTGCGTCGCCGAAGACCAGCGAGACGGCGATGACGCCGATGACCGCGGAGATGACGGCCAGCGTCCAGATGGCTTTGCGCGGACTGAGCGACTTGGCATGCAGCATGCCGAAGTGCTCGGGAGCCTCGTCGTCCTTGCCCATCGCATAGGTCACGCGGGCGCCGGTGTTCATGCAGCTCAGGGTGGTGCCGATCAGCGCCAGGAAGACGGTGAAGGCTTCCGCCAGCATGAAGTACTTCCCGTTTCCGTGGCCCAGCAGGCCGTCGCCGACAATGATCATCATGTCGCCGATGGGTGCCGCGGAGGTGGATGCGGCGGCCATCGTATATCCGGAGTTAAGAAAGTAGTTGGCCGCGAAATACTCTATCAGATAGCAAACCAGGCCCTGAATCAGAAGCGAACCAATGACGGCGATCGGTATATGCTTGGTCGGATTCTTTGCCTCGCCTCCCATCGCGGTTACCGATTCGAATCCTACCAGAATGAGAATTGCGACCGTGGCCTGAATGAACAGGTAGCTGAACTTGTGCGGTGCAACCACCGAAGCAGCAGAAGTGTGGCTGAGGAAGGCGCCGGTGGCATCCTTCTCCGGGTAGTCGATGGTGAAGGGAACTGGCTTGCCGGCAGCGTCCAGCAAGGGCAGCGGCGTCTGGCTGGCATCGCGAATTACGGCCCCGGTCTTGTCGGTGGCGAACTGATAGTTGTAGGTCGCCAGCGTCTGTCCGTCGTACTGGAAGGCCGCCGCGCCTGCCGGATGGCTGGTGCGATAGCCGATCGCCAGCACGCTGAAGATCAGCAGTGCAGAGATCTGAATGATGTTGATGGCCAGGTTGACGGCCGTCGAAGCGCCCGCGCCCTTGGTGGCGATCCAGCCGACAAAGAACGAGAAGACAACTGCAACCAGCGCCATGAACAACGGGCCCGGGTTCGAGCCGTTCATTGTGTTGGGATAGAGAAAGCCCACGACATAACCCATGAATATACCCGTCGTGGCGACCATTACGCCGGGATAAACCCAGTAGTAAAGGTGAGAGCCCCAGCCCACGATGAATTTGGCGATACGCGCATACTTGAAGGTTGCGTCCTTTGACAGAAGCGCCTGCTCGGCATAGTAGTAACTCGACCCGGTGCCGGGATAAAGCTTCGAAATCTCAGCGTAGGCGACAGCGGTGGCCAGGCACAGCAGCAAGGCGCCGAAGATGCCCAGCCACATGGCTGGCGCGGTAGTGCCCGTAGTGGCCTGGATGAAGAAAGTGAGCCAAAGGAAGGCGCCGGGGGCTATGAGTGCCATTGCGTTGCTGGTCAGCCCGGTTAGCCCTAGCGTGGCCTGCATCTGAGGTGCTTTTTGTTCTGCCATGATCATTCTCCCGTTGTTAGTAGGGTTGTATGGCTGCTCCCGGGGCTTGCCGCCGGGATACTGCTGGTTCGCTCTTTTGCGAATTCCCGCTCGGCCCCGAACGGCAAGGGGACTTAGTTAGTTGAATCCTAAGTTGCGCGTTATAAAGATGAAATGAAGAAGCGCAAGTTAGAAAACGGCGGTATGTTCCCGTCTGTTTTCTCGCACACTCCAGCCGTGCCCACCCGAAGGCAGGACGGCTGAAAGGTGCTTTGCGGAAGGAACTGGCGCCTGGTAACGGAATGTGCTCCAGCGCTTTGTCGTCTCTATTTTCCGGCGATGTTGCTGCCGAAGATAAAGCCGAATTCAGCTACTGCCCGGAACTGGCTTGGATCGTTTCCTGCTTTGCCGAAGAGGTCTCCCGCCGTGGTGTTGGAAGCGTGCACGTATGCGAGATCCATCCGGGCAAAGAAGCCGCCCTTCTGATAAGTGGGCGTCGCGGTGAAAGTTGTGCCTGCGCTGCCGGACCCAAAGCCCAACATGTTCACCGATCCGTCGGTTGCGCTTCCCGAACTGGTGAGGTATTCCACGCGCACCGGAAGCGAGAAGCCGCTCTTGAACGCGTAGCTCACGTTCGCCGCACCGCCCGTTGCGGATGTCCCCTTGGTGACGCCTACCTTCGCGTTGGTCGGCAGCTTGCCGTACTGGAAGTACGGCGAAACGATCCATGGCCCCTTGGTGTACGTATAGATCACCGCGTGCATATAGCCGTTGTTCTGCACCGGTGTGGCCGCCGTTTGATAGGCAGTCTGCCCGAGGTTTCCCATCCCGTCGTACACCAGGCTGTGAGGACCCTTGGTAAGGGTCGCCGAGCCCGAGAGCCACGAGTAGCGGTTGGAATAGTAACCGTCGTTCCAGCTTACCGAGGCGCTCAGAACCTTGTTCAGCACCTGGTTCACCTGGATGCCGCGATTGACCGCGTTCTCCTGATTCCAGACGATGCCGCGTTCAATGTTGAAGTTCTGGTAGGTGAATGTGGACTCGGCGCCCATCAATGTGGGCAGAGAGCCAAGCAGAAACTGAGTGTTCTTTCCTACCGGCAGCTTCACGTAGGCGACCGGAACAGGCCCATAGAAGTTCTTCACTGTATCTTCCGCGCTGACAAACGGCACGGCGAGCGTCGGCATGGTGTAGGCACCTGCCTGGATGTAGTACTGGAGCTTGCCATCCGCCTTCTGAATGAAGATTTCCCCGTTGCTGAGAGTGGCCTGCTTCGTGTCGTCTCCGGTTACGGGATTGTTCTGGCCCAGCGCAAAGCCGGTGACAATGCCGTTCACAGAGAGCTTGCCGAACGGGCCGGCGTCGAAGACAGCGGGCGGTACCCACGTGAGCGGACCCGTGAGTACAAACGTGGAGAGCGGAGCGGGTGCGTCTGCGGGAGCTGCGGGCGCCGCGGGCGCCTGTGCAGCTGCGGGGGCTGCTGCCGGTGCGGGGGCTGGCGTCGCCGGTGCTTGTGCGCCGGCTGTCAAGGCGATTGCCATGGCTGCTCCAGCCATCGATTGAAGTAGGTGCTTCGGGGTCAATTTCATCGGCACTGTTCCTCCCAGTAAAAGTAGTTGTGTATGACGAACCATGAAGTCAGCCAAGTAAGTGTTGGCATAAGAATGGTGCACTGCGCGGCCTGTGTTCTTTCCAGGTATTCAACTCCACGCAGATGGTTGCCCGCGCAGCTTTCGAGAGTTAGTTCCCGAATGCGCTGAACGCTAGATTCTGAGTTGGTTCGGCCGTTGCGGCTTAACACTAGTAATGCAAAGACTTCATAAAGAACATATGAGGAAGACAAAAGAATTTGCCGGCGCTTTTGCGGAACCGTTATGCGGAAGATGGCGCAAGACCAACTCACAAAACAGGATAGAGCGGATTGGTTTCGAATGCGGATGGCCGGCGCATGAGGAAAAAATGAGTACCTGCTAAAATCCTCTTACGTTTCTTCGTCAACCCGTCGGCCAGGCAAGAACATTTCGAGCCTCAATTGTGTTGCCTGTTTGCTCTTCCAAATGAACGCTCAAATTCTCAAGGGCTCCTGGACATCGAGGGCTTGGCTTTCCCGCAGGTTCGTTGCAATCTATAAGGTGGGTGGCTGCTTGTCATCAGGTTACATCCCCGTTCGCTCGATCTTTGGCGCCAGGCGTTTGCGTGGCTCAGGGCCCCGCGTCCTTCTGTTCGCGCTCGAGTGCGCGTTGGGAATCGTAACGGTTGTGCTGGTAGCGGCGTTTGCTCATTGGGCACAGTGGCTGCTTCCCGTCGCCGTCCTGTTGTTCCTCCTCATTGTGGTTCCCACTGCTTTGCTGTGCGGCTTCTGGCAGGCGGTGATCGTCTCTCTCTCCGCTGTCCTGGTGCATAGCTATTTCACCGTTCGCCGGGCCCCTTTCCAATCCTCGCCCAATCCCGCTGAAGACCCGGTCAACACCGTTACGCTCCTGGTCTTCGTTCTGGTTGCTTTGGTGGTCAGCCGCCTCTCCGCGCGCGTGACCGGACATGCCAAGGAAGCCGAGTGGAACGCCCGGCAGATGCAGGACCTGTACGAATTCACCCGCCGCACCTTGCAGATGAATCTCCATGTCGAGCCCGGACCGCAGTTGGCGGAACTGGTCCACGAGATATTTGCGCTGGAGGCCGTGGTGGTCTTCGATTCCGACCTTCACGAGATCTATCAGGCCGGGTTTTGGGAGTCGAACCCCCAGGAACTGGCTCAGAATGTCTATTACTTCGAGACCTCCGATGACGATCCGGAAACCGGAGTGGGACGCCGCGTTCTTCGCCTGGGTACCGTTCCCATCGGCAGCCTGGTCGTGCGTGGCGACACCAGCCCGTTGACCAACAACGCCATTGCCTCGCTGATCGCCGTCACCTTCGACCGCTATCGCGCCTTCGCCAACGAGAGCCACCTCGAAGCCGAGCGCCGCACCGAGCAGCTTCGCGCCACCGTCCTCGATAGCCTCGCCCACGCCTATAAGACCCCGCTGACCGCCATTCGCGCCGCCAGCACGGGCCTGGAAGAGATGGGCCGCCTTTCCCCCGGCCAGGCTGATTTGGTGTCGCTGATCGACGAGCAGACCGGCGTTTTGAGCGAGCTGACCACCCGCCTGTTGACCACCGCTCGCTTGGATGCCGGCGAGGTCACCCTCCACTCTGCCCCGGTGGGCGTAGACTCGCTCATTGAGGAGGTGGTGGCCAGCCTCAGAGACCGCCTGGCAAGTCAGAAGGTGGTCATCGATGTGCAAGGGGACGGCATGGTGCTTTGCTGCGACCGCCAGTTGATCGTCATGCTGCTCACGCAGTACATTGACAACGCCTGCAAATACTCCATCTTCGGCACTCCCATCACCATCCGTGCCGTGCAGACTCACGCCGAGATGGTCTTCTCGGTGCACGGATTTAGCCCTGTGATTCCCATGGCCGATCGTGAGCGCATCTTCGATCGCTACTATCGTTCCTCGACCTACTCCAATCGCGCCGCCGGCACGGGAATCGGCCTCTCGGTGGCCAAGCGCGCGGCGCTGGCGCACGGCGGCCATGTCTGGGTCACCAGCAGCGAGCTTGGAGGAACCACGTTTTTTGCGGCAATCCCAACTCCAGTTACGAATAGGTGTTCATGATGAGCCAGCCTGAGATCCGCATTCTTATTGTTGACGACGAAGCAGCTATCCGCCGGGCCCTCCGGCCCCCGTTGCTGGAACTCGGCTTTCAGGTCACCGAAGCCGCGCGCGGCGAAGAGGCCCTGCAAATGCTCCGCGCCGCTCCCTGTGACGCGGTACTGCTCGACATCAATATGCCCGGCATCGGCGGCTTGGAGACGCTGCGCCGCATTCGCGCGGCCTCTCCCCGCCTGCCCGTCCTCATGCTCACCGTCCGCGACGGCGAAGAGGAGAAGGTCGAAGCGCTGGAACTTGGCGCCGACGACTATGTCACCAAGCCCTTCAGCACCCGCGAATTGATCGCGCGCATTCGCACCGCGGTGCGCCGCGTCCGCGCCCCCGTCCGCGCCGAGGACGCTCCCATCGAAATTGGAGAAATTCGTCTCGACCCGGTCAAGCGCGCCGTCACCAAGCGGAGTGAGGCCGTCCATCTCACCCGCAAGGAGTTCGACATCCTCCACTGCCTGATGAGCCGCGCCGGGCGCGTCATCACCTATGCCCGCCTGCTCACCGCAGTCTGGGGCCCCGACTGCCGCGAGGAAGTCGAGTACCTGCGCACCTTCGTCCGCCAGTTGCGCAAGAAGATCGAGGACGACCCCTCCAATCCCCTCTATCTCCTCACCGATGTCTATGTGGGATACCGCTTTGCCGACGCCCAGATGTTCCTGGAGGAAACCGGCCAAGACGCTCCTCAAGAGGGCGAACTGGAAGCCGAGCGGTAGAGTCCTCTCGCGGATGGCCGAAGGTCTGGGTGCCTGGCTGGGTGCCCTTTGGGCAACGCGTCTTTGTTCTTGCGGCTTGCGTGGGAGGTCCGCTCATCCCTCATCCCTGTCATCCTGAGCGACCCGGATCCTCAGCGCAGCGAAGGAGAATGGGGAGTCGAAGGACCTGCGGTCGCTTTTGCATTTCTATTGCACAACCCAACCCTGAATCCTGGGTGCCCCTGGTCCGGGTTCTCGGACCAGGGAACGCAACAGACCGCACCCACGGTGTGGCCAAAGGCCGCGTCTGCCCCCGCAGGTGGTTACTCGTCGTAGTGCAGCAGGGCAGGTGGCCCGTTCATCGGCTCCGAAGAATCGCCATGAGACATGAGAAGCTGTGCCCCGTTCATCGCAGTTTTATCGCGATGAGCGGGCCGGGTGCCCCAGGTCCCGTTTCCGAGACCTGGAAGTTCCCGCTGGACGCGAAGTCCCTACTCGTCGTAGTGCAGCAGGCTGAAAACGTCGAAATCCTTGAACCGGTCGCGGCCCTTCAGGAAGTCCAGTTCCACGGCAAAGGCCAGCCCGGCGATCTCCCCGCCCAACTGCTTCACCAGTTTCACGGTCGCTTCCATGGTGCCCCCGGTGGCCAGCAGGTCGTCCACCAGCACCACGCGCTGTCCCGGCTGAATCGCGTCCAGGTGAATCTCCAGGGTGTCGGAGCCGTACTCCAGGTCGTAGGTCACTCGCGCCACCGGGGCCGGCAGCTTGCGTGGTTTGCGCACCGGCACGAACCCGGCGTTCAGCCGATAGGCCAGGGCGGGGCCAAAGATGAATCCCCGCGCCTCGATGCCCAGCACCAGGTCCACCTTCTGCGCAATGTAGTGGGCCGCCAGCGCGTCGATCATCTGCGCAAACCCGGTCTTGTCCTTCAGCAGCGTGGTGATGTCGTAGAACAGAATTCCTGGCTTGGGAAAGTCGGGTACAGTGCGCACCAGCGCCTTCAGGGCTTCCACATTGACGGGCTTGATTGCT
>Ga0181520_10002198_pt1 | contig 37016 bp, 33 predicted proteins | sample PEATcosm2014_Bin_29_FD_132451 | JGI IMG/M metagenome (GOLD analysis project Ga0181520, IMG submission 132451) | Peatland microbial communities from MTU Mesocosm Facility, Houghton, MI, USA - PEATcosm2014_Bin02_30_metaG | ecosystem: Environmental > Terrestrial > Soil > Wetlands > Peat | place... | reverse complement strand
GCCGGGGTCGTTGTCGGGGGATAATTCTTGTTGACCATAGTTGCCGCCTCCTGGGCGTCGGCATGCACAAGGTGGCGGACAAACATGCCCACGCCCAGCGCCGCCTCAGCGTTCAGAAATTGTATGAGATGGGCGGCTTCCGTGACATCACGTGATCGACCGGTGATGAGGAGCGTCTTGGAGCCATTGGGGTTCGGCACGATCGAGGACGGCGCGAGTGGGTTATGCCGTGGTATTTCCACAGCATTGGTGTCCGGCATAACAAGGGCCACGAAACTGTCCAGTTCTGGTAGTTGCGCCGGATCAACGAAGAACTGAAGCGATGTTGGATCGGAGAAGTTCAATTTTGCCAGAGCGACGCGGTCACCGACAATGAGAATGTACCCCATCGGCACCAACCCATAGCCGTCGGCCTCCAGGGCCGTGTCGAGAAGAGTTGGGAGATCGTCGCTGGAGACCGGCGCTGGGGCTTCCAGCGCGATTCTGCCGCTGATCGGCGCGACGCAAACGACGTTGTAGCCGCTGTTGTCGGACACGAAATTGAGAACCGAGTCGATCGATGCATCCTTGAAACTAAGGGCAAGCATCGTCGTTGACGGCTTGGTCTGAGCCGCCGCCGGAAATGTCGCCGGGCCTGATTGCCGCGTCGTCGCGGACGCCAGCGGATTGTCTTTGACCGCGCCTGCGTCGGCGGGCGCATCTTGCAGATACTTAATCAGTTGAACCACTCGCCGGGCATTGGCAGAGGCATCCGTGACCATGAGGTCGTTGGCGGATTTATTGATCGTGGTGATTGCCATTGGCGACAGCAGGGGCGCGATAGCCTGCTGAAGTAATTTGGCGTCGAGACCCTTCAGCGGAATGACCGCCGTGATGATCGTATCGTTGCCGGCAATCTGATTCGGATCGTCGCCGTAGCGCACCGGCGGAACGCCCCCAGAACCAATCGAATCGAATTTCAGGATGCGACCCATCCGCTCGACGACAAAGCCGTGAGGTTCCAGCGCGACGTTGAGAATGCCGGGAAGATCGCTGTTGGAGACGGGCTTGCGGGATTGGAGGGTCATGTTGCCAACGACGCTGCCGAGCTTGACCACAATGTAGTCGGCTTTTTCGGACATGTATCCCAGGACGGTGTCGATCGGCGTATCCGTAAAGTCGAGCGAAACCATGGTCGCGGGAAGCACCGCGAAGGGCAAAGTCGCCGGGGCCGGGCCGCCGCTGCTGCTGCTCGTTGCCGAACCACCGAGAGTGATCATTTCCGGCATCGTCGTCGGCTCGGCCGCATAGGCGACCGTGACCATAACGACCACGCCGAGGATCGCGGCGGCGGAGCGAAGGAGGATTGAACCACGGATGGGCACGGATGGCCACGGATAAGAAAGCGGGCCGGAATCTGATCCGTGCTCATCCGTGTAATCCGTGGTCAAATCGCATTTTTCGAGCGCGAATGTAGAGTCGATGCAGGGCGGGCATTGCCCAACAGCGGTACGAATGGGCGGCATCACTGTACACCTCGCGATCCGCCGACGGCGGTGGTCGGGATTGTCGTCGCGCCTGGCGCGGGGGCGTCGAACTTATCCAGGAGAATCTGGATGGCCGCCAGCTTCTCTCTTGGGCCGCTCACCACAACGTTGTTGGAACGCTCATCGCAACTAATAGTGACGCGCTGCGCTTCCGATTCCGGAGTGGTCGCGGCTCCGCCGCCGCCACGGGCCGGGGTCGTTGTCGGGGGATAATTCTTGCTGACCATAGACACCGCCTCCTGGGCGTCGGCGTGGATGAGGTGACGCACAAAAATGTGGTCGCTGGCCGGCCCCTGAGCGTCCAAGTCACCAATGATCTGCGCGATCCTCTTAACCTCCCTGGATGCACCTGTAGCAATGATCGAATTGGAGCCATCGGGGTTCGCCACAATGGAGGGTGTCAACGCAAATCCCGATCCTGGGAATATCGTCCTCACGTTGATGTTCTTCGCGGGAATGATCTGCGCGATCTGGTCATCCGTGTCGGCAATTTGCGCCGGATCGCCGCCGTAGTGGAGCGGAATCCCGGATTGGTCCAGGAGTTTGGCGCGGGTGTCGACTGTCAAGACCCGGCCGGTCGGAAGCACGCCGTAGCCCCGGGCTTCCAGGGCAGTATCGAGGAGAGCCGGGAGTTCGTCACTGGAGCAGGGCACAGAGGATATGAGCGTAAGCTTGACCTCCGGCGGAGCAAACACGACGAAAACATAACCCGCTTTCGCGGACAAAAACTCCAGCACAGTATCGATTGGCGCATTCTTGAAATTCATTGAGACCATCGTCGTCGGCGGGCTCGATTTCGCCAGTTCAGCCAGCGGCAGAGTTGTCCCGGTCTGATTGATGATCCGTGGCGGGGTTGTCGCGCCGGCTGGCCGAGTGGCCGCGGCATTCGGCTTCGGTTCCGCCGCGCAGGCGACGGCGACCACTGTGACGACGGCGAGAATCGCGGCGGCGGAGCGAAGGAGGATTGAACCCCGGATGGGCACGGATGGCCGCGGATAAGACAAAGGGCCTGAATCTGATCCGTGTCTATCCGTGTAATCCGTGGTTAAGTCGCATTTTTCAGGTGCATATGCAAAGTCGATGCAGGGAGGGAATTGCCCACCAGCCTGAAGCGGCATCATTGTCCACCTCTGGATCCGCTGGGGACGGTGGCTGGGGCAATTGGCCATATCCACTCTCCCTTCCATCACGCGCCGCCGGGAGATGTTGTTGCATGTACCGCCACGCGGACGCGGATCAGTTCATTCGCGGCCGGTTGTCCGACGCTCGCCGCCACGTCGCCTGGCAGCGCATCAAGCTCGGCTTGAGTGCGCAACTCACCGGCGATGTTCAGGTCGCTGGCGTCCTTGTATGTATACACCTTGTCGAAGTCGCCGTTGCCCTGACGATGCCGCGCGACGCATTTGCTTCATTTCTCCGCGATCGTCACCTTGTTGATCTTGTCGCCCTGCTTGATCTTGTTGACGATGTCCTGGCCCGTCGTCACCTGGCCGAAAACCGTGTGCTTGCCGTCCAGCCAACTCGTCACGACATGCGTGATGAAGAACTGGCTGCCGTTGGTATTCGGGCCGGCGTTGGCCATCGACAGCGAACCGACCTTGTGCTTGCGCGGATTGTTGCGGATTTCGTCGGCGAACTTGTAACCCGGGCCGCCGGTCCCAGTGCCGGTCGGATCGCCGCCCTGCACCATGAAATCCGCGATCACGCGATGAAACACGGTTCCATCATAAAATCCCTCTCGCGCCAGGAACACAAAATTGTTGACCGTATTAGGAGCGTCCTTGGGGAACAGTTCGCACACCACGGAACCGGCCGTCGTGTCGAACGTCGCCGAGAACGCCTTGTTCGCGTCGATCGTCATCTTTGGGGCCGCTGGATATTGTTTTCCCATGAAGTCTTCTCCGCTGTTGAATTAACAAATCGCGAAATCCGCAACAAAACGTCTGTTAAGGCCAATCCGCCGCCAAGTCAATTGCCGCGCCCCAGATTCACGGCCGCCTTGGCCGTGCCTTTGACGCGCCGCAACGCCACATCCGCCAGGGCATCGGCGGCGTATTGCACATCCTGCACGCTGAGGAACGGCCCGAAACTGAACCGCGTGGTGCCCCCGGTGTCGGCCGTGCCGATAGCCCGGTGTGCCAGAGGGGCACAATGAATCCCCGATCGCGTGAGGATTCCGTATTCGCGTTCCAGCGTCTCCGACAACTCGCCGGGAGGCAGGCCATCAACTCGCACGGAAAAGACACCCACGCGGTCGCGCACGCCGGCCGGCCCGTAATAATGCAGACCCTCGACATCGCCAATCCCGTCGATGAACGTGCGCTCCAGATTCCGTTCATGCTCGGCCAGTTGTGCTATCGTCCGATCGATGACCCAGGCCAATCCCGCGCCCAGCCCGATCAGGCCGATGGCGTTGTGACTCCCCGGCTCGAAACGATCGGGCATAAAATCCGGCTGGCGATCCAGGTCACTCATCGACCCGGTGCCTCCCTCTTTCAACGGCCGGAGCCGTTTCTCCAGGCCCGGCCGGATATACAAGAATCCCGTCCCCAGCGGGCCCAGCAGAGCCTTGTGCCCCGGCGCGGCCAGCAGGTCGATATCCAATGCCCGCAGGTCGATCTCGACATGCCCGGCCGATTGCGCCGCATCCACCACCAGCGGCACATCATGCTCGCGCGCGATCCGCGCCATGGCCGCCAGCGGTTGCAGAGAACCCGTCACGTTGCTGGCGTGCGTGATGGCGATCAAGCGCGTATCCGGCCGGATCGCCCGCTCGATCTCCGCCGGATCGACCAGCCCGTCGCGCGGATCGACCCGCACGCGCGTCACCGCCAGCCAGCCGCGATCCTCCATCGTGCCCAGCGGCCGCAGGATCGAATTGTGATCGATGCATGAGCAAATCGCGTGTCCCTTCCCGGCCGGATCGACCAGTCCCTTGATCGCCAGATTCAGCCCGTCGGTGCAATTGAGGGTGAAAATGAAATTGCGTGGGTCGGCCCCATTGAACAGCGAACACAGCCGCTGTCGAACCTCGGACAAGAGCCTGCCGCACTCGACGGCTTCGGCATATCCGCCGCGCCCGGCGCTGGCGCCACAACCGGTGGCGAAATGCACCATCGCATCAAGCACCGTCGCCGGCTTGGGAAAGCTGGTGGCGGCGTTGTCCATGTACAAACGACGAACAGGCATCACAAACAACTCCCGGCCAGCCGCGCAGGCGGCCGCCGCGTTATCTTAGGAATGCGCTTTCCCTCTTTCCCCCTCTCCCTGTACTCAGGGGGAAGACGAAGAAGCCGTGAGCACGAAGCGGCCGCATATCAGGGGTCGGGCTTGGCTGTCGCATCGCCGGCCGGTGTTTCGCCCGCCGGCGGGTTTTCAGCCGGGGCATCAGCAGCCGGACCATTGCCGGCCGTTTCCGGCGCTGGCGCGGCCGGTTCGCCCGAACCTTCCGCGGGCCCTTCCGCGAACCGTTCCTCGATGATCTCGATGTAGACGTCGTCCAGTTCCGTCGCGTCCACCTCATAACGCATCAGTGCGTAGATGATCGTGTTGGCGCTGAAATAGAAGCTGATCGCAAAGGCGCCCAGCACCGCCACCACCAGGTAGACCCACACCCATATCAGTGCCGCGCCAACCTTCTGGCCCCAATTCAGCGGCAGCGTGTCCAGCGTGTACGTCAACTGACCCGTCTGGCTCGGGCCGGGCCACATCACCGACATCAACGGCTGCATCGAATCCGCGTGCGCCAGCCCCAGCCCCGCTGACGCCGCGTGATGCGTCAGCATCAGCATCACCCACAGGAACATGTGGACGAACAGATAGCACACCGCTCCGTACACCAGCGCGACGGCAGAATAGAACAGCATCCGCCACGGCCGGGCGTAAACATAACTGAAGCTGCGGCTGATGGCGTCGAAGCTGTCGGAGCCTTCGACGGCGATGGTCGGGTACATGAGGTTGAAGCCCGCCAGCGTGCCCAGGAGCACGAACGTCATCACGCAGCCGGCAAGAAGCGCCACGCCCCAGAAGGCGCCGATCACGATCGGGCCCAGATAGGGGATGTAGCCAATGGCCGCGCCGATCGCCACGAGCAATCCGGCGATCACCACAATCACCATCGGGATCACCGGCGCGGATGAAAAGCTGAGGAATTTCCCCACCGCGAAATTCAGCGCCTGCCGCACCGACACCTTCTCGTCGCGAGCCACGTGAACCGCGGCCACGCGCGCGATCGCCCCGCCGAAAATCGACCACACCGACAGAAACCAGATTCCGTACAGGACGAAATAGACCGTGTGGTACCTTACCAGCCAGAGCGGCCCGGCCACGGCAAAATTCACCACGTCGTGCAGCACGCCGCCGTTGAGCCAGTGGCCCTCGATCGCCGCCCGCACCGTGTTGGTCACCTGATTGACCTCGTAGTCGAACAGTGCCGACCACAGCCCGGTGTATTTGCAGGCCGACAATTCGTTCAGTTCGCCGGCGGCCTGGGCATAGGCCTCGCGAACACCGCTGTCGTGGCGATCCCGCGCGGCGTCCAGGTCTTCCTTCAGTCGCTTGTCGGCCTCCGGCCCGGGACTGGCGTCGTGAGCCGAGTGGGCGAGTTTCTGCGCATTTTCGTAGGCAGTATCGAGAGTGGCCATGCGGTCATGAAAATAATGCGTCTTGATACTGTCCTGCAGCTCCTTCAAATGGGCCCGCTCCGGCGCAGCGTCCATCGCCTGATCCCTGGTGACGCCGGCGGGCACATTCGCGGCCAGCAAACGCTGGGCGTATTCGGCGTCGTCCGCGTTGAGCATCTGCGTGCGCCAGTCGGCCAGATCGCGATTCTCCTGCCGATACACGGCCGACATCGCGATTTCACCCGGCAGTGCGCATGATCTATACGGCCAGATCGAATCCAGCACGCTGCCGCCCAGGCACAGCAGAAGCAGCAGGATCAGCCCGAACAGCAGCTTGGACGGATGGACGGCGATGCGGAACGCCCTGAAGATGTTGAGAAATGGAAACGTCTCCTGCCAATTGATGCCTCGAATGACTTGACCTTCTTCGGCCATGAGAGCCGTCTCCTTTCCCAACACACCACCCCCAAAAACCGCGCCGGAACGCACGCAGCGTTCCGATCCCTGCGCGCGGCATTATAGTCGCTGGCGCATTCCGATCAATCAACCCGCCGTTGCGACACGTCTGAGCGTTGCGGCGTTCGATTCGGCGGTTGGCATGCAGATTTGCGCAAACCGCAGAATTGAGGCACCGGACCGGCCATCAAATTTGAGAGTATTTCCCGCCAGCATGCGTTACAATACGGATCGTGAGGCCTCTTTTCGTCCGAATCATCGGCATCAGCGCCGCGCTCAGTTGCCTGCCCATCCTTTACCGCGCCTACCAAGAGTTTGCACGTCCCCTGCCCGCTTGGGTGCTCCTGTCAACCGGCGAAACATGGATTGACCACTCACTCGTCGGCGCGATGGTTGCCGTTGTAGCGGCCGCATGGATCAACTATGAGCTGCGCGCCGCGAGTCGGCGCCGCCGTGGTATTGCAACAGGGACTTGGAGGATACGAAATCACCCGGAACTTCGTGTGGTTCTCTATACGTTCGCAGTAACGAATTTCATTCGGCTGCCCGCAGATCTTGTTCAACTTGTCTTTCTGATGCGACAGTCCCAGAATCGCCTTTTCGGCCAGAAATATTGGTCCGTATTCCCTTTCGATGTATTCCTCTACGCGCTTCTTGGGATTGCTGCGATCTTATTCGATCGCAGGCTGGCAAAGTCGGAGGCTCAGCAATCGCGTACCGAAAACGGGCTTTGCACAACATGCGGCTACGACCTGCGGGCCACCCCTGATCGATGTCCTGAATGCGGCGTGGCCCCGAAGAAGTGACCGGGCCCACTCTACGCTTCTTCCTCGGCGCCTCGGCGACTTTGCGGTTGATTCGCATTTCCCTTTTCGTTTTCGGCCGGATCAACCGGAATCTGATAGCGCTCATCCAGCCAGCGACCCAGGTCGATCAGCTTGCAGCGATCGCTGCAAAACGGAGACGCCTCGTTGCGCTGGGCGGCGAGGGCGTCGATCGGCTTCTTGCAGATGGGACAGTTCATGCCAGAGCGGACGGCGATGGTATCGTCGTCGTCATTCCTTGCCCCTGGACCGCTTCCGTGAACCTGCCTCGGATCTGCCGTTGGACGATGGACCGGCCGGCGAGGATTCGGATTTGGCGCCTGGGGCCGGCCCCTTGGGCGCATCCGATTTGGCAGGGGCGTCGGATTTGGCCGCCGTGTCGGATTTGGCCGTAGCATCGGTTTTGGCCGCCGTTGCATCGCCGGGTTTGGAATCGGCCTTGGCCGCGGCCGTGGCGGCGCCGGATTCCGATTTCTCGCCGGATTTGTACGATTCGGATCGGTAATCCGTGCTGTAAAATCCGCTGCCTTTGAAGATCACGCCGGCGCCCATGCTGATCAGACGGCGCACCTTCAGTTCGCCGCAGGCCGGGCACTTACGTACCGGCGACGACGAGATCGGCTGAAATTTCTCGAAGGCGTGCCCGCAGGCTTCGCATTTGTACTCGTACGTCGGCATGGTTGCTTACAACAGTCCTTTCACGCACACCGGCGGCTCACGCCAGCTTGCTCACGGCCACCTGTGCCGGCCGCAGCGTGCGGCCATGCAGTTGGTAACCCTTTTGCAGGAGCTGCACGACAGTCGGTTCCTTGTATTGATCCGACGGCTGTTCGAGGATCGCCTCGTGAATGGTGGGATCGAAGGGCGTGCCCGCCGCCGGCGCGATGACCGTGACCGATTGGCTCGCCAGCGCCTTGGCCCATTGATCCAACGTGATCTGCATTCCCTTGCGCATGGCCTTCACATCGGTCTTGGATTCATCCACGGACAGGGCGCGCTCGAGATTATCGATCACCGGGAACATGCTCTTGATGAGCTGCGCGTTGGCGAATTGCAGCCGCTGCTCGATGTCCGCCTCCAGGCGCCTGCGCGAATTCTGGAAATCCGCCTGGATGCGGGCCAGTCGCTGGAAAAGCTGGTCGCGTTCGCGGCGGCATTCTTCCAGCTCGGAGTCCGCCGCGGAAGCGCCCTCGGCCGCGACTTCGGCGTCGGCCGGCGACTCGATCGTTTCATCCTGCGTGTTGTTCTTTTCGGTGTCTGCCATAGGTCATCATGTCCTGAAGGTCTCGCTGCCGTCTCAAGCTTCCGCCTTGAACATTCCCTTGATCTTGTCGAGAAACGACTTTCGCTGCGCGTTCACCTGGGCCTCTTCCGTCTCGGCAAACTCGCGAAGAATCTGTTTCTGCCGGTCCGTGAGTTTCCTGGGCACTTCGATGGTGATCTGCACCAACTGGTCGCCGGCGCGCCCCGAGCGCAGATCGGGCAGGCCGCGGTTCTTGAGCTTGAACACCTCGCCGTGCTGGGTGCCCGGCGCGATCTCCATCGACTCCGAGCCCCGCAAGGTCGGCACGTCCACCTTCGCTCCCAAGGCGGCCTCGGCGAACGACACAGGTACCTGGCACACCAGATCGTTGTTGTGCCGGCTGAAAATCGGATGCTCGCGCACGGAGATATACACGTGCAGATCGCCCGCGGCGGCGCCGGCCTCGCCGGCTTCCCCCTCGCCGCTGACGCGCACCGCCTGGCCCTCGTGTACGCCGGCGGGAATCTTGACCACCACCGTCCGCCGCCGAAGCTGCCGGCCGGTTCCGCCGCATGACGGGCAATGATCGCGAACCACCACGCCGCGCCCGCGGCAATTGGGGCAGGTGACCACCATGCGGAACATGCCGCCAAATCCCTGCTGCGCCAGCCGGCCCTGCCCGCCGCACTGCACGCAGGTGATCGGCGGCGAACCGGGTTTGGCGCCCGACCCGGCACACACCTCGCACCGGTCCTGTTTTTCAAATTCGATCGTCTTGTCGCACCCGACGGCCACTTCCGCCAGCGTGAGTTCGACGCGGGTCTCCAGATCGAAGCCCCGCGCCGTCGCCCGCTGCCGGGCGGCGCCGCCACGGCCGCCGAACGCCCCGCCGAAAATATCGTCGAACATCGTGAAGATGTCCGTCACGTCCATGTGCGAGAAATCGTGCTGGCCGGAGAGGCCCTGGTGGCCGTACTGGTCATAGCGCCGCCGGCGCTGCGCGTCGGAGAGGACTTCATACGCCTCGGCGCATTCCTTGAAAGCCAGTTCAGCGGCGGCCTTGTCGCCGTTGGCGCGGTCGGGATGGTGCTTCATCGCCATGCGGCGATAGGCGCGCTTGATCTCATCGGCGTCGGCGGTTCTGGCGACGCCGAGCACTTCGTAATAATCCCGCTTCGCTGCGGCCACAGAAGCCCTTTCGTCCCGGTCCACGTGCGATTGTCTACGGGCCATCGCAACACCGTTATATCGGCCGTTGGCGCCCGCACGTTCGACGCGCCGGCCAGGAATCCCGGCGGCGCGCTCGCCTGCCACGAGCCCAATTATGGCGCTCCCGCCGAAAAACGAAAGGCACGACCGCACGTTCCCTCGTGCCTCGTGCCCTGGCGTGCGTCAAATTCGTCGTGATTACGAGACGGCGCCATGCACGGGCACGCCGGGCTCGCCCTTCTTCTCCTTGAGTTCCGTCAGCAGCACGTCGGTCGTCAGGGCCAGGCCGCTCACGCTCGCCGCGTTCAGCAACGCCGTCCGCGCCACCTTGGTCGGGTCGATAATACCGGCCTTGAACATGTCCACATACTCACCGTTGGCGGCGTTATAGCCCCAGGCCAGGTTCTTGTTCTCCAGGATCTCGGCGACCACGATCTGCCCGTCCTCGCCGGCGTTTTCCGCGATCTGCCGGGTCGGCCAGCGCAGGGCCTCGGCCACAATTTCGTATCCGAGCTTCTCATCGCCGCGGGCCTTGCTCTTGGCGGCATCGACCGCCTCGATCGCCCGCAGAAACGCCACGCCGCCGCCGGGAACGATCCCTTCCTCGGCCGCCGCCTTGGTCGCGTGAAGAGCATCCTCGATAAGATCCTTGCGTTCCTTCATTTCGGTTTCGGTGGTGGCGCCGGCCTTGATGACGGCCACGCCGCCGGTCAACTTCGCCAGCCGCTCCTGCAGTTTCTCGCGGTCGTAATCGCTGGTGGTCTTCTCGATCTGGCCGCGAATCTGCTGGGCGCGGGCGTCGATCTCCTTGCGCTTGCCGCCGCCTTCCACGACCAGCGTGTTGTCCTTATCGACGACCACGCGCTTGGCCGTCCCCAGTTGATCCAGTTCAATGTTCTCGAGCTTAAGACCCAGGTCTTCACTGATGAACTGCCCGCCGGTGACGACGGCCAGATCGCCCAGGAGCGCCTTGCGTCGATCGCCGAACCCGGGCGCCTTGACGGCGCAGACGTTGAGCACGCCGCGCAGCTTGTTGACCACCAGGGCCGCCAGCGCCTCGGACTCGACATCCTCGGCCACAATCAGCAGCGGCTTGCCGCCGGCCACGATCTTGTTGAGCAGCGGAAGCAACTCGGCCAGATTCGAAATCTTCTTCTCGTGAATAAGGATATAGGCGTCTTCCTGAATGGCCTGAAGCGTCGTCGGATTGGTCAGGAAATACGGCGAGAGAAAGCCCTTGTCGAACTGCATTCCCTCGTGATATTCCAGCACGGATTCGGTGCTCTTGCCTTCATCGACGGTGATGACGCCCTCCTTGCCGACCTTCTCCATCGCGTCGGCCATCAGGTCGCCGATCTTCTCGTCGCCGTTGGCGCTGATGGCGGCCACGCGCTTGTAGTCCTCGCGGCCCTTGACCTTTTTGCTCTGGCCGGTGATGTGATCCGCCGCGATTTCCGCCGCCTTGATGATGCCCCGCTGGATCAGCACCGGATTGACGCCGGCGCGGACGAACTTGACGCCTTCGCTCATGATGGCTTCGGCCAGGACGGTGGCCGTCGTCGTGCCGTCGCCGGCCACGTCGCTGGTCTTGCTGGCCACCGAGGCGACGAGTTTGGCGCCCATGTTCTCGAACGGCTGCTGGAGCTCGATCTCCTTGGCGACGGTGACGCCGTCCTTGGTGATCCGCGGGCTGCCGTACGATTTCTGCAGCAGGACGTTGCGCCCGCGCGGGCCGAGCGTCGCCTTCACCGCCCGTGAAAGCTGGGTCATGCCGTCGAACAATTCCTGCCGTGCATCCGCCTCAAACATCATCTGCTTGGTTGCCATTGAACTCTCCAGAGAAAATTTCCCGCGATCCCCGCGATCCTCACCGCCATGGTCGCCGCCTTCTCGCGGCTCTCACCCTCATGTCCAGTTATTATGCGTCCAGAATTCCCAGGATGTCCGATTCGCGAAGAATGACGAATTTCTCGCCCGATACTTCGACGTCGGTTCCGCTGTATTTGCCGTAATAGACCGTGTCGCCCGCGCGAACGCCCAGTTCCATCGGCTTGCCCTTGTCGTCCAGCTTGCCGGGACCGGCCGCGATCACTTTGCCCTTGGTCGGCTTTTCCTTGGCCGTGTCCGGAAGAACGATTCCGCTGGCGGTCTTGCTTTCGGCATCCATCGGCTTGACGATCACTCGATCCTGCAAAGGTCGTAGTTTCATGTGTGTCACCTCAAAATCACGTGGTCTGAAAAAAATCCGGCGTTACATCATCCCGTCCATGTCATCCATGCCTTCGCCGTGGTTGTGGCCGGCGTGGTCATCCTTCTTCTTGGGCTGATCGATGATGATGCAATCGGTGGTCAAGAGCAGAACCGCGACTTCAGCGGCATTCTGCAGGGCGGTACGCTCAACCTTGGTCGGCGTGATGATGCCCGCCTTGAACATGTCGGTGTATTCGCCGGTGAGCGCGTTGAATCCCTCGGAGTCCTTGCTCTCCATGACGCGGCGAACCACAACGCTGCCGCCGGCCCCGGCGTTGTCGGCGATCTGCTTCAACGGAGCCAGCAGCGCCTGGCGGACGATCTTCACGCCCGCACCCTCGTCGCCGTCGAGCTTGAGCTTCTCGCCGTTGAGTGCCTTCAGCGCCCGAATCAGCGCCACGCCGCCGCCGGCCACCACGCCCTCTTCCACCGCAGCCCGCGTCGCGTGCAGCGCATCCTCGATGCGCGATTTCTTTTCCTTCAGCTCCGCCTCCGTCGCCGCGCCGACCTTGATCTGCGCCACTCCGCCGGCCAGCTTCGCCAGGCGTTCCTGAAGCTTCTCGCGATCGTAATCGCTGGTGGTCACTTCGATCTCGCGGCGGATCTGATCGATACGACCGTGGATCGACTTGGTCTCGCCGGCGCCCTCGACGATCGTGGTGTTGTCGTTGTCGATGCGAATCAGTTTGGCCTGACCGAGTTGCGTCAGTTCGATCTTGTCCAGCTCGATGCCCAGATCCTTCATGATCGCTTCGCCGCCGGTGAGAACAGCCAGGTCTTCGAGCATCGCCTTGCGGCGGTCGCCGTAACCGGGCGCCTTGACGGCGGCGATGTTCAGGATGCCGCGCAGCTTATTGACCACCAGGGTCGCCAGCGCCTCGCCGTCCACATCCTCGGCGACAATCAGCAGCGGCCGCTTGGCCTTCTGGATTTTCTCGAGCAATGGAATGAGCTTGGTGGCCGAAGAGATCTTGTCCTCATAGATAAGGACAAACGCCTTTTCCAGTTCGACGGTCATTTCGTCGGGATTGGTGACGAAATTGGGGGAAAGATAGCCGCGGTCAAACTGCATGCCCTCGACGACATCGACGTACGTTTCCAGGCTCTTGCCTTCCTCGACGGTGATGACGCCGTCCTTGCCGACGCGCAGAAACGCATCGGCCATGATGTTGCCGATTTCGCGGTCGTTGTTGGCCGAGATGCTGGCGACGTTGGCGATGTCATCCTTGCGGGTCACGTCGATCGGCTTGCTCTGCTTGCGCAGGCTCTCGACGACCGCATCGACCGCCTTGCGAATGCCGCGGGCCAGCGCCATCGCATCCGATCCGGCCGCCAGCGCCCGGAAACCTTCCTTGAAGATCGCCTCGGCCAGGACGGTGGCGGTGGTGGTTCCATCGCCGGCCACATCGCTGGTCTTGGTGGCGGCTTCCTTCACGAGCTTGGCGCCGATGTTTTCAAATTTGTCCTTGAGATCAACTTCCTCGGCGACGGTCACGCCGTCCTTGGTGATCGTGGGCGAGCCCCAGCCCTTATCGATGACGGCGTTTCGTCCCCGCGGTCCGAGAGTGACCTTGACGGCGCGGGCGAGTTTACTCACGCCCTCCAAAAGCGACTTGCGAGCCTCGGCCTCAAACGAAAGCAACTTGGCGGCCATCCCGTTTCTCCTTGTAAGTGCAAATTCGATTCCCGATCCATTTCCGCCCGCTGCCCGAAGGCAACAGGTCCATCGCACGGCATGTGGCCGTGTACCATGCCATTATCAAACCCGATGCCGAAGGGCGGCGGGATTTTTGTGATTCTAAGTGTCTGACAGCAAACGAGTTACAATACGCCTGCAATCGCACTCTCACTCGGCGGTCCTGTCACGCTGGCAGAGGGCGATCCTCCAGATGCCCTCGATCGGTCAAAATGGCAGTTGACGGTTGGCCTGTTCGGGGCGGAAAACTACAGCGTGGCGCCAAACTGAGCCAAAGTCCCTTTTGGCCAGCGATTTCCATTTCGCGGCTGACGAGTCGGCTATGACCTCCAAGTCGCAAGATGTCACAGGCTCGTGCGAAGTTGCTACAATCAGCCCATGGGCATGTTCCAAGTCAAAGTCGCAGTGGCCAACCCCCAATCGCCGGGTCGTGTTTTCGACGAGCTTTTCTGGGTGGATACGGGCGCGCTCTACAGCTTCGTCCCGCAGGGCAAGCTGGAGGCGATCGGAATCGTTCCCAAGTTCACCCGAGATTTTGTTTTTGCTGACGGAAAAAAGGACCGCCGATTGGTCGGCGAGGCGGCGTTCAGCATAGAGGGAAGCGGCGAAACCATTACTTGCTTGGTCGTGTTTGGGCCGCCGGACTCATTGCTTCTCCTGGGCGCGACCGCACTTGAGAATTTCGGCGTTCAGGCCGACCCGACAACTCAGAGGTTGCGGCCGATCACCGCCGTCATCGGTACCGCGTGGGCAACGCGGCCGGATGGCCTCGCGTAAATGGCAACATTTCCGGGATCCGCCAGATCAATACTGAATCACCGAATGCACCGGCACCTTCGGCAATTTCGCCCGGCCGTTGAGACCCGTTAATTCGATCAGCACCGCCACGCCCGCCAATGTGCCGCCCAGTTGCTCGACCAGTTCGCAGCAGGCCTTCATCGTCCCGCCTGTCGCCAGCACGTCGTCCACCACCAGCACACGTTGGCCCGCCAAAACCGCGTCGGCGTGCATTTCCAAAGCGTCCTGCCCGTATTCCAGATCGTATGTGCGCGAGATGCACTTTCGCGGCAGCTTGCCCGGCTTGCGGACCAGCGAAAAACCGGCCGACAGGCAACACGCGACGGCCGTGCCGAAAATGAACCCGCGGCTCTCGGCGCCCACCACGCGCTCGATCCCCTGGCCGCGAAACGGATTGGCCAGCAGTTCGATCGACAAGGCCAGCCCGGCCGGGTCGCTCAGCAGCGGTGTGATGTCGCGGAAAAGAATCCCCGGCTTGGGAAAGTCGGGCACGTCGTGAATGAGGGACTTCAGGTCGAGCATCATGCCGCTATTTGTAACATCTCGCGAGGCCAAGTCACGCACCGCTTCACAGCGGGACAATGGTGTAGGAAATCTGCCCATTAAACCCGTCACTGACGACCGTAACGCCCGGCGGCAGATCGACGTAGCGAATCCGCGCGACGCCCTGGAGCGCTTGAGAGCCGGGAATCGAAACCTCGGCGTGAAATGACACCGGTGCGTTGGGATCGGTCAATTTCTTGATCTCGTCGACCGGTCCGCTGACCACGACATTGGGCACCTTGGTGGTCTGGTTCTCACCCAGACTCACCTTGTATTTGGTCCACTCGAAACCCTGCTGCGGCGTCGAAATCCAGATGGGAATGGGTTGCTGGTCGAACTTGAAGGTGACATCCGTCGCCTTCACGGCCACCTGGGCGTTGGCCCTGGTCGTCAGAAGCACCAGGTCCGAATCTTCGCTCGGTTTCACCAGAGGCACATCCGCCAACTTGTAATTGCCGGGCTTTTTCAGACTCGGCTGGTTGGCCAGGTCGGCCGTCACACTCAGCCGCTCCCTGCCGTCCTGCAGCGACGCGATCAACTTCTGCGGGCCGCGAACCTTGATCGTCGGCGGATCGAACGTCGCGGCGTCCAGGTTCAATCCATCGGGAGCCACGACCTCCGCATCGACGGTCAGCAGCCGGTCCACGTCCAACTGAACCTGCGCCGGTACACACCGCAACACGTTCACGCCGTTCTTGACCAGCAGATCATTCATGCCGATCTGGTTGATGATCTGCGGCGACGCCGGCCCCGGTTTGAGATTGTCGAACTTCACGTGAACGGCGCTGTCGCCCGGCCCGCGCAGACTCGCCTCCACCCGATCCAGCGCCGCGCGCGGCCCTGACAAATCCACCAGCACCACTCCATCGGCCGGATCGGTCATGTGGACCACCAGGTTCGGATCCAGGTTGTCCAGCCGCACGCGAACCTGGATGTTGCCGTCCTGGGCGATCTGCTCCTGTTCGGCGTAGATCCAGATCATGATGGTCAGGGGCACCACCCACATCAGCGTCTTGGCGGACTGTTTGACGTTTTCGACGGTGAACGATCGCCGCACGCGACGCCATTCCGCCCGCGCCCGCTGCAGCAGAGAATCGTCCTGGGCCGCATGCGGCGCCGCGGCGGCCGACCGGCCTGTCACGGCCGCCTTCGGCGCCGGCGTCGGGCTCGATGATTGCGACATCGCTGGGTCGTCCATTGCATCACCGCCGCCGTCAGACGGCCACTCCCGTCTTGCCGAGAAGTTCACCGACCAGCCCGCGAAGGCCGTCGGGAGTCAGTTTCCGAATCAGTTTGCCGCCCTGGGCCACCGAGATATCGCCGGTCTCCTCGGAGACCACGATGATAATCGCATCGCTTTCCTGGCTCATGCCGACGGCCGCACGATGACGGCTGCCCAGCTCGCGCGACAATTCACCGCTTTCGGCCAGCGGAAACTGCACACCGGCGTACATGATCCGGCCGTGACTGACAACGACACCCAGGTCGTGCAGCGGGCTGTTGGGCCAGAAGATCGTGTTCAGCAGATCGGCCGACAGGTCCGCGTTGATGCGCGTGCCGCTTTCGGCGATACCGCCGAGGCCCACCTCGCGTTCGATGGCGATCAGGCCGCCGATCTTCCGATGCGACAGAAACGTCGCCGATTCCACCAGCGCCTCGATGTCCTCGCTGATTTGCTGCGACCAGTTGCGGAACAGGCGGCTTTCACCAAGGCGCATCAGCGCCCTTCGCAATTCCGGCTGAAACACGATGATGGTCGCCAGCGACGCCGCCGGCAGGAATCGCTCGGTGAAAAGCCATTCGATCCGAACCAGCCCCAGCGGCGGACCCAGCAGCCGCACCACGACGTACATGTAAATCAGCACGGTCACGATCCCGCGGAACATGCGGGCGCCGCGCGTGCCCTGGAGAAAATTCACCAGCCAATAGACCAGCGAGCCGATCAGCAGAAGCTCGACGCCAACCTGCCACCAGTGATACGACTGGAACGTCCGCCAGAAATTGATCAGGGTTTGCAACACGTCTTACAAAACATCGACATCATGGCGTGGCCGGGTGCAAAACCAGACCGCCGCCGGCCTTATCCGGTCCGCCCACGCCGCCACATGCCCTCTCATCATAGCTCGCAACCCCAATCGCTCCAATGCAATTGGGCCGCCCAGGCAAAGTTATTTCTTGGCCGTCTTCCCGGCCGCAAACCGTCACTCCGCCACACGGCCCAGAGCAATCGACCGGATCATGCGCACCATCCGCGCCATCGGCTTTACATCATGGACACGCACGACGGCCGCTCCGTTAGTTACCGCCCATGCGACGCTCCCGGCGGTACCCATCAGCCTCTCCCGCGGCCGGGCCTCGCCGGTGACGGCCCGAATGAAGCCCTTGCGACTGGTTCCCACGACCACCGGCCAGCCGCACGCGGCCAGATCCGCCAGCCGACGCAGCAATTCGAGATTGTGATTCACGGTCTTCCCAAACCCGATTCCCGGATCCAACAGCACGCGCGACGAGTCAATTCCCGCCCCCACCGCCACCGCCGCGCGCGACCGCAGAAACACGATCACTTCCGCCACAACGTCCGAATAACGCGGATCGTTCTGCATCGTCGCCGGCTCGCCCAGCATGTGCATCAGCACGATCGCCGCCTTATAACGCGCCGCCAGCGAAAACATTTCCGCATCCCCGCGACCGGCCGTCACGTCGTTCAGAATACTCGCGCCCGCATCCAGCGCCGCCCGCGCCACGCCAACCAGAAATGTGTCGATCGATATCACCGCCCCGCCGCTGCCGCTGGCCAGTGCCGCCACCACCGGCACGACCCGGCGGATTTGTTCCTCCGCCTCCACCGGCCGCGCACCCGGCCGGGTCGATTCGCCGCCCACGTCGATCCAGTCCGCCCCCGCTTCCAGCATCGCCATTCCCGCGCGCACCGCCGCTTCGGCGTCGGCGTGCATGCCGCCATCGCTGAAACTGTCCGGCGTGACGTTGAGCACGCCCATGATCAGCGGCCGGCGCCGCGCATCGGCCAGCCAGGCGTCCAGCTCCGACGATTTCACGCCGCCACCGTTATTCCAGAAGATTTTTCTCGAAGACCACCAGGTTATCCGCGTGGGTCGAATCCCAGCGGATGCCGACGATGTCGTAGCCCATGGTGATCGCGAAATGAATGAATTCCCGCTGATGATTCATGCACTCGCAGCGGATGTATTCGTACCCGTGATCCTTGGCCCACGCCTGTTGCGCCTCCTGGAGCTGCCGGCCGACGCCATGCCGCCGAAGATCCGGCACCACCGCCCCCAGCCAGTGGTAGAACATTCCCGGCTTGAGTTCAAAGCCGATCCAGAACCCCACCGGCTTGTCCTCCATGCGCGCCAGCAGCGTCAGGGTGTTATAGCGGCCCATGAACCGCCGCTTGAAGAAATCCACTTCCCGCTTGGGCCGGAAGATGGCGTTATACAACTCGACCGCCCGAGGCAGCAGCTTCTCGTCGGCAATAATAATATCGGCCTGAGCCACGAAGCACATCCTCCGTCAAAAGCAACCGGAGCCCATTGTATCGAGAGCGACGAAGGATTCCATCGAGACGCGACGTGCGTCATTCCGCCGCCGATCTTGGAGAGGCCAACGGCTCATTGACGACGTGCAGGATTGGTTCCGCCAGCCAATGTCTCCCCCAGCCGCGGCCTGTCGCCTCCTTGAGCATTTTGACTTTGACCAACTGGTCAATGGTCTTCTGTGCGGTTGGAAGCGTAACCCCAAGCTCTTTTGCCGCCCTCGCCACCGTCGTGTACGGGTTGACGAAAAGACTGTCCAAGAGCGACAACGCCCTGTGTTCTTTGCCCAGCTTCTGGCGGTAACGGTCGCGCACTACCAAAATACTCTGACTTTGATCTATCGCGCTTCGCGCCGTCTCGCGCACGGCCGTAAGAAAATATCGGATCCAATTGAGCCAGTCGCCGTCGGTGCGGATGCGCTGCAGCAGGTCGTAATAGTCGCGCCGGTGGCTCTCAATATAGCTGGAAAGGTAGAGCAGCGGTTTGCTCAGGCGGTTGCGCTCCATCAGGAACAGTGTAATGAGAAGTCGCCCGATCCGGCCGTTGCCATCCAAGAAGGGATGAATTGCCTCAAAGTGCTCGTGCATGATCGCGCACTGGATCAATTCCGGCATCGTGTCACGATCGTGAACAAACCGCTCCCATTGCGCCAGGCATTCGAGCATCTCCTGCGGCGGTGGCGGCACATAGGTCGCGTCCGCCAGCGTTGATCCGGCCGGGCCGATCCAGTTCTGGCTCCGCCGAAACTCACCCGGAGTCATCGCCTCGCCGCGCACGCCCCGTAGCAGCACGGAGTGCATCTCCTTGATCAGCCGCGTGGCAAGCGGCAACCTGGCCAGCTTTCGCATTCCCAGATTCAGGGCGGCGACGTAATTGCGGATTTCGTAGACGTCGCTCCCCGGCGGAGTACGCTTGGGTTCGATCTCGTCAAGGAGAAGATCGGACAAGGCCGCCGGAGCTTTGTAAATTTTTCGCGTATTTTTTAGAAGCTTCCCGCCCTTTGAAATTTTCTTTCAGACTGCGAACTCACCGTGCCTCCGTGATCCTGGCGGGCACCACGGCGCTCTCGGCGTGCCTGGCAATCCGGCCTGGTCCGCTTATCCCGGCGCGGGCAGCGGGCCGCCGCCCAGGCGAAGGTCGGGGCTCTTGGTATCAAGTGGCGGAGGAGTCACCGATTCACGGCGGCTGTGTTCCTGTTCGAGCAGATCGGCCACCGTCGGGCGGGTCAGGGTTTCACCCTTCATGAGGCGATCGATGTCGGCCGTGTCGAGAGTTTCGTACTTGATCAGGGCCTTGGCGATGGCTTCGATATGATCGCGGTTGCCTTCCAGGAGTTTGCGAGTTTCCTCGTACAGCGTGTCGATGAGCTTCTTGACCTCCTCGTCGATGATCTTGGCCGTCTCTTCGGAATAGTCGCGCGTGGGGCCCATGTCGAAATAGTTCAGCTTCGAATCGTCATCGCCGTAGGAAATAAACCCGAGCCGCTCGCTCATGCCCCAGTCGCGCACCATGTGCCGCGCCAGGGCCGACGCCTGCTTGATATCACCGCTGGCGCCGGTGTTCACGTCGCCGGTGAACATCTCCTCGGCAATCCGGCCGCCGAAGCAGACCTTCATGAACGCGATGCACCATTTCCGGGATTGCGACATGCGGTCTTTTTCCGGCAGGGCCATGGTGGCGCCGCCGTAATTGCCGCGGGGGATGATCGTCACTTTGTGGATGGGATCGGCGTCCTTGTTGAGATATTGGACGACGGCGTGGCCGGCCTCGTGATAGGCGGTGGCCACTTTTTCCTTTTCGTCGATGACGCGGCTCTTGCGGGCGCGTCCCCAGCGGACCTTGTCGCGGGCTTCCTCGAGATCGTCCATCTCGATGAAATCCTTGCCCGCCAGCGTCGCGCCCAGAGCCGATTCGTTGATGATCGCCGCCAGGTCGGCGCCGCTGAATCCCGGCGTGGCGCGGGCCAGACGCATGAGATCGACATCCGGCCCGAGCTTCACCTTGCGGCTGTGGACCTTGAGGATTTCCATGCGGCCCTTGATGTCCGGAAGCGGAACGTAAATCTGCCGATCGAACCGGCCGGGGCGGGTGAGCGCGGGGTCGAGCACGTCCACGCGGTTGGTGGCGGCGCAGACGATGACCTGATCGTTGGTATCGAAGCCGTCCATCTCGACGAGGATGGCGTTGAGGGTCTGCTCGCGTTCGTCGTGGCCGCCGCTGCTGAATCCGCTGCCGCGACGACGCCCGACCGCGTCGATTTCATCGAGGAAGACAATGCAGGGGCTGTTGTCTTTGGCCTGTTTGAAGAGATCGCGCACGCGGCTGGCCCCCACGCCGACGAACATCTCGACGAAATCCGAGCCGCTGATGGAAAAGAACGGGCAATCCGCCTCGCCGGCGATCGCCTTGGCCAGAAGTGTCTTGCCCGTACCCGGCTCGCCCACCAAGAGCACGCCGCGCGGAATCCGCCCGCCCAGTCGCTGGAACTTCTTGGGATTCTTCAGGAACTCGACGATCTCCATCACCTCTTCCTTGGCCTCCTCGATCCCGGCCACATCGTCGAAGGTGACGTTGGTATGCTCCTTGGAATTGATCCGGTGCTTGCTGCGTCCGAACTGGCCCAGCATCCCGCCCGAGCCGGCGCTGTTCCGCAGATTCCGCAGCAGCACGAACCAGACCAATCCGATCAGGATGATCCAGGGCAGAAACGGCAGCAGGAAGTTGTTGATGAAGACCTGGCCGTTGTCGGCGTTGATCCGGGCGTTACCGGCTATCCCCATCAGAAAGATCAGATATTCGCCGTTGGCCAGCAGACCCGAGTTATACGTCACGCGGAAATGCTGGACGGGGCCTTCGGGCTGGAGATTCTCGATCGCCTTCAGTTCGCCGGTGATGTCATCACCTTCGATGGTGAACGACGCGACCTTGTCCTCTTTCAAGAGGTTTTGAAACTGGTTGATATCGATGCCCACCGCACGGCGCGAATTGCCGCTGAGATAGAATCCCAGCAAGGCGACGGCGGCGGCGACGGCCAGAAAGGACGCCATCACGCCGCGCCCATAACGCATTCCCGGCGACCCGGTCGGTGTGCGGCCGTTGCGTCGCGGTTGTCGATCGGGGGGCTGTTCTTCTGCCATAGCGTCGTTCCTGAACCCGCTTTATACAGGCTGGCGGGGCCTTATGTAAAATGAGACGGCCGGATTCCGCGCCGATTCATCCCGGCCCGATCGGGTCTGCCAGCGTATCCTACGTCGGGCCGTGGGCTGTTTTCCATCCTCGCACTCTACGCGAACCGCTGTCCATCGGCCGCTTGTTGGTCATCATCGTCCATCGACGGTTTCATCTTTCCCCCAGGGCGCCTGCAAAGATCGCGTTATTTCCAGCGCCAGCCGCTCCACGCCTTCCTGAGAGGCATCAAACTGCGCCTCGCCCAACGTCGGATAATACGTCGTGCTCTGCTCAAAGTTCCGCACTTCCTTGAGGATTCGCCCGGTGCGAATCTCCTTCCACGTGTAATTCACGGTAATGGAATACAATTGTTCCTGCGGCAGGGCGGAGTTGGGATCGAGGCTCAGCGTACCGGCCCTGATCGACGCGATTTCCCCTTCCAGAACGGTATCCGCCCGCTCCATCGGCACAACCTTATAAGGCGTGTGCGATTCGATATCGCTGATCACCGCCTTGGTCAGGGCAAATTCCACGTCGCGATGAAAATCGCGATTGGTGAAGATCGGCACGGCCACCGTGTGGATGTTCTCCCGGTACAGCGACCCCCACCGATAACCGCTGGTCGGGGCCGGTTCGCTGCCATTGACCGAATACCCGCATCCGGCCGGCAGGGCGAAACATGCGGCCACGCACAAACGCATGACCCAATGCGCCACCGCGCGGGGCATTGTCAAACGCACGGGTGCCGAAATTCTTTTCCTTTCCCTGTACTCAGAGCGCAAGCGCATTCCCGGGCGACTACCTTTTCTTCCTCCCCATGTACTCAGGGGGAGGATTGAGGTGGGGGTTCTTCGCAAGCGGCTCTGCAGGGTCGAAGCCGCGACCAAGCCCGTCGCGGTTAACCCCCACCCAACCCTCCCCCTGGGTACAGGGAGAGGGGGAAAGAACCAGTCCATCCGCGCCGCGCGTGCCAGGCGGCTGTCGATCTGTGGGCGGCGTGTGCTCATGGCTGCTGCGGGAACGGCTGGGTGCTGGGCGCATATCCGTTTCCCAGTGGCGGCCTGGGACCGGCCTGGGCGCTGGCGGGCAGCCGGCTCAGGTTCTGCCGGGCGGTGTTGGCCTCCGGGGAATCCGGATACGTTTCGATCAGAAACCGATAGTGGAACGCCGCCCCGGCCGGATCGTGGACGCGCTCGTAATATTCGCCCGTGAGGAGAATCTTGCGGGCACAATCAATGTCGATGCGTTCGATCACGCCGGCCACGTTTTCGCGTGCAGCCAGGTCGGGATAATCTCGCATGTACTCGACAAGTTGCGCCCGGGCGTCGACGAGCATGGTCGCGTCGAATCGCACGCCCCGGAATTGCGCCAGCGCGCTGTACGCCCGCCGCAGCCGCGCGTACGGTACATCCTTCGACCGCGGGAAATCCCGTGCGAACGCGCCGTAGGCATCGGCGGCCAGATCGAAATCCGACGTCGAAAAATAATAATCGGCCGTCTTCATCAACGCCCGCTCGGCCAGATCCGAACCGGGCGAACGCTCCTGGATCCGGAACAGCATCTCCAGCGCTTCGGAAGTTGCCGGAAAGATCGCCAGGCCCAGGGCCTTGAGCTTGTGGCCGTTGAGATAGTCAACCGCGATATCGAATTGCTTTTCCTGCGCCGCCGAATACAGCGAGCTGCCCGGGTATTTGTCCATCAGCTCGTCCAGGTAATAGAACGCGGTGATGCGATCGTCCTGTTGATATTCCGCGTCCGCCAACAGCCACACGCACCGATCCCGCGACGGCGAAGTCTTGTTCGCCTTGTCCCAGGCCAGGAGAATCTTATAGGCCTTATCCGACATCCCGCCGTGATCGAGCATCGCCTGGGCCTTATCCAATTCCGGCTCGGCGATGGGCCGGGTCGAAGCCTGCGTCGTCGGCACCGGCGGTGGCGGCAGCAACTGCCAATTTCCGCCCGGCGTGTAGACCCACGTCTGCGGCTGTGTGGCCGGCGCTGGTTGTGTCGATGCGACTGGCTGTGTTGATGCAACCGGCTGAACGGTGGGCGCCGGCACAATCGCCTGGCCCCGGCCAACACTCCCGCACATCAGAATCCCCGCCGCAATCCATTGCCAGGTTCTCCACCGCATGGCCCGATTCTACAGGAGAAACGCACGCCGAATCCAGAGACCCTGACACGTTCATCACATTATTCGCTATAGTGTGCCGAACGTGCCACCGAGCGACCCCCCAAGCAACGGCCCGCCGAATGTTCATCCCCTGGACTATGCCCCGCGCCCGCCGCACGGACGACATTGGCTGCGGCGATTGACCTTGTGGACGCTTGGGGCGGCCGTCGTGTTGCTGTGCATCGCCTTCGGACGGCAGGCCTGGACTCAGGCGGTTGTGCTTTACTGGCAGCGTCAATGCCTCGACTACCCAAACACCGGGCAGCCGGTGAGTTTCGCGCCATCCGCAGCCGGCCAGCCAAGCGCCTGGGCGAGATTTCAATCCGCGACCGGCGCCCCGGCCGGCCAGCCCAACACATACTGCCTGTACCTGGGCCGGATGAACCGACCCGACGGCGTCCAGCGGCTGGTGTATGTCTACTTCTGCAATGTGTACAACGGTCCGCCCAAGACTCTGGTCGGAATCGCGTACGACGTGATCGACCCCGCGACACTGACCCGGCCGGCCAAATCCCTGGCCGACGACATGGCCGGTGATTTCGTCCTGGGCGTGGCGTCGCCGACCAACAACCCGGCCGTGCATGGCGCCATCCTCGATCCAACTGATCCGTCGCATTTCACGGTCCAGGTCGATCTCCTCTACGGCCGGACCAGCGTCCTGGACGGTTTTCTGGGCAACGACGACAAATTGCAGATCGAACAACGTCCCGGCTCCTGAACCGCCCCGCCGTTCGCCTCCGCGTGTTGCCAGTGGCCAAAAGGTGGAGGGCCAGAGTGCATGGCCCATTACCCGATCCCTTTGTTCGACCCCTTTGATTTAGAGCAGTTCGGTCAGGTCGTTGACAATGGCATCGGCCTGGTTTTCGGTGGCGGCGGCGAGGGCATCGGAACGGCGGGTGACGCCGGTCAGCGTGAGGATCGTGCGCATGCCCAGGCGCTTGGCGCCGCCGATGTCGGATTCGAGGTTGTCGCCGATCAGGAGACAGTCGCGCGGGGCGACGCGGATGCGGCGGCAAAGTTCCAGGAAAAAGTAATCGTGCGGCTTGCCGCAGTAGACCGGCTGGGCATTGGCGGCATAGCAAAGCATGCTGGTCAGGGCGCCGGAGCCGAACTCCAGGCCCCGCGCGCTGGGATACATGCGGTCGGCGCAGATGCCGACCGGCACGGCACCGTGACGCACAAGCAGCAGCGCCATGCGCTGGCGCGGTTCGGTGGCCATCACATTGGCCGGAGCCCCGACGATCACGGCGTCGCATGGCTCATCGGCGGATTGCACCCAGGTGACCCGGCCGTCGAGAAGCTCTCGTATGCCCTCGGTGGCCAGATTGAAAATTCGCGGGCGCTTCGAGCCGTCGGACGAGCCAAAGCGATCCAGAACATAATCCGCGGCGGCGACGGCGGCGGTATAGATCTGCTCCGGCTGGAGGTCGATGTCCATGTTCGACAATCGCTCGATGACGCGCTGGGGGCTGGTGGTGCTGTTGCTGAGGCAGGCGAAGGGGATCGGCCGCCGGCGCAGGGCGCGGACCAAATCCGCCCCGCCGGGCAGGGCGTCGTCTTCGTGATAGAGTGTGCCATCCAGATCGAGCAGGACGGCGCGGCAGCCGTTGAGATCGAGCTTCATCGGGCCCCGATCCCGCGCAGGGCCATGTTCAGGGCATCGACGTTGCTTGCCAGGCGTTTGGCCTCGGCGACGTCGATGAGTTGCTTGGAGAAGAGCTCGGTCAGGTGCTGATCGAAACCCTGGCTGCCGCCCTCTTTGTTGCCGACCGTGCCCTTGAGCTTGTCGAATTCGCCGTCGAGAATGTACTTCTTGACGATGGGGGTCGCCATCATGATCTCGACAACGGGGATGCGCCCCTTGCCCTCGCGGCGCTTGGCCAGGCGCTGGCTGATGACGGCGATGAGGTTCATGCCAAGCTGCGTCTGTTGTAGAACTTTCTGGGCGGGATCGAACAGCGAAACCATGCGTTCGACGGTCATGGCCGCGTCGGTGGCGTGAACGGAACTGAAGACCAGGTGGCCGGTATCGGCGGCGCGGAGGGCGGTGGTCAGCGAAAACGAATCGCGGATTTCGCCAATGAGGATGACGTCGGGATCCTGGCGCATCATCGAGCGGAGGGCGGTTTCGTAGCTGTCGGAATCGGTGCCGACCTCGACCTGGCTGACGAGGCACTTGATGTTGTCGTGCTGGTATTCGACGGGGTCTTCGATGGTGATGATGCGTTCGGCGCGGGTGCGGTTGATCTTGCCGATGAGGGCGGCCTGCGTGGTGGTTTTGCCGCAGCCGGTGGTGCCGGACACGATGACCAGCCCGCGGTGATGGTTGGCCAGGCCTTCGATCTGAGGCGGCAGGTTCAATTCCTCGAAGCTGGGGATCTTGGTGACGATGCGGCGCATGACGATCGCCCAGCGCGAGCGGCTGTGGAAAATGGCCACGCGAAAGCGCGTGGGGATGTCGTGCGGCGCGTAGGCGCAATCGACCGCCCCGTGCTTGGCCAGCAGTTCCTTGTGGGCCTCGTCCTTGAGAATCTGATCGACGTATTCCTGCATCTGCGCATCGCCGGGCGCGGGACAATCCAGGAACCGGATGCGGCCGTCAACGCGGATCATGGGCACCGACCCGGCCTGAAGATGGACGTCCGAGCCGTTGGCCTTGATGCAGGTCTTGAGGAAATCGTGAAGAGCCAGGCGGCGTTCCTCGACGTGGATTTCGGGCTGTGCGGCATCGCGGTCGCTGTCGGCCGGGCCCGGTGTGCCGGGCGCTGTAAATTGCGTGTTGGACGTGGACATAAAGCGCATCACCTTTCGGAGGTCTGATCGCAACTCGCCGGCATTATAATCCAAAAGGCGGATTATTTCATGATGCGGCGCGCGTTGCCGAATCGACTGGGGCCGCCGCCAGGTCGGGCGTCATTGCCTCGCCGCCGCGCACGACCGCCGATGCCGGCAGCAGCACGGTAAAGGTCGAGCCATTGCCCGGCTGGCTTTGTACCTGAAGGCTCCCGCCGACCGCGGCAACCAGTCTCCGGCAGATGGCCAGGCCCAGTCCGCTTCCCGTGCTGCGCTCGCGCTCGGTATTGGGGCGGCGAAGCTGGAAGTATTCGTCGAAGATCTTCTCCTGAAACTCGGCCGCGATGCCGATGCCCGTGTCGCTGACTTCCAGGGCCACCTGCCCGTCATCGCGCAGGCCGCAATGCACATGGACGCGGCCTTTGTCGGTGAACTTGATCGCGTTGCCGATCAGGTTGGCCAGCACGCGCGCCAATTTCACGCGATCGCTGCGCACCACCAGTTCGCCGTCCAAGCCGTCGCAATCGAGTTGCAGGCCCTTTTGCTCGGCCACCACCTTCTGCTGGCGGCAGGCATCGGCAACCAGGGCGGCCAGATCGAATTTGGCGACCTGCGGATCGACCGGCCCCGCGTCCAGCCGGGTGAGATCCAGCACGTCGCTGGCCAGGGCCACAAGCGTCGCGGCACTCTTGTGCAGTTCGCGAGCCTGTTCGGCGATTTCTTCGCGGCCCTGCGGGTTGACCGCGGTTTGTTGAAGCAATTCAGCCAGAAGGCTGATGGCGTTGGCGGGGGTGCGGATGTCGTGGGAGGCGGCGGCGAGGAATCGCCCTTTGCGAAGGGCCTCGGCCTCGGCGGCGGCGCGGCGAATGGCCAACTCCTCGTTTTGCCTGGTCAGAACCTCCTGCCGCTGACGGCTCGATCGATAGTATATAATTGCCTGATCCGTCACCCAGGCCACGGCGATGATGTCAATGAGATTGACGGCCAACTGGCGGGGACTGGTCACTACGTTGTTCGGTGGCGCCAGCTTGGAATATGTGATGAGCCAGACGATCACCAGGACCAGGGCGGCACTCCAGACCGGCACGCGCCGCCGGGCCAGACCCATGAGCACGATCGGAACCGCCGGCGCGATGCGAACGATGTTCTCGATGCGGCAGAAAACCGTTGCGCCGACCAGGACGATCCACGCCGCCAGCCACCAGTCGAAGAACCGCATGCGTGATGACGATGATTGCAGTGCTGCCGAGTTTGCGGCCATCATGCACTTCCCAGGCAATTAGCCTCACAGCGGCCCAGGCATGGCGGCCGCGGCGGGCGATGCGTCGATCCGGCGTCCCACGATCGACGCCGAGCCCGTTTCAAACCGCCCAAGTTGTAGGTGATCGCGGCGGAAACTGCAAGATGGACAAAAATAATTGCACTATGCAACTATCGATTCCACCCGCAAAAAACAGGCCGAATTCGCATTTTCGAAGTTAATCGCCACACTTTTCCAGCAAAATACCCGATATTGTGATTGAAGTTGGCCGCCGAGGTACGCTAGAATATCACAGTCTTGCGCGGGAGGCTTATATGCGGCTTGGGCAGATCAATTCTCTGGCGTGCGCGACAATGTTCGTGGTCTTTTCCCTGTGTGCCGCGGGCGGCAGTTCGGCCGCGACCAAGGTGCTGGTTTTGCCACTGCGATCCGTCGGCGAACCCGGGCATTACGACTGGATCTCCCAGGCCATCGCCGAAGACCTCCAATCCGAAGCGAGGCAGAATTCCAACGTGCAGGTGCTCTCGACGCCGTCGGGCTCGATCGAGGCAACGGCCGAAGCATCCCAGGCGGCCGGCAAGCAGGCCGGCGCTGACATCACCATCTTCGGAACCTTCCAGGTTGTCAGCGACATGCTGCGGGTCAACTGCACGGCGATCGATGCCAACGGACAAACGCTGACCAGCCCGGCGGCCACCGGCGCGGTGCGCGACCTCTTCGTGATCGAGGACAAGCTGGCGGCGGAGATCAACCGGGTGCTGCCGCCGCGTCCCGGCGCCGACGCCTCGGCGACGACCCAGCCCCCGGCGCCTTATCCCTATACCAATCCGAACATGATCACGATCCCCGGCCTGATCGATACCACACCGGCCGGCGCCGCGCCGGCGCCGGCGCCAACAGGCCAGGCGAACGACACGTTCTATTATCCGGCAACGTCACAGGTGTATTACCTGCCGGAATACAGCATGCCGCCGGTCTATTACCCCGAGGCGCCGTCCTATTGCTATACCACGTGGGAACCGTTCTACGACGATTTCTATCTGGTTCCGGGCCTGACGTTCTACGGCGGCGTGGGCTATGTCGGCGGCGGCGGCCTTGATCGCGGCCGATTCCGCATAAATGGCAACGTCGGAATCAACGGCGGCGGCTTCAGCGGCGGCCGCTCAACGGGATCCATCAATCGGCCCACGCAAGCCGGCATTCTGCGTCCGCCGCTTCCGCCCTGGGGCAACGCTCCCACGCCGCTGGGATTTCGCTCGACGCCGCTGGGCGCCGGCGGCAACCCCGCTCATTTGGGCGGAGTCGGCGGACTGGGAGTTGGACGAAGGTAATCGCTCAGCAACATTCATTATGGACAAGGACACTCTTCTGGCCGTTGTCGATCTCTCGCGCACGCGACTTCTGGCCACGTTGGATACCATCGAGAAAAGCGGCCAGGATCTGGCGAAGGTTCTGGCATGGCGCCCCGGTCCCGGCCGTGCCCATATCGCCTGGCAGGCCATGCACTGTGCCGCCACGCACGACCGCTACCTCAATGCCACATTGCTGAAACGACCCATGGCCGACGACTCCCTGGTCGCCAGCTTCGCCGGCGGCTCCGTGCCGTCCGACAGCAACGTGCCGGACCTGCCCACCATCCGCGCCAAGCTGGCCGCCACTCTCGAGCCGTTCAGGAAATACCTGATGGAACAATCGGCGGCGAGTCTGGAGAATTCCATGCCCGGCCCCGGCGGCAAGCCGCGCACTCTGGCCGAAACCTGCATGATCCTGGCCTGGCACGAAGCGCACCACCAGGGCCAGATCCATCTCACCTGGAACCTGTACCGGGCGGCGCACGGTTTGACATGATGCAACAACATGATTGCCCTTTGCCGCCACCGCGTAAGTTTTTGAGATGGGCCAATTTGTTTCGGTGCGATGTGTGATCCTATAGTCCGTTCGCTATGCCGGCTCGATCCTCATGAGGATCCATGCCTATAATGGTTCCGAGGCGCGCCACCGTCGGGCCGTCTCATGCGACTTTCAATCGCCTTAAGGAGATGTGATGTCCATTTTGTTGACTGAAAAAGCGGCCGGGGAAATCAAGACGATTATTACCGGCCAATCGCTTCCCACGGAAACCCGGCTGCGCGTCGGGGTCAAGGGCGGCGGATGCAGCGGGTTCACGTACATGCTCGATCTGGTCGAGGATGGCCCCGGCGAGGAAGATCAGGAAATGGAAAGCCAGGGCGTCAAGATCGTCGTTGACCAGCGCTCGCTGCTCTATCTGGAAGGCACGGAGATCGACTACAAGAGCGGCATCATGGGCAGTGGATTCGTCTTCAAGAATCCCAACGCCACCAGCAGTTGCGGCTGCGGAAGCAGCTTCAACGCCTGACGCCCGCGGGCTGTGAAAAAGTCCACGGACGGCAATCGGTGGGCACATCGCCACGTAAACAGATTATTTCTGGCGCAGCCCGTGCGCCACAACCCTCTATTGCATAAAGTCTTGTGGTAACCCACGGGCAATTCGTCGACTTTTCCACCCTTGCGAAACCCCCGCCTTGCTGACATAGGCGGGACTTTATGCTATCATCTCGTTGAGACGCAGTCTCAGGAAGGCTCTGGGCCCGGAAAGCGGCGTTCGATCCCTTCCCGTGACAACTGGTCGGAAAACGCCATGCCCACAGAAACTACCGAAATCGAGTCCCTGGCCAACCAGGCCTACAAATGGGGCTTTGTCACCGACATCGCGGCCGATTCCGCCCCACCCGGCCTCAACGAGGAAATCATCCGCTTCATCTCCCTCAAGAAAGGCGAGCCGGATTGGATGCTCCAGTGGCGGCTGCGCGCCTATGCCCACTGGCTCAACATGACCACGCCGCACTGGGCCCGCGTCACCTATCCGCCCATCGACTATCAGGCCACGATCTATTATTCCGCACCCAAGCCCAAGAAGAAAAGCATCGATGAGGTCGATCCCGAGCTTCTGGCAGCATACGAGAAACTGGGAATTCCCCTCAACGAGCGGGCTGCCCTGGCTGGCGTCGAGGTGGCCGTCGATGCCGTCTTTGACTCCGTTTCCGTCGCCACGACGTTCAAGGAAAAGCTGGCCGAAGCCGGCGTCATTTTCTGCTCATTCGGCGAGGCCGTTCGCGAGCATCCCGAGCTTATCCGCAAATACATGGGCTCGGTCGTGCCCTATTCCGACAACTATTACGCCACGCTCAACAGCGCCGTCTTCACCGACGGCAGTTTCTGCTATGTCCCCAAGGGTGTCCGATGCCCGCTGCCGCTGAGCACCTATTTCCGCATCAACGCCAAGAGCACCGGCCAGTTTGAGCGCACGCTCATCGTCGCCGAGGAAGGCGCCAGCGTCGAATACCTCGAAGGCTGCACGGCCCCGATGCGCGATGAAAACCAGCTTCACGCCGCCGTCGTCGAACTCGTCGCCATGGACAACGCCACCATCAAGTACAGCACGGTGCAGAACTGGTATCCCGGCGACAAGAACGGCCGGGGCGGAATCTACAACTTCGTCACCAAGCGCGGCGCCTGTCGCGGCATAAACAGCAAGATCACCTGGACGCAGGTGGAAACCGGCTCGGCCATCACCTGGAAATATCCCGGCTGCATCCTCCAGGGCGAGAACAGCGTCGGCGAATTTTATTCCGTTGCCGTCACCAACAACCATCAGCAGGCCGACACCGGCACCAAGATGATCCACATCGGCCGCAACACCCGCAGTACGATCGTGTCCAAGGGCATCAGCGCCGGGTTTGGACAGAACACGTACCGCGGGCTGGTGAAAGTCCTCAAGGCCGCCGCCAACAGCCGCAACTACACCCAATGCGATTCGCTTTTGCTGGGCGATAAATGCGGGGCGCACACCAATCCCTACATCGACGTGCGCAACACCACCAGCCGGGTCGAGCACGAGGCCAGCACCAGCAAGGTTGGCGAGGACCAGCTTTTCTATTGCAAGACGCGCGGCATCGCCCTCGAGGATGCGGTGAATCTCATCGTCAACGGGTTCTGCAAGGAAGTCTTCCGCGAATTGCCCATGGAATTCGCCGTCGAGGCCCAGAAACTCCTCAGCGTCAGCCTCGAAGGAAGCGTCGGTTAACGGATTACGGAGCTATCGCCACATGAGCCTTCTGGAAATCTCCAATCTTCATGCCCGAGTGGCCGCACCCGGCGGCCGTGATATTCTCAAGGGCGTCAACCTCACCATCAACGCCGGCGAGGTTCACGCCATCATGGGAAAGAACGGCTCCGGCAAGAGCACGCTGGCACAGGTTCTGGCCGGCCGCGAAACCTACGAGGTCACCGATGGCACGGTCCTCTACGACGGCCGCGATCTGCTTGAGCTTTCCGCCGAGGAACGCGCCCGCGAGGGGATTTTTCTCGCCTTCCAGTATCCCGTCGAAATCCCCGGCGTCAGCACCCGCTACTTCCTCAAAGCCGCCGTCGATGCCGTCCGCAAGCATCGCGGCCTCTCCGAACTGGACAGCGCCGAGTTTCTCGATATCGTCCGCCAGAAGATGGCTCTGCTCAAGATTGACCACAGCTTCATCAGCCGCGCCGTCAACGAGGGCTTCAGCGGCGGCGAAAAGAAACGCAACGAGATCTTCCAGATGGCCGTCATGGACCCGCGCCTGGCCCTGATGGACGAAACCGACAGCGGCCTGGACATCGACGCCCTCAAGATCGTCGCCAATGGCGCCAGCACCCTCCGCGCCCCGGACCGCGCCATCCTCGTCGTCACCCACTATCAACGGCTCCTCAATTACATCGTGCCCGACGTCGTCCATGTCATGATGGACGGCCGGATCGTCAAATCCGGGGACAAGTCGCTGGCCCTGCAGCTTGAGGAAAAGGGTTACGACTGGATTGAAAAAGAGGTCGCCGCGTCGACCGCCGCATTGGCATAAGGACATGGACAAGCCGACAATGACGCAGGTTGCCGACAAGATCGAATCCACAGCGCCGCGGGCCGCCCACTATTCCGCGACCGCCGCCAGCCCGCGCGGCGATGTTCCCGCATGGATGGCCTCGATGCGTGCCGCGGCCGCCGATCGCTTCGACAGCGTCGGCTTCCCCGCCACCACCGACGAGGAATGGCGCAACACCAATGTCAGCCCGATCACCAAAACGCGATTCTCGCCCGCTCCGACGGAAATATCCCACGCCGCCGGCGAGCTGGCTGATCGATATCGCTTCGGCGGCGACGCTATTGAACTGATTTTCGTCAATGGCCGGCTCGCCCCGCGACTGGCTTCGCAGCCGCGCCTGCCCGCCGGCGTGCGCATCGCCAGCCTCGCCGCTTCCATCGAATCCGATTCCGCCCTCATCCGCTCGGCACTGGGCAAACACGCGACCATCGATTCCAGTCCCTTCGTCGCCCTTAACACCGCCTTCGTCGCTGACGGCGCGTTTGTCCATATCGCGGCCGGCGCCGAACTCAATCGCCCCATCCATCTCCTGTTCATCTCAACGACCGGCGAGAAACCCTCCGTCTGCCATCCGCGCGTGCTGGTAATAGCCGATCAAAACGTGCAGGCATCCCTTGTCGAAACCTACGTCGGCCCGGCTGGAACCTATTTCACCAACGCCGTCACCGAAATCGTTCTTGGCGACAACTCCCGCATGGATCATTGCAAGTTCCAGCAGGAAGGCGCCGATGCCCTGCACATGTCGGCAACCAACGTGCATCTGGCCCGCTCCGCCACGTTCATCTCCCACAGCGTCACGCTCGGCGGACTGCTCACGCGCAACGATCTGGCGGTCTGCCTCGCCGGCGATGGCGCTGAAGCCACGCTCAACGGCCTGGTCGTTGCCGCCAATCACCAGCATGTCGATAACCACATTTTCCTCGACCACGCCGCCACCAACTGCCCCAGCCACGAAATCTACAAACACGTGCTGGCCGACAAATCCACCGGCGTCTTCAAGGGCAAGATCCTCGTCCGACCCGGCGCTCAAAAGACCGACGCCAAGCAAACCAGCAAGTCGCTTCTCCTGAGCGACGATGCGACCATGCACTCCCAGCCGGCCCTGGAAATCTACGCCGATGATGTCAAATGCACCCACGGCTCAACCATCGGCCCGGTCGATGATGAACTGGTCTTCTATCTCCAATCACGCGGCATTTCCAAAGCGGCCGCGCATCATCTCCTGACCTACGCCTTTGCCGCCGACATCACCCGCCGCATCCGCGTCGAACCGGTCCGAAAGCGCGTCGAGGATTTCCTCGCCCGCCAGCACGATCTGCCCCTGGATTTCCGCATTACCGAAACCGGCACCCATGACGAAAAGAGCCGCTGATATCGCCGTCGCCGCCCCGCCGTCCAAACCGGCCGCCGCGTCCCTTCCCCACGCCGCCGCGACCGCTCAACTCGACGTCGCCGCTTTGCGCCGTCAGTTCCCCATCCTTGCCAAGCCGGTTCATGGCAAGCCGCTGGTCTATCTCGACAACGCCGCCACCACGCAGAAGCCCCAGTCGGTCATCGACGCCGAAAGCGATTATTACCAATCCCACAACGCCAACATCCATCGCGGCGTCTATTCGCTCAGCCAGGATGCCACCGCACTTCACGAACGCGCCCGCACCACCGTTCGTCGCTTCATCCACGCGGCCGAAGATCGCGAAATCATCTTCACACGCAGCGCTACCGAGAGCATCAACCTCGTCGCCGCCAGCTTCGGCTCGCAGGTTCTTCGCAAGGGCGACCAGATCCTCATCACCGGAATGGAACACCATTCCAACATCGTCCCCTGGCAACTCATCGCCCAGCGCACCGGCGCCATCCTCCGCGCAGTTCCATTCTCCGACAGCGGCCAGCTCGATCTGGACCAGTACGAAAAACTGCTGACCGACAACACCCGCATTGTGGCCCTGGTGCATCTCTCCAATTCGCTCGGCACGATCAATCCCGTCAAGTCGATGATCGAACTGGCCCATCGTCAGGGCGCGACGGTCCTCATCGACGGCGCCCAGTGGATCGCGCACGGCCCCACCGACGTGCGCGACCTCGACGCCGATTTCTATGCCTTCTCCGGCCACAAGATGTACGGCCCCACCGGCATCGGGGTGCTCTACGGTAAGGCCAAACTTCTCGATGCCATGCCCCCTTATCAGGGCGGCGGCGATATGATCTCTTCCGTCACCATCGAAGAAACCACCTACAACGACCTGCCGTACAAATTCGAGGCCGGAACCCCCAACATCGCCGGCGCCATCGGGCTGGCCGCGGCCATCGACTTCATCAACTCGATTGGCCTACCGCGCCTGGCCGCCCACGAAAAGCAGCTCTTCGATTACGCGACATCACGACTGGCCGCCGTGCCCAATCTCCGTATCATCGGCACCGCCCCCGGCCGCGCCGCCGTTATTTCGTTTCTCCTGGGCGACATCCATCCGCACGACATCGGCACGATCCTCGACGGCCAGGGCATCGCCGTCCGCACGGGGCATCATTGCTGCCAGCCGGTCATGGATCGCCTTGGGATTTCCGCCACCGCGCGGGCGTCTTTGGGCGCTTACAACACGAAGGATGATATTGACGCGTTGGTAGCGGGGCTGGACAGCGTTATCAGGATGTTTGCAGCATGAACGACACCAACGACCTGGACGACCTCTACCAGGACCTCATCCTCGAACATACGCGCAAGCCGCGCAATTTCCGCGACATGCCCGATGCCGCGCGCCACGCCGATGGCCACAACCGCCTCTGCGGCGACAAACTCCGCCTTTACGTCAAGCTCGATAACGGCATCATCACCGATGCCAGCTTCAAAGGCGCCGGCTGCTCCATTTCCACCGCCAGCGCCTCCATGCTCACCGACGCCATCCGCGGCAAGACCGTCGCCCAGGCCGAAAGACTCTACGCCGATTTCCATCACCTGCTGACCGATCCGACCCCACCGGATGATTGCGGCAAATCGCTCGGCAAACTGGCCGCGTTCAGCGGAGTGCGCAAATTCCCCGTGCGCGTCAAATGTGCCACGCTCGCCTGGCACACGCTCCATGCCGCCCTGGCCGCGGCAAGTGCGCCCGACTCCGAACCAGCCCCGATTTCCACTGAATGACCCATGCACGATGGAAGCGAAATCATCTCCCCCGACGCCCCGGCCGCTTCCCCTCCTACCACCTCGCCCTGTACTCAGGAAGAGGGCAGGGGTGAGGGTTCTGCCGCACCTCTCAAGCCGTCTTTGCCCATTCACCTGAACGTCCTTCCGCCGGTTCACAAGCCCGCCGCCCCGCCGGCGCCCAGCGCGCCCGCACCCCCGCCGCCGCCACTGCTCCCCGAGCCGGCCAAGAGCATGCACACATCCACGCCGGATTTGCCGCAGAATCAGCGGGCTCTGGAGGCGATGGTCGTCGAAGTGCTCCGCACCATTTACGACCCGGAGCTTCCCGTCAACATCTACGATCTGGGCCTGATTTACGGCATCGCCATCGACCCAACCAACCACGTGCTGGTTCGCATGACGCTGACCTCACCCGGCTGCCCCGTGGCCGGTTCGCTGCCGATTCAGGTCCAGCAGCGCATCCGCTCGATCCCCGAGGTCACAGACGTCCAGGTCGAACTGGTCTGGATCCCCCCTGGGACAGGACGCGCATTTCCGAAGCCGCACTGCTCGATCTGGGAATGCTTTGACACAATGCACAATGGACAATGGATAATGAGGGAGGCTTTCTTCATTGTCCATTGTCAACTATGCATTATCCATTGTTTTTTCATCTCGCCGCGAACAACTGCGCCACGATGTAACCCAGGTAAATCAACATCAGCGCCCCGCCCTCCAGCCAACCGGGCGTCCATCGGCCCAGCCCCCACGGCATCAGCATCACCCCCAGCACCACCAGCAATACCGTGTCGATCCGCCAGGAGCTCATCGGATAACCGATCGCCTTC
>Ga0181520_10002195_pt1 | contig 37032 bp, 31 predicted proteins | sample PEATcosm2014_Bin_29_FD_132451 | JGI IMG/M metagenome (GOLD analysis project Ga0181520, IMG submission 132451) | Peatland microbial communities from MTU Mesocosm Facility, Houghton, MI, USA - PEATcosm2014_Bin02_30_metaG | ecosystem: Environmental > Terrestrial > Soil > Wetlands > Peat | place... | reverse complement strand
TATACAACTCCGCGCTGGTAAGCACGCCACTGGCGCCCTGCCCCCCGGCGACCAACACCAGGCCATTGGGCAGCAGGGTCGCCGTGTGATATGATCGGGCGGTGGTCAAAAAGCCGGTGGCCGTCCACACTCCATTCGACGGATTATATAACTCGGCGCTGTTAAGCGCAGAACCACCGCTGGCAGCGCCTCCCGCAACGAGCACCAAACCGTTGGGCAGCAAGGTCGCCGTTTGGGCCGAGCGGGCGGTGTTCAGCGTACCGGTGTTCGTCCACGTTTCAGCGACCGGATCATACAGCTCCGCAGTATTAAGCGTGGTGTTGCCGCTCACCCCGCCAGCGACGAGCACCAAACCATTGGGCAACAAGGTCGCGGTATGATCGTAGCGGGCAGTGTTCAGCGAACCGGTGACCGCCCACGTGTCGGTCGTTACATCATTGAACAACTCGGCGCTGTTAATGGCAGAACCGCTGTTGTTGTTATACCCGCCCACGACGAGCACCTGTCCATCGGGCAGCAAGGTCGCCGTGGCATCGTAGCGGGAAGTGTTTAAGGAACCCGTGGGCTTCCATTTCGCGGTGGCCGGGTTATACACCTCCGCGCTGGTAATCGAGCCGACGTCTATGCCGCCCGCGACGAGCACCTCTCCGTTGAGCAGCAACGTCGCCGTTTGAAGCGAACGGGGAGTGTTCAAGGAACCGGTGGCCGTCCACCTTGCAGTAGCCGGATTGTAAAGCTCGGCGCTGGCAATAAAGGTGCCGCCGTAGCCTGAGCCGCCCGCGACCAGCACCAAACCGCTGGGCAGCAACGTCGCCGTGTGAATATAGCGGGCGGTATTCAACGAACCGGTGGCCGTCCACACTCCATTCGACGGATTATACAACTCCGCACTGCTAAGCACACCACCGGCGCCCTGCCCCCCGGCGACCAGCACGAAACCGTTGGGCAGCAACGTCGCCGTGTGACTGGATCGGGCGGTGGTCAACAAGCCGGTGGCCGTCCACATTCCATTCGATGGATTATATAACTCCGCGTCATAAAGAGGGGAACCGCCGCTGGTCGCTCCCCCCGCAACGAGCACGAACCCGTCGGGCAGCAGTGTCGCCGTTTGAGCGGACCGGGCGGTGAGCAGCGAACTGGTGGCCGTCCACACTCCATTCGACGGATTATACAACTCCGCAGTGTTAAGCGCGGTGCTGCCGTTTAATCCACCCGCGACCAAAACCAACCCGTTGGGCAACAAGGTCGCAGTATGATCGTAACGGGCGAAGTTCAGCGAACCAGTGACCGTCCACACTCCATTCGATGGATTATACAACTCCGCAGTGTTAAGCGTGGTACTGCCGCTCAATCCGCCCGCGACCAAAACCAGTCCGTTGGGCAATAGGGTCGCGGTATGAAGATACCGGGCGGTGGTCAGCGAACCGGTGGCCATAAATGTGTCGGTCGGCAAACTAATGTATAACTCCGCACTGGTAAGAGATGAGCCGTTGGCGCCCGTCGCGCCCCCCGCGACCAGAACCAGCCCGTTGGGTAACAAGGTCGCGGTATGATAGCAGCGGGCAGTGTTCAGCGAACCGGTGACCGTCCACAGCCCGGACAACGGATTATACAACTCTGCGCTGTTAAGATTGCTGTAGCCGACGCCCAATCCGCCCCCGACCAGCACCAGCCCATTGGGCAGCAATGTGGCCGTGTGAACAAAACGGGCGGTGTTCAGTGAACCGGTGGCCGTCCATAGCCCGTTCGTTGGATCGTAAAGCTCGGCGCTGGTAATCGCAGAACCGCTGTCGTTGTTATAGCCTCCGGCGACCAGCACCTGCCCATTGGGCAGCAGCGTCGCCGTGGCATCGTAGCGGGCGGTATTTAAGAAACCGGTGGCAGTCCATTTCGCGGTGGCGGGATTGTAAAGCTCCGCGCTGGTAATCGAACCAACGTTTATGCCGCCGGCGACGAGCACCTGCCCATCGGGCAGCAACGTCGCCGTGTGAGCCGAGCGGGCAGTGTTCAACGAGCCGGTGACCGTCCACTTCCCGGTGGCCGGATTATAAAGCTCTGCGCTGGCAAGAAAGGCGCCACTATTGCCTGATCCCCCCGCGACGAGCACCAAACCGTTGGGCAGCAAGGTCGCGGTATGAAGATAGCGGACGGAATTCAGCGAACCGGTGGCCGTCCAAGTTCCAGTTGCTGGATTATACAACTCCGCACTGTTAAGCACGCCACTGGCGCCCAATCCGCCCACAACCAGCACCAAACCGCCGGGCAACAAGGTCGCCGTGTGACCCCAGCGGGCGTTGTTCAGCGAGCCGGTGACCGTCCAGGTTCCATTCGACGGATTATACAACTCCGCAGAGTTGAGCGAGGAGCCACCGCTGACCGATCCGCCCGCAACGAGCACCAAACCATTGGGCAGCAAGGTCGCGGTTTCCTGCGAACGGGCGGTGTTTAGTGAAGCGGTGGCCGTCCAGGTTCCGGCGGGAGCATAATCGTATAGCTCCGTAATGTAAGGGGTGGTGGCATCGCCATCAACGTTGATATCATCAACAATACCGTCATCTTCATCATCGGTATAGCCCCCGGCGAGCAACACGAATCCATTGGGCAACAAGGTGGCGGTGGAATGAAAGCGGACGACGTTCGCGGAACTGGTCGCCGTCCATGTTCCATTGGCTGGATTGTATAACTCAGGAATATTATTACTCTCACCTCCTTCGGCGAGCACCAGGCCATTGGCCAGCAACGTCGCCGTCTGCCCCGATCGGGCGACGTTCAACGAACCGGTGAGCGTCCACAGTCCGTTGGTCGGATTATACAGCTCCGCACTGGCAAGCGGGGTGTTGCCAATCATCCCCCCCGCGACCAGGACCATCCCGTTGGGCAACAAGGTCGCGGTTTGGTCAGCGCGTTCGACATTCAACGAACCAGTCAGCGTCCACAATCCGGTGGACGGATCGTATAACTCCGCACTGCTGCCACCGCTATCCGGTCCTTCGACCAGCACCTGCCCATTGGGCAGCAGCGTCGCCGTATGATTAAAGCGCGGGCTGTTTAAAACGCCGGTGACCGCCCACGTTCCGGTGGCCGGGTTATACAACTCTGCGCTGTCAATGATATTACCGGGGGCGCCCGAGGGATCCGATCCTCCCGCTACGAGCACCTGCCCGTTGGACAGCAAGGTCGCCGTATGGCCAAAGCGTCCAACATTTAACGAACCGGTGAACGTCCACATAGCGTTGGCTGGATTGTATAACTCGGCACTGCTGCCGCCATTACCATCAATCCCACCGACAACGAGAACCAATCCATTGGGCAACAACGTTGCGGTATGTTGGTAGCGGGCGTCATTCATTGGCCGGGTAACCGTCCACGTCCCGTTGGAGGGATTGTACACCTCCGCGCTGGAAAAGATGTTGGCATTGGTGTCCTCACCGCCAGCGACGAGCACCGACCCATTCGGCAGCAAAGTCGCCGTGTGGCCCTCGCGCGCGACGTTCAAGGAACCAGTCGTCAAAAAAACATCAGCCCGGACTGGTTGGGCAACGCCTAACAGACTGAGCGCCAACGCGGTGAACACCAGCGGGAACGAAACATGATTTCCAGGATGAATTTTCATAGGCCAGACGGTTTAATTTCAGGTTTTAAACAAATTTTTTATATAAACACGCAATCCTCTGTGAGATACGCAAGAATATGAATTCGGCTGTTTATCTCGTGCTAAATCTTAACAAATCGGAATTTATTTGCAAGAGAAATCTCGAATGAATAGAATTATTGGTGGTTATACCCGCCTGCCGCTACTGAGACTTGGAACCGCCTTGCAGTTTTTCCATCTGCTTCGCCAGATCATTGTATTTGGCCACGATGTCGTTCCGGTCTTTGACCTCGTCATTGTATTTCTTTACGAATTCGTCGCGCTGGGCGACGAGATTGGTGAGCGCGTCATTTTGCTTTTCCAGTCCGGCGTAGGCGTCCTTCAACTTTGAGTCCAGCGTGTCCACGGCGGTCTTGTATTGGACGATTTCGTTGGTGAGATTGAGATTGGAGAACTGGAGCCGGGCGAGCTCGACTTTTTGTGAAACCACCAGTTGTTCGTTCGTGGCCGCGGCCGCCTTGAGTTCGGCCAGCCGCGCATCCATCTGATCAAGCTGGCGGGTCAACACGGCGATGGAATTGGTCGCGTCGCGGATGGTAATGTTTTTGTCATAGGCCATGCCGTTCAAAGTGGTGATTTCATTTCGCTGGATGGTTTGCACATACCACTGGAAGGCGCACAGCCCACACAGCGCGAAGGCGAGGACGAGGAGCAGGTTTACGTGAAAGTTTTTCATGTCAGGGTTCGTCGGGGGCGGCTTTAACGGCGATGGCGACGTGCGAAATGCCGGCGCGTTTCACACAGTCCAGGGCTAAAACGATCGCGCCGTGCGTGGCATCCTTTGCGCCGGTGATGAACACGGGCAGATTGGTGTTCAAACTGAAACGATTGGTCAGCAGCGTGTTCAATTCGGAAAAGGAAAACGGCTTTTTATCCACGGAAATCTGGCCGTCGCGGTTCACAAACAAATTCACCATGTCGGGCTTGGTGGTGGAGGTGGCGAGCGTGGCGGTGGGCAAGTTCGCCTTCTCCGTGCGGACGATCTGCATCTGCAAAGTGACCATCATAAACGAGGCCAGCAGAAAAAACATGATGTCAATCAGCGGAATGATTTCCAGCCGCGATTTTTTTTCAGGAATTGGCGTGCGAATTTTCATGGCGTCGGACTCTGGCTTTCGGTCATAAACGAAACCTTCTGGATGCCCGCGCTCCGAACGGCCTGATAGACGTTCACCATGTCGCCATGCAGCGTGTCGCGGTCGCCGCTGATATAGACCGGCAGGTTCGTGTCGGCGCGGAAGCGGTTGCTCAAGACGAGGCTCAATTCCGGCAGCGCGATTGGTTTCTTTTCCAGCCACACCACCCCGGACTTGTCCACGGCGATGTTCACCATGTCCGGCTTGTAGTCCTGCCGGGCCTGGGAAGCGCCAGGCAGATGGACTTTGATGTTTTCCGTGCGGCTCATTTGCAGGCTCACCATCATGAACGACGCCAGCAGAAAAAACATGATGTCAATCAGCGGAATGATGACGATCCGCGAACGGCGTCTGGGAATGGGCGATGACAATTTCATGCAAAAACGATGAATGCTGAAGCGCTCATGACGAAATTATGACGAAGTTCGCTTGATGCATGGCGACCGGGCGCAATACCCTTTGGCATTGGTCATTCGTCATTGGAAATTCTTTCGTCATTCGGTTTTAGGATTTGGTCATTGCTCATCAGTGGCTGGTCGTCTGGCTTGGCGTCGTGGGTTTGTGCAGGTGAACGGTGTCGCTGCTTTTTTTGCCGCCGCCGGCCAGCACCTCGATGTTCGTCGCCGCGGTTTCCAGATCGAACTGCAACTGTGCCACCCGGGCGGAAAAGTAATTGAACGGGATCAGCGCGAAGATGGCGATGCCGAGTCCGCAGGCCGTGGCGATCAACGCCTCGCCAATGCCGCCGGTGACATTTACCACCGACAAATCCTCGCTGCCGATGTTCAGAAAAGCGCGCATCAAACCGGTGACCGTGCCCAGCAGACCCAGCAGCGGCGCCAGCGTGACCAGCGTATCCATCACGGTGAGAAAACGCCCGGCCCGCTTCAACTCCACACCGGCGGCCAGTTGCAACGCGCCCAACAACGACCCGTGCGCATGACCCACGTGATTCAAGCCATGGCGGATCACCCGAATGACCGGGTCGTCCGAGCTTTCGGACATTTGTTTCGCCGCGGGGACGTCGCCATTTTCCAGGGCGGCCAGAATTTGTTCGAGCTTTTGGGCGTCGCGCTTCTGGCTTTCGCGCCACCACCAAAACGCGCGTTCGCCCACAACGGCCACGGCGACCAGGGCGCTGGCCAGAATCGGCCACATGACCGGACCGCCCTTGATGAAGAATTGGAAGACAATGTTAGCGAGCATAGTTTTGGCTTTGGTTAAAATTGAAGCTGGTAAGTGATGCTGGTTTGAAAAAGTTGCGCGTTGGCGCCGGCCGGCAGCCGCCAATGGCGTTTGACAAAATCTTGCGTGCTGCGGTCAAGAATTGGAAAACCGGACGATTCCTTCACCTCCACGGAAGCAACATTGCCGGCTTCGTCGCCGCTGATCAAAAGCACCACGGTGCCCTGTTCGCCTTCCTGCCGCGCGATTTGGGGATACGGCGGCGCCGGGCGGTCGCCGCCGACACCGGTGCTGCTGACCGTGCCAATCTGTGTCTTTACCCGCATGGGTTCGAGCGGCGGCGCGGCGGACAGATTGGCGGGCACAATCAGCGAGCCGATGGTAGGCACGCTGAAACTGATATTCGGCGTTTGCGGAATGACGACCGCCACCGGCTGCGCATTGTCGTCCTCGGACTCGGTTTGCTGGTGTTTTTCAACCGTGGGCTGTGGCGGCAAAATCACCGGTTCGTAAACCACGGGCACCGCTTCCACCAGCGGCGGCGCGGGCTTGATGGCAATGATTCCGCGCCGCGCACCGGCGATGCCAATCAACAAAAAGAGGATGCAAACCGAATTGGTCCACGCGACTTTCAAGTTCACGTCGCGGCTGGCCGACGGCAGGCACAGCCGGGCGAGTTCATCTTTCAACTCGTAATGCGGCGTTGTTTGGTTGGTTTCCATGTCCTGTCTTCAAAATTTTGCCGTCAGGCCAAACCGCACCTGGACCGGCTCAACGGGATGAAGAATATTTTGAAACACCGGTGCGGCAGCCGGCGTGACGCGTGACACATAGGCGTAATCAATGTCGTGGTCGTGGCGGTCAAGCAGGTTCAAGATTTCGACGGAAACCCGCCAGGTTTTATTGATTTGATAACCGGCTTCCGCATTGAGCAAAAGCGTCTGGCTGGATTTATACTCCCCGTCCGAAGTCAGATCGCGCGGGCCGAAATAGCGCAGCCGGAGACTCGCGGAAAATCCATGGAAATCATGCAGCGTAATGCCCGATGAAACCACCAAACCGACCGCCTCAGGCACATGATTGCCGCCCGGACCGAGGACTGTGCTGCCCGGACTGATCGGCGCGGCATCCGCCGGATCATTCGAGGTAAACCGGGCGATGGAATCCGCCGCGTCAAGGTCAAACGCAACATGCCTGGTCAACCTGTAGTAGTTTGCCCACTCGACGCCATAGCGGTCGCTCGACTGATCGGAAGCGACCGTGCCGCCGGTGTCGCCATCCTGTTCCAATTCCGAATCGCTGTGCAGATACCACAGGGAGAGGGTGCTTTGGAGTTTGGGCACGAGCAGCGTGCGCACGCCGATTTCCGCGCCTCTGGTTTCAACCAGCGGGGAAATTTTCGCGGTGGTGCCGCCATTGGGAAAGTCCGCCGAGATGGGTTCCTGGGTCTGCGTCGCGCCGCGGCCATCGTTGCTGTGAAAATCATAGCCGCCCTGCACATAGAATTCGGTCTGGTCCCACGGCCCGAAAATCAAACTCAATTTTGGGCTGGGGAGAAAACTGCCCGCGGTCCCGGAATTCGTCGGGTTGGTCAGGCTGGTGACATCGAAATAGTCCAGGTCGCCGCGCAGGGCTGCGACGGAACGGAATTTGTCCGCCCACTGGATTTTATTCTCCACATAAAAGCCGGCTTGCGTGTCCGTCAGACGATTTACATCCGTATCGGCAGGGAGAATGGTGCCGGTGGCCGAATCAAATTTGTCCACCCGCACGCGGTCTTCGGTTTGATACAGGCCGTTGTTGATCCAGTCGTTGCGGACTTGCAAACCAAAGGTGTTTTCCACTTCGCGCCCGAACCATTGGTTGAAGAGCGTATGATGCGCGTCCAGGCCGGCCACTTCGCGCCGGTCCTGCTGCTCGAACTGGTCGCCTTTATTGGTATCCGTGAGGAAATAAGTGAAGTCGGAAAACAAATCGAGATCATAGTAAAAACCATAGGCCGTGATTTTCGTCTCGGAGTTTGCGCTTTGGCGATGCCATTCGGCCTGCAGACTGTAACGCTGCGAATTGCCGCCGTCGGTTGGATTGATCGCGCCAAATAAATTTGTCGCGCCGAAACTGCCGGGAATCTGGTCGCTGGAATTCCATTCGCCGTGATAGCCGCACGCGGTGAGGCTGAAGCCGTTCGCTTTGTCGCCCTGGTTGTAGGTTAAAATGCCGTTAAATTTCCAGTAATCGTCTGGATGCACCCACGGGCCGTCATCATGATACGCCTCGCCGCCGTAAAGCAGGGTGCCCGAGCCGTTGGTTTGCGAGACGCCAAACACGGCGCGTTCAAAGCCATACATGCCTGCCTCCAGCGTGACAAAATCCTGCGGCAGCGTCTTGTAAAATTCCAGGTGCGCCGAACCGGCCGAACCGTAGTTGCCCACGCCCGCGTCATAAGGGCCTTTTTCGTAATCCACCTGCTCCACAAATTCGGGGATGACGGTGTTCATGTCCGAATAACCTTCGCCATGCGCGTGCGACGGCAGGTTGAGCGGCATGTCGTCGAGATAAATCGCAAAGTCCGTGCCGTGGTCCAGATTGAAACCGCGCAGGAAATACTGGTTGGCCTTCCCGCCGCCGGCGTGCTGCGTGATGATGACGCCGGGCACGGTTTCCAGAATTTCGCCGCTGCGCAGAATGGGGCGGTCGGCCAGTTGCGCCGCCCCGGTGGTGCCCTGGCCGGCCGAATCCGCGATGCCCAGCAGGCTGTCCTGCCGGCCGGTCACGATCACATCGGGCAGATGGACGATCTGGTTGGTGCCGGTGCCGGAAGCCGGTGCCGGAGAATTGGTATTTTCAGCGGCCATGGCAGGGTTGGCAAACAGGCACGCAGCCCAAATGGATTGGGCCGCGCTCCTGCAAAGCCGTGAAAACCGGGTTACGCCCATGCCATAAGATATTACAAAGGGCATGAGTATTACGAAACAGCAAATTCGTATGAAAAAATAAATTCCCGCGCCAGCCCCGCGGGCGGCTGGCGCCGGAAAGTTGAATCGCGTCAAAACGCATAGCTTATCGAACCAAAGAAGCCAAGCCGCTCGCCGTATTGCGCGGCATTGACGCCCACGCCCGTGCCGCTGCGAAGTTCATAGATATTGTCGGTGAGGTTCACCACATCAAGACGCGCCTTCAATATATCCTTTTTAGTGAGCTTGATGTCCTGTTCCACACCGAGGTTAATGGAATAATAAGCCGGCACGCTGGCCCCGTTGGGAATGTTTGAGCCGTCAGCCGCCGTGGCGTCCTGCCGCAAGCCGCTGCCGTAAATGGCATCTACATACACCTTCGTAGCCTGTTTATCACTTTCTTTCAACGTGTAGGAAACGCCGAACGTGCCGGACACGGTTTGGTCATGATCCAGATAAATCCAGTGGTTCTGGACGTAAGCTGCGTCGCCGGGGTCAAAAAGGAATTGCGCTGAACTCCAATCCTCACCCTGCGCGACCGAGAAGGCGAGGTTTGCATAGGCATTGAAACCACCGTGCGTGTAGCTGCCGGTAGCTTCCACGCCATAGACTCGTCCGCGTGCATAATTGAAGGCCGAGAGTATGAGCGTCTGGCCAAACAAACCGTCATCGAGCTGGTTGTGCGCATACTTGTAATAGCCGTCCAAGCCCACCTGCAATCCCGGCGCCAGTTTTTGGGTGATGCCGGCATCAAAGTAGTCAGAGCGCTCCGCCTTCACAGGATCGTCCTGGTCGGTGCCGGAAGCATTGGAAGTGTTATCAAAGAGTGCGACATCGCTGCCTGAAACATTTTCTACCGGCGGCGGCGTGAAATAACGCGCGTAGCCGATGTGCATGGTCGTGGAATCCCGCGGCTGCCAAATCAAGTTTGCGCGGGGACTCAACTGGCTTTCGTTGTCGAACGATGAATTGAACACGTCAAAGCGCCCGCCGACGTTCAAGGTGAGCTGGTTGAAGAATTTCCATTCGTCTTGCAAATAGACGCCGCCGAAAAACCCGGTCAACCGGTGGTTGTCCATAAGGGATTCCAGAGGGCCGTCGGGGTTTCCATTGGAATCCACTGGAAAGACCGAGGTGGTTGTATCCGCGAAGACCACTTCATCCAGCAACTGCGCGCCGCCGCGAATGGTATTGTTATCGGTCAACTGGTAGCTGGCATCGGCCTGCAAGCCGCCGGAGTAAAGGTTTTTCTCCGAGTCGCTGGCCACGCCGTTGAAATAAACGTCGCCGATCTGGTCGGGCCGGAAATGCACGTCGCTGGAGCGTCCAAACAGAGAAACCTGGCCGTTGAAGTCGCCCACGGATTTCTGATACGCCACCACGCCATAGTAGTTTTGCTCGCGTTGTTGCTCGTTCAAATCGGACGAGTTGAAATATCCCGGCAGCCAGGGATTGCCGTCTGGCGACGTGCCAGCGGGCAGGCCCGGTGTATTTGGCACCTCGAAGTTGCTGTATGACGCGCTGCCCATGATGGTCACGCGGCTCGTGTCGTCAATGATGTAAGACCCGTAGAGGAACGTCTTGAATTGATCCGTTACGTCGTGGATCGCATCGTAGCTGGACGTGGGATTTTCAATGCCCAGCTCGTTGTGGTCGTAGCTGCCGTCCACGAAAAAGCTCCATTTCCCCTGCGTACCGCCGTATTCACCACTCACCCGGGAGGTGCCAAAACTGCCGCCGTAAACATCCACGTCACCGCCGTTTTCCATCCCGCTTTTGGTCTGGATGTCCACGATGCCCGCGGTGCGGAAGCCATACTGCGCCGGTAGCGAGCCGGTGATCAGTTGCATGGATTGGATAAAGCGCGGGTCCAGCTCCAGCCCGAAGCCCGTGATGCCCTCCGGCAAGATCACGTCGTTGATGCGGTATTGCAGATTGGCGTGCTCGCCGCGCACATGCAAATCGCCATTCACCGCCGAATCCTCCGCCACGCCCGGCGACCTCAGGATCACCTGATTGAACGGCGCGTTGTCCCCCTGCGACTGCAGGTCAATCTGCTCCGCAGTGTGGGTGTACGCCGTCGCGCCCAAGTTCGGCAGAATCTGGCTGCGCGCCTGGTCCAGCTTGCCGATGACAGTAATGTTGCCAAGCTGCGTGACGTTGGTTGAACTGCCCGGTGACATACCGGGATTTGCCGCCACCCCGACGTTGTTCGTCTGCGCCAGCGCCCGGCTGCCGCAGGAAAACGCCACCATGGAAATAACCGTCCAATATATTCTGCGATTCTGTTTTTTCTGTTCTTCAAAAATTTTCATAATTCAAATAGGTTAAAATTTCAAAACAATCTCCGTGAACTCTTTGTGGGCTCACGCCTTTGCAACACGCCCATGGCGCAACGCAAAGGATTAATCTTGGAAAACAATTCCGAACCCGTAAGGCTGGAATTGACGAATTAGGAAACTGCGGGAAGAACCGGCGGGGCGCGTCCGGCGGGGAGATGCTCAATGGCCGGACTGAAAACGGAAATGACTGCGGCGGGAACGGTCTCGACAAAAGCTGGCGGCGCAACCACCGGAACATCCACTGCCGCCGAGTCCACCTGGCCGTGCGCAAACATCGTGACAGCGCATTCGTGGTCGGGCTTGCCCGCGTCCTGGTGAATTAGTTCATGCAGCGAGGGAGAGGCCGCCATCGCGTCCAACAGCAAGACAAGGCCGGCCAGCAACGAGGCGATGACCACCTTGCCGTGCGCTTTGAAATGGCGTTTCACAAGTCGCAAACCACCTGTTTCTAGCAAAGCGTGTGCCTGATGCAAGTTATTTTAAAAACTTTTTATCTCATCAATAGGCGTTTTCACGCCGGAAGAAGGTTTGAACCATGATCCGGAAATCCAGCCAGAGGCTCCAGTTTTCAAGATACCAGATGTCGTGGCGGATGCGCTCCTCCAAATCGGTGTTCCCGCGCCAGCCGTTAACCTGCGCCCAGCCGGTGATGCCTGGGCGGGTTATATGCCGTGCCTGATAATGCGGAATTTTGGATTTGAAACGGGCGATCAGTTCCGGTCGTTCAGGACGCGGACCGACGAGGCTCATTTCCCCGGTTAAAACATTCCAAAACTGCGGCACCTCATCAATGTTCCATTTGCGCATGAAGGCGCCAATGCGCAGCCGGCGCTGGTCGTTTTGCTGCGCCCATTGGGCCTTGCCAGGCGCTTCGGCATTGACCTGCATGCTGCGAATTTTGATGATGTAAAAATGCCGCCCGTTGCGTCCCAGCCGGAGTTGTTTGTATAAAATTGGCCCCGGCGACTCCCAATATACCAGCGCCCCAAAAAGAATCGTCAGCGGAACCGCCACAGCGAGTCCCACCAGGGCGCCGACGATATCAATCGTGCGTTTTGCAAACCGATTCCGGTATCCGCTTAACGGCAGGGATTCAACCCCCAGCAACTGTGTCCCGCCGATGTTTTCCGGTCGCAGCCCGGAAATCAAAATCTCGAAAAAGTGCGGAACCATTTTGAACTGCACATATTCATTCTCACAGGCTTTGGCCACCGCCAAAACCCCTTCGCGCTGCAAACTCTCGGATTCGGTGAGCACCGCAATATTAACCGCATAATGGTGCAAAATGGCCTCCAATTCATGCAGGGAACCCAAACGAAATTCCTCCAGCTCCGTTACGTGGTTGGGTTTGTTGGCCTGGATCCAGCCGACAAATTCCATGTCTGAATTATCCTCCAGCGACTTTTGAATTCGCCGCGTTTGTGAGCCGCCGCCAATGACCACCAGCCGCCGCCGCAACCGCGAGGCCATCAGGGGATGCTGGACAATCCGGCCCAATATCATGCGCCAGTTGTATATGTTGAGAATAATAATCAGCGCCGAGCAGACATGAAAGAACCAGGGAATGGGCGGGTCGGTTCGCACCATCAAGCTGAAGCAGACCAGCGCCAGCAGGCAAAAGCCCAAGGCTTCAACAAATTTGTGCCAGATCTTTGCGGGTAGCAACACGCTTCGATAACTGTACAAACCCCGGCCCGCCAGCCCCCAGAGAATAATCAGCGATCCGGATATGATTAGTTTGTAACTATCAGCCAGCGGGGGCATGGGCACGCTGGCGAACCGGGCCGAAACCAGGTTGCCCCGGCATAGCAAACTGGCCAGGACAAAGCCCAAAAGAATCATCGCAAAGTCACCCATAATGGCTGCCATGGACAGCATGTTTTCCATCAATTCCCGACGATGAGGATTGACGTTCGTGGGAGGCCTTCCGCCGCCGGACGGCAACTGAACCGATGGCTTGCGTTTCCGTTTGCGCGGAAACTCGTGTCTTATGGGCGGCGCCTCCAGCAACGACTGGTCATCTTTCAAGCCGGGCAAGGCAATTTTTGAAGCCAGACTCAAATCCCGCGACCGGGAGCGCTTGATGGCGCCAAAAAAGAAACCGGCTGCCAGCAAGCCAGCAACTATCAATAGAAAAACTGCCCAGATATCCCCAAAGCCAGAAGGAATCATAATCGAACACCCAAACTGAAGGCACGATTGAACCGTTCAAGACGGATAGCTCCATTGTTGACAAATTGATTTAGCAAGTCCAGCAAGGCCGGAATTGCAATGAACGCAATGAAACCCATTAAGAATGCAACCCACAACCTATGGGTAAAATAATTCTTCTTCATATAATTGAGCTTGTGCGAATTTTTTCTCGCCATCCCCCTAACAACAGTTTCTTCTGAAGCAAATTTGAAGCCATGTTCCGAACAATTATATGATATACAATGTGGGTTGCTGCGTTTGGCTTTAATTACTAGATATCAATGGGCATGACCATGACCAGCCGGGTTGGAGTTACTTTTAAATGAAGCGCCGCAGGCAATGAACTGTAAAATATTCCGACAAGTTCAACTTTTTTTCCCAATCCACCGCCTCGCTATGTTGCTGGCAAGGATTGGCCCGTAATCAAGGTAATGGTTTTCACTTGCGCGTCAGTGGCAACCTCACAATCACATGTAAGCATGCGTATAATCTTCATCGTCGTCCAGTTCCAGGCGCCGGATGCGCAAGAATATGCCACGTGTTTGGAAAAGGTCTGCCTGCAAACAAAACTACACGGTGAAACGAACTTCGAGGACAAACCTGCCTGCCGGTTTGCCGGCAAAATACAATGGCCGGCAAATTGCTGTACCGTTTGGCCGGAGTAAGAAAGGAACCCAACGGAATAACAACTATAACTCATGTCCAAATTGTTCAAACAATGTCCTGTAATCGAAGAAATTTTGGTGGGCAGATCAGCATATACTCTCGCAGGAGATAAGATAGCGGTTCATTCCGACATTGGGCAGGCCCACGCCGAGGCGCTTTATGAAACCGTGTTGCGCACCCGTCCCGCCGTGGTTCTTGAAGTAGGCATGGCCTTCGGCGTAGCATCGCTCTCGATCCTTGCCGCTTTGCGTGAGATTGGCCAGAATGGAAAACTTCTGTCCATTGACCCTCTGCAAACCCCGGACTGGAAAGGGTGTGGCCTGGCGTCCATTGCCCGGGCCGGGCTCAAGGAAAGACATGAAATGCATGAAGATTACGACTACCATGTTCTACCCCGGCTGCTGGCCTCCGGTCTGAAGCTGGATTTTGCGTATATTGATGGCTGGCATACATTTGACTATACCATGCTGGACTGGTGGTATGTGGACAGGATGTTAAAAGCCGGCGGGATTGCGGCCTTCAATGACTGTGGCTGGCCCGCCGTGGACAAGGCCATCAAATTTGTGCTGACCCACCGAAAATATTCCGAGCTGGAGGTCGGCCTCCAGTTGCCCCGCCGGCGCAAACTGGAACTGCTGCGGCTCCTTACCTTTGGAGTTAAAAAACTCCCGCTGGCGAACCGCGACCGATATTTTAAGAAGGAAGCGGACTGGGAACCACGGTGGGACTTTTATGCCCCTTTCTAATCCAATCATATGTTGGAATTAACCAATCCCGTCTAAGATGCAAGCTGTCATTAGAACCGTTGTTAATTATAGAATACAGCACTGGCCTGTAACTTATTAATTCCAATAACCAGTGAGTTGAACCACTGGCGGGCGTCCTATCAGTAATTTTATTTTGTTCAATTTTTCTTGAACACAATGCGCTTTGAGTTATATTTTTAACATGGAGGCGGTTTTCACAGATAACACGGACACAACCGTTAAAACTAACACGGCCGTATTGCGGTTAAAACCCGTGGAGGTTGAAGTTATCCATCTCTTTATCCAATTTGCCGGGGCGCTCGGACAGCCGCGATCCGTTGCCGAAATCTACGGCCTGCTTTTTGCTTCCGACCAACCACTGGACATGGACGCGCTGATTGAGCGTCTTAACTTGAGCAAAGGTTCCGCCAGCCAGGGTCTGAAATATCTGCTGAAGCTGGGCGCGGTGCGCAAAGTATATGTCGCGGGCGAGCGCCGGACGCACTATGAAGCCGTCGCCGAGTTGCGCAAGCTGGCCAGCCGCTTTTTGCGCCAGCAAGTCCTGACCTATTTTGAAGATAGTGAGACCCGCCTGGATCAGATCGCGGCGCAAACCGCCAAACTTTCCGACGGACAACGGAGGCATATCACCGAACGCGTCCGGCAGTTGCGCCGCTGGCAGCGGACGGGACGGCGGTTGATGCCGCTCATGCTGAAGCTGCTGGGCGGCGATTAAACCGCCGCCCCGCCAAAGACAGGGTGTTTTGGCAGACAACAATAAAATCAGGAGCCGAAGGTTTTCCCGTAGAGAATTTGCAGGAAGGCCAAGTGCGGCAGCTTGACTAAAAATGGAAAACGTACATACCAAAACATTGGTCCTTGAACCGGGACGCGCCGCCAGGAATTACTGGCGCGACCTGTTTCATTACCGCGAACTGTTTTTGATTCTGGCCTGGCGCGACGTCATCGTTCGCTACAAACAGACCACTGCCGGCGCGGCCTGGGCGCTCCTCCAGCCCCTGATGAGCATCATCATCATGACTCTTATTTTTGGAAAAGTTGCCGGGCTGCCGTCGGAAGGCGCCGTTCCCTATGCCATCATGGTCTGCGCGGCCATGTTGCCGTGGCAGTTTTTTGCCAACGCGCTTTCCCTCGCCAGCCAGAGCGTGGTCAGCAATGCCAATTTGATTTCCAAGATCTATTTCCCGCGCATGATTGTTCCGGCCAGTTCCATTGTCGTCTCGCTCGTGGATTTCCTCGTGGCCAGTTCCATTCTCGCCGGGCTGATGGTATGGTATCATTTCAGTCCCAGTTGGCGGCTGCTGGCCCTGCCGGCGCTGGTCATCCTGGCCATTGCGGCCGCGCTGGGTCCGGGCTTGATCATTACCGCGCTCACCGTCCGTTACCGCGATTTCCGGATGCTCATTCCCTTCATCGTCCAGTTTGGAATGTATGTCTGTCCGGTCGCTTACAGCAGCCATGTCATCCACGATAAACTGATAAAAAAATTTGGCGCGGACACCGGCGATAAGCTGTTCCTGTTTTATGCATCGAACCCAATGGTAGGCGTCATTGATGGCTTCCGCTGGGCGATCTTGGGCCGGCCTGCCGCAGTTAACCATGAAGCCGCTTCGGCAGTCATATCTTCAAGCCAGACGGTTTTGGAAAATGTCGGCGCCTTCTACTGGCCAGGGTTTGTCCTGTCGGTGGCATTTACCATCGTGCTCCTCGTCATCGGCATTTATTACTTCCGCAAAACCGAACGCGCGTTTGCGGATATTATTTGACGCCCCTCATGTCTGACACCGTCATCCACGTCGAAAACCTGTCCAAGAAATATATTTTGGGCGCTAATGGCCATGCCGACGGTCTGCGTCATGTGGTCGAGCAGGTGGCCACGGCTCCGTTGCGTTGGTTAAAAAATCGCACCGCAGCTCCGGAAGCGGCGATCGGCCGGAACGGCGCGCAAAAACCCTCCCGGGAATTTTGGGCGTTGAACGGCGTTTCCTTTGAGGTTCAACGCGGCGAAGTGGTGGGCATCATCGGGCGCAACGGCGCGGGCAAAAGCACCCTGCTGAAAATCCTGAGCCGCATCACGGAACAAACGCAGGGCCGCGTGGCCATCACCGGGCGCGTCGCCAGCCTGCTCGAAGTCGGCACCGGCTTTCACCCCGAACTCACCGGGCGCGAAAATATTTTTCTCAACGGCGCCATTCTCGGCATGAGCCGCGCGGAGATCAAACAAAAGTTCGATGAAATCGTGGCGTTCGCCGAAGTCGAAAAATTTCTCGATACGCCGGTGAAACGTTACAGCAGCGGCATGTATGTGCGGCTGGCTTTTGCCGTGGCCGCGCACCTGGAGCCGGAAATTTTGATCGTAGACGAGGTGCTGGCCGTGGGCGACGCCCAGTTTCAGAAAAAATGCCTGGGCAAAATGCAGGACGTCGCGCGCGGCGGGCGCACGGTTCTGTTTGTCAGCCACAATATGGGCACGGTCACCAGCCTGTGCAGCCGCGCGTTGTGGATGGCCGCCGGCAGGGTGCATCGCACCGGCGCCGTGCGCGAAGTGGTCAACGATTATCTGTCCAAAGGCATGGCCAGCAATTATCAAGTTGTCAGTTTGAAGGAACTTTCCCGCCCATCTTATGTGCATGACAACCGGCTGCGGCTGGAAAGCATTGAATGGCTTACCGCCGTGCCGCTGCAACACGGTGAACCGGCTGAAGCATTGATCCAGTTCAGTACGAACAGCTCAATTGAAGGCGTGAGTGTCGGCATTGGCTTTTCCACCATCGAAGGCACGCGGCTGTTGTCTTATGACACCGACTTTCAAAGCGATCACCGGCCGGACTTGTCCGGGGCGGGGAAACATTGCGTGAAAATATCCCTGGATTCACTGCCTCTCGGCCCGGCGGTTTATGCCCTGGATGTCGGCTGCCGGTCGGGCGACACTCACGCATTGGATTATCTTCCAGCCGCCGCCCAGATAGAAGTCGTTCCCGGCCCCCAGACGCCCGGTTGCATTGTCCGGCAGGACGCCGGCGTGCGCTTCCAAAGCCGGTGCGCCTGGGATTGAACATGAACACGCCTCAACCCTCACATTCCCCGCGCTACGAATTCCTGGACGCCCTGCGCGGGCTCGCCATTCTGGGAGTCGTCTCCACGCATTGCGCGTGGTTTTCGGGCGGCGATTTTCGGGGCAAGGCGTTTTTCTTTGCGGGCATGTATGGCGTCCAGCTTTTTTTCCTCGTCAGCGCCTTCACCATTTTTATGACTTTGGAACGCGCGCTGTCGCGGGAACCGGCGCTCGTCCGCAGCTTTTACGTCCGCCGCGTCTTAAGAATTCTGCCGATGTTTTGGGTGGGCATAGTTTTGTATGCCTTTGCGCCAGGGCGTGAACACTATTACAAGGATTTTGACATTGGTTTCTCCTACTACGCACTGACGGCGATTTTTCAACACGGCTGGCACCCTTATTACATCAACAGCGTCGTTCCCGGCGACTGGACGATTGGAGTGGAAATGACTTTCTATACTGTGGCTCCCCTGATCTTTTTCAGGATCAAGAACTGGCAGTCCGCCTTGTATTTTTTCCTGGCAACGTTGTTTTTCTGCGAGGCGGCCAATTACTGCCTCCGCTTTGCAACCGCCCATCATTTGATCTTTCAACAGGTGGAAGCGGCCCAACCCGAACTCATGCACCAGTTCTATCTCAAGTGGTTTCCCAGCCAGTTGCCGGTGTTTGCCTGCGGCATTCTGACCTATTACATCTTCAAGTCACTGCCCGAAAGTTTTCGCACCAAGCGCAACGGAATCGCATTGCTGTGTGCCGCTTTGATCGCTCTTTACAACGCGGTTGACATCGGCAGCCACCGGATTCTCCCGGAACAGGTGGTCTTCGGCCTGGGATTTTTACTGTTCATTTTGGCCCTTGCCATTTACCCCCTGCCGCTGGTTGTAAATCCGGCTGTCAGATTCCTCGGCCGGATCAGCTTCAGCTTTTATTTGATGCACTTTGTAATCATGGACGCAGAAATCCGCTTCTTTCAAACGTTCCTCCCACATCTCTATTCCAGGCCGGCCGTGGCTTTTGTTCTTTTATTCGCCGCCACGCTTGCCCTCGCGACCCCGGTTTCGTGGATGACTTACACATTTATCGAACAGCCTTTTATCCGGCTCGGCTCAACCATTGTGCGCCGGCTGAATGCCGTTTCCGAAAAAACACCCAAAGCCACCGTAGTTCTGACTCCTTCAGATTCTTAATATCCTAAAATGTAACCAGCCGGTTCAGCCGGTTCAGCCGGTTCAGCCGTCACAGGTTGGCGGCCCAATACAGTCCATGAATCTGTCCGTTTCCAGCAACAATTTTGCCCAACGATCTCCTTTCGAGGGTATCCGGCACCGCCTGACAACTCTTTGGGATTCCCGAAACCACTGCCTGTGGTTTGCGCAAACGGCGCTGACGCGCGGCTGCCCGGAAAGGATACTTCATTTTGGCATCGGCCCGGGCGATGACCTGCTGTGTACGGTGGTCATGCGCGAATTGCGCAAGCGGGGACAAAAAAAAATCTGGATGATGACCAAAAATCCGGAGTTGTTTGAGCACAACCCCGACGTGGATGAAGTGGTGCCGATTGATTATCGTTTCCGGGAATATGCCTGGGTGCGCGGAAAGAAATGGCATGTGCTTGAGTATTCCCGCATAGATGTTGAAAAAGACCAGAGCGAGCCACCCCAACGGCACATCCTGGCCGAGCTTTGCGGGCGAATGGGAGTTCAAGGGGAAATTACCATGCGCCCTTATTTCCAGCTCACCGATGAAGAACGAACCAAAACGGCGTGGGCGCAGGAGACAATTGCCATCCAAAGCAGCGGCCTGGGCGGTCAAATGCTGATGCGAAACAAACAATGGTTCCCCGAACGATTTCAGGCGGTGGTGGATCGCCTTAAAGCTCAATTTAAGTTTGTTCAGGTCGGATCGGCCAACGATCCGGCATTGGAGGGGGTCACGGACTTGCGCGGCAAGACCGGCATCCGGGAATCAGCGGCGGTCCTTGCCAGTTGCCGCTTATTTCTCGGCAATGTCGGTTTCCTCATGCACCTGGCGCGCGCGGTGGAATGTCCGTCGGTCATCATCTTTGGCGGTCGCGAAGCACCCTGGCAATCCGGCTACAGTTGCAACCTTAACTTGTATTCCGCCGTGCCCTGCGCCCCGTGCTGGCTGTGGAACAAATGCGATTATAACCGTATGTGCATGGACAACATATCCGCCGACAATGTCATCCAGGCCGTCGAACAATTGACCGGGCGCGCGCGCAACCCCCTCGCAGTAGATCAGTTCACACTTTAGCCCGCCATTAAAGATGTAACAGCCAGCGTAAGTAGACCCTGATTAAACGTTGTTTAAAAATGTCCGAACCTTCTCACGCCGGTTGCTACGTCGAAATCAAATTTTTGAGCGAACCTGATCCCAAGATAGCCCTGGTGGTTTGCACGAGAAATCGCGCCGCCAAGCTGGACCCATTTTTTAGTTCGCTCAGTCGCCTACAGTGCGATTCTCCGTGGGAACTGATCATGGTTGACAACGGATCCACCGACGACACGGGTAAACGATTGAAAGAGTTTGCCGCCACTTTTGCGGGTCAGATCAACGTACTGACCGAGCCTTTGCCCGGATTAGGACGTTCGCGCAACCTCGGCTGGCGCGCGGCCCGCGCGCCTATCATTGCCTTCACGGATGATGATTGCTATCCTGAGCCGGATTACTTAAATCATATTGCCGCGGTGTTTGCCGATCCGTTGGTCGGGTTTGCCGGCGGGCGGACGCTGCTTTACGACACCGCGGATGCGCCGGTAACCATCTATGAACACCCGGTTGAACAGACTTATCCGCCGGAACATTTTATCGTGGGGGGCGTCATTCACGGGGCAAACATGGCCTTCCGTCGCCAGACCTTGGTGGATATTGAAGGGTTTGACGACCACCTCGGCGCGGGCACTCCCTTTGCGTTTGAAGATGTGGACGCGCAGCTCCGGGCTTTGGCCGCGAAATGGACGGGCAAATACGATCCCCGCCCGGTGGTCTATCATCACCATGGCCGCAAGCTGGGACCTGAAATCGAAACTCTTACCCGATATTATGATACCGGCCGGGGCGGATATTACATGAAGTGCATTCTGTTTATGCCTCATCGCTGGCTATGTCTGCGGCATTGGCTGCGGGGCATTCGCCGTCAGCCCTTCAGCCGCACCGCACGAGAGATGCGGGCGGCCATGAGTTACCTGTTCTATCAACTGCGGCAAAAACCGAACACGGCCTATTAAGTCCGAAATCCGAGTCCCCGAAAATCGAAAGAAGTCCGAATGGCGAATACCGAAATAATTTCTGCCGCCATGTTGAAAGAGCGGCGGCTGAATGCGCGCACGAATCCTCTCATTCGGATTTCGACCTTCGGATTTCTTTCGGCCTTCGGCCTTCGGCCCTCGGCCCTTGGAATTTATCGCCAACGGTGAAAGCCGACATTTCAGTCATCATTTGCACGCATAATCCCCGCCCGGATTATTTGCGGCGCACGCTGGACGCGTTGAAAGTTCAGCGCCTGCCATTGGAACAGTGGGAACTGCTGCTGATTGACAACGCCTCAGACAAGGCACTCTCTGCCGGCTGGGATTTATCCTGGCAGCCACGCGCCCGGCACATTCTGGAACCTGAACTGGGACTTACGCCAGCGCGTTTGCACGGCATTCGTGAGTCCACCGGCGAACTGCTGGTATTTGTGGATGATGACAATGTCCTGGCCACCGACTACCTGGCAGCAGCCGCGGAACTTTTTGCCCGACGCCCTGATCTGGGCGTGGCCAGCGGACGTCTGCTGCCGGAGTATGAAACGCCGCCGCCGGCCTGGTTTCGGCCTCATGAAAGCTGGCTGGCAATCCGGCGCATCGAGCAAAGCCGCTGGTCCAACTTTTCCGATCCGCAATCGGAACCTTGCGGGGCAGGCATGTGCCTGCGAAAACAAATCGCCGCGACTTATGCAGAACGGGCCGCGACCAACCTCGGCCAGCGTCTTCTGGGCCGGAAAGGACATAGTCTGCTCAGTGGCGAGGATGTGGCCATCACCAAGGTGGCCATGGATATGGGTTATTCCATGGGCCAGTTTACCGACCTCAATGCCACTCATCTTATCCCCAGCCGCCGTGTTTCTGAACCCTATCTGTTCGCACTTTATTGCAATCTCCAGGCCTCGGGCCAGTTGATTGGCTGGCTGGAAGATCATCGGCCATTGCGCCTGCCCAACTGGAGGGTTTTCCTTAAAGCCGCCTTGCGTTGGCTGAAAGGAAACCAGGTTGACCGCCGGCTGGTGGTGGAAGAATTTCGCGCCTTGAAACTGGCCCGCAGCATTGTCAAGGAAGCTGCGGCCAGCGGAGCGATGGCCGGCCCCGTAACGCCAAAATCCTGACACCCATGCCGAATATCTTTTGCACACTGGCCATTGGTGAAAATTACGCGGGGCTGGCGGCTTTTCTGGTGGCTGATCTTGAAACCTATGGAATTTCAACCGTGGTGTTGACCGACACGCCGAAGTATTTCCAAAATTTTCCACATGCCAAAGTCATCGAGCATCGGCCAAAAAAATTTTCCTACCATGACAAACGGCTCGCACTTCAGGAAGCATTGAAACTCGGAGACACGGCAGTTTTTGTGGACGCCGACACGGCCATCTGGTTTGGAGCCGACCGGCGTGTGGTGCGCCAGGCCCTGAACCATCCATTTCCGCCCGGCCTGCACGCCTCGCGCCTTTTTCCGGCGGGACATTTTGATTATCCACACATTGAAGCCAAGGCCAGGGAATGGGGAATGGAGTTTGACCGCAATGTGATTACCTATTGGGAAGGATTGTTCGCCGTGTCCAAAGATAACAACTTAAAGGTTTTTTTTTCCAACTGGGACCGCTTTGCCGAAGAAGCCGAACAGCGCGGTTACAACGGCGCTGGTGAAGGCACCTGTTTCGGCATTGCCGCGGAAGCCGCGGGCATCCAAAGGCATTACACCACCCATATGACGCAAAGCAATCTGCCGTTTCTGCTGTGGCACACGCGCCTCGGTTTTGACCGGCGCAAACTGTATCACCTGAAATTTGGATTGAAGGAAATATTATCCGGGAACTTCAGCCTGCAACAACATTGCTGGTCGTTCCGCTGACAATCCAATCACCGGCGTCATCATGGTCATCACAGATTCAACCAGCAAGCCACTGGACAACCGCATTCCCAGTCTGGACGGCCTGCGTGGCATCGCCATTCTCACCGTGGTGATTGGCCACGGCTCCTATTGCCTGGCCTTGCTGCCCGCTTTCATAATAACCTTTGCGGGCAATGGCCAGCTCGGCGTCAGCATATTCTTCGTTCTGAGCGGATTCCTTATCTTCAACCTGAGTGCGCGGGAGTTTCAGAAGACCGGCGAATTCAATTGGAAACTTTTCTATTTTCGGCGCGTATTGCGCATCTTTCCCTGCTTTTACTTTTTCATCGCCGTGATCGTGCTGCTCAAATGCCTGGGAGCATTGAATCTTACCGGCGAGATGATCTTTGGGGCTGCAACCTTCAGCCTCAACTACCTCCACCTTTGGTACCATTGGAGCAGCGGTTCCGACTACTTTGTCATCGGCCACTATTGGACACTGGCCTTGGAGGAGCAATTCTATCTCACCTGGCCCGTGCTCATGCTGTTGTTTGTCCGGCGAAAATTATTGGCCGTCCTGATCGTCATCATGGTGCTGGCGCCGTTTCTCCGGGTCGCCTGTTACCATTGGATGCCCGGTTCGCGCGGCCAGATCGCCATGATGTTCCACACCGGGTTTGATTCCATTGCCGCCGGGGTGCTGCTCGGTGAATTGCTGCTGCGGCCGCAATTCAAGGTCTGGCTGCAAAAAATTGCCGCCAGCCGTCTGCTTCTGTGCGGGGCGATTCTATTTCCCCTGATTATTTCACCGCTGTTGGCCGGACATTTTCGCGGCGCTTATTCGATCACCATCGGGAAATCACTTGATTTGGCCTGTATCTGCATCGTGATCACCGCGGCTGTGTCCTTTCCGGGGACACTTTTGTTCCGCTTTTTGAACTGGCGACCGCTCGTGTTTATTGGCGTTCTCTCCTATAGTCTGTATGTTTGGAACAATTTCTTCCTGAATTCCGGTGGCCATTGGCTGGTTAACCGGTTCCCGCTGAATTTTCTGTGCGCATTCGGAATGGCTCTTGCTTCCCATTACTTGGTGGAGAGACCCTTCCTGAAATTGAAGGACCACCTGCACAAGTCGAATTTACCGGGCCGCCAGAATGTCAAACAAAGCTATGCATAGATCGTTGAACGCCAACAAGGCCATTTTAGTTGATGGCCGGTTTGTCCAGCCTGACGGAGGCGCGAGTTCGGTCAGGGAGTTCATCCTGAAATTTCCCACCCGGTTGTACAATGCCATCTTCACACCGATGGGCCGGAAGAATTTGCTCTATTTCATCAAGCGGCAGCGGGTAAATCTCAATCCCGATTACCGGCGCGACGGTACGCTGGTCTACCTGCTGGGCAGCGGCAACAGTTTTGTTCTGCATCGGGGCAACCTTCTTTCTGAACTGGTTTATTTGGAGGGAGCTTATGAACCGCTCGAAACGTTGATCGTCTCCCGCGTCATCCAAAGAAACGACGTGGTATTGGATTGCGGCGCCAATGTAGGCTATTTTACCGCCCTGTTCGACCGGTTGGTGAGACCGGATGGCCAGGTCCATTCCTTCGAGCCGGGAGCAGGAACCTTCACCAAACTCCAACGAACCAAGGAACTCTTGAAATTGGACCGCTCCACGCTTCACCCGAAGGCCATGGACAGTTCCGTGGGGGCGATAGATTTTTGGTCCTCCACCTCCGGTTCCGACGCCCAACAAAAGACCATAAACAACGCCGCGCTGGGCCGGCATCTCCGCCATGACAAGGTTGCCGCCACGACGCTGGATGCCTTCGCCGCGGAGTTACAGGTCAACGGCGTGGACCGTATTGCGTTCGTCAAATGCGATATTGAAGGAGCCGAAACCGCCATGCTAAAAGGGTCAAAGAATTTGTTAAATTCAGAAAATCCGCCGATTTGGCTGATTGAACACAACCGCGCCGCCCTGGCAGATCGGGGCGCGACTTCGGCCGACCTGCTGGCTTTCTTTGCCGGCTGCGAGATTTACTTTGTACCCATCTGCTGGCCGCCTTCCATCATGGCTTCGCCAAAGGCCGACAAGTGGAACCGGGTTCCCAACGCCCTGCCGGATGAATGTAACTTGATAATTTTTCCCAAGCGGGGCATTTACGCACAGCGGGCCAACGCGCTCAAAGAGGCCGGCCTGCTGGCGTGATCTATCCGCCCGTTAAACCCAATAGTGCTGGCTGGTGGCCGTACGCAAGTACATTCACTCGCAATCGCAGGAATCAGGCCCAAGTCAATCGCGGTAAAATTTTGCAGTGAACATACTTCACTTGCGGGAAAAGATTCCCTGGTTTGGCGGACATTCGGGTTATGAACAACTAACCCGGCATGTTCATGAACTGCAGCCAGTACACACAGTTAAACCGCGTGAGGGGCGGTTGGCCCGCTATTCGGGCAGCACTTATGCCAGACTCCAGGGACGATATGGCCGCGGCGCTGCCAGTCTCAGCGAACTGGAATTCCGGCTCCAAAGACGGTTACAGCGGTCCGCTGCCAGCCATATCTTGTATCTGGAAAATCATTTTGAACTTTTGGAGTCATGGACCGGCGCCCAACATGATCTCGTGGGCACCGTTCATCTGCCGCCGCCAGTCTGGAAACCGGAACAATGCCAGTTGCTGTCCCGGCTCGGCTCGGCGCTGGTTCTTTACCGGCGGGACATTTCATTCTTTGAACAGTATGTTGGAAAAGGTCGGGTCCATTTTATCCATCATGGGGCGGATGTTACTTTTTTCAAACCTGATCCGGCAAAAATTTGCACTTCTCCGAGAATCCTCTACAGCGGAGTTTACCTGCGCAATGAGCCGATGCTGGTGCGCGTCCTGGAACGGCTCGTGAAAAAACATCCCGATCTGCGTTTTGACCTGCTCGTGCCGGCACATCACCGGCACAGCCCGGCGCTGGCTCCGCTGCTCCAGCATCCGGCGGTCATCTGGCATGCCGGACTCAATGACGAACAACTCCGCGAGCTCTATCAGAAAAGTTACCTGATGCTTCTGCCCATGAATCACAGCGGCGCCAACACCGCCGTGGTCGAGGCCTTGACCAGCGGCCTGCCGGTGGTCACCACCGACGTGGGCGGCATTCGCGATTACGCCGGCGGCGAAATTTTCCCGGTCGTTCCCAACGATGACGACGACGCCATGGTTGCCCTGGTGGAGCAATATCTCGCCGACCCGTCGTGGCGGAATGAAACCGCCCGCCGTTGCCGTGAATTCGTGGAGCAGAAAATGGCGTGGCCGTTGGTCGCGCAGAAGCATCTGGAATTCTATCAGACCTTGACCGCATGAATTCAGCCGTCTGCACTTTATTTGAAGGCAGCTACCACTATGGCGTTGGCGCGCTGGCCAACTCGTTGTATACGCAGGGCTATCGCGGAGTAATTTACGCAGGTTATCGCGGCGAACTGCCGCCGTGGGCGGCGAACGCCACTGGCCGCAACGGGATCACTGAATTGAACCCCGCCGAAGGCTTGTCATTGCGTTTCATCCCGCTGACCGCAAAAATTCATCTGACGAATTTCAAACCCGATTTCATGCTCTCGGTGTGGCGGGAGCAATGTCCTCAGGCGGATTCGCTTTTTTACTTCGACCCCGACATCACGATCATCGGCCCCTGGCCGTTTTTCGAGAAATGGGTCAAGGCTGGCGTTGCGTTGTGTACGGACGTGAACCCGTCCATGCCTCCCAATCATCCCCTGCGACACGCCTGGAAAGAATTTTATCAGCCGCGTGAAATTGTTTTTCGCCGCGAGCCAGAGCTTTACTTCAATGGTGGATTCGTTGGCCTTGGCCGGGCGCAAATGGAGTTTCTCCAGTGCTGGCAAAAGTTGCAGGAACTGATGTCCCCGGAAATCGGCGGTTTGCAAAATGTAAATGTGCGCGACCGCACTTACCTGTTTCACAAAACCGATCAGGACGCCTTGAATGTCGCGGCGATGGTGGCCGAGTCGGCCATCAGCCCCATGGGTCAGGATGGCATGGATTTGCAGCCCGGCGGCGGCGGATATGTGATGAGCCATGCCGTGGGCGGTCAAAAACCGTGGAAGAAAAATTTCATCCGGGCCCTCCTGCAATACGGCTGGAGCCCGTCGCGCGCGGACCGGAATTTTTTCCGCCATGTGGAATCCCCGATCCGGCTTTACTCGCCAGCCATGCTTAAGACCAAACGTTATTTCCTTTTGATGGCAAGTATTCTTGGCCGCTTCGCCGGCAAATAAGCAACCCGCTGACAAGAGCCAAACGAATTTTGGAATGTAAATCCCGTAGTGGCGAAAAAATGAAGGCTCAACGATTGACACGCTCGCTCCGGTTTCGGCCTGTTTGGCGCCCGACCCATTGATGAAGACCGCATTCTTATGCCGGAGTTTGGAACCTGGGAAGGACGGCGTGGGCGATTACAGCCGCCGGCTCGCCGGAGAAATGATTCGGAAAGGACACCCTTCGGTTGTGGTGGCAATAAACGATCCATACGTCTCGCAAACGGTAGCTGAACCGCAGGAAATCGAAGGCACTCCAGTCCCGGTGCTACGTTTGCCTGAAGTCATGCCAAAGCGCAACCGCGCCAGCGAGGCTCGTACGTGGTTGGATTCCGTGCGTCCCGACTGGGTGAGCCTGCAATTTGTGCCGTTTGCTTTCGATCCTCGGGGACTGTGCTTCGATTTGGGAAGCTGGCTCACCGCCATGAATTCGCAGGCGCCGTGGCATATCATGTTCCATGAGCTTTGGCTGGGACTCGGCGAAGACGCCACTGTTAAAGACAGAATTTGGGGAAGCCTCCAACGAAAAGCCGTTTTGAACGTGACCAATCGCCTGCGCCCGGGCCCCGTCCATACCCAAACCACGCCCTATCGGACAGTTCTTGGCCGTGAGAAAATCAAGGCGGATATTTTGCCGCTGTTCAGCAACATTCCCTGTGTTTCGGGCGACGGTTGGAGGGATTTGCTCGAACCGCTGGTCGCCCAGGCGACGGGAAAACCTCAACCCGGCGACACCTTGTATCTGGCCGGCATTTTAGGAGCCGTACATCCACAATGGCACGTCGGCGAGGCCGTCGAAACCATCCTCCCCCTCGTGCAACGGCTGAAAAAACGGCTCGTCCTGGTATTTCTCGGAAAGAATAACTTGAATCAGGAATCATTCGACGACTTGAGAACTCAATTGCAAGGTCGCGCTGACATGGTGGTTGCCGGCGAGCGGCCGGCGGCGGAAATCTCAAAGTTGCTGCAGACGCTCGATCTGGGGCTGGCCACCACGCCGCTTGAGGTGATTCAAAAAAGCGGCTCCGCCGCCGCCATGCTGGAACATGGCCTGCCGCTCCTGGTGATCCGGGACGACTGGCATTTGCGCGGCACGGCGCGCCAAAACCCGCCCGCCAGCGACCGGCTGTTCACGCCGCCGCAGTTTGCGGCACTGGAAACCTTGCCCGGGCGCGACCCTGCCCGGGCGGGCGACCACGGCGTAAAAAAAGTAGCGGATCAACTGCTGTCATCATTGGCATCCTTTGCCCGGAACGGCGCATGAAAATACTTATCATCAGCCCCAGTCAGGGCCACTACGGAGGCATTGAGGCATTCGTCATGGCTCTGGCGGCAGCGGTTGAAACCTGGCCCGAACTTGAACTGCAGGTCTGTTTCAAGCTGGTGCAAAACTTTCCGTTGAAGGATGACCTCCGGGTCGCGGGCAGTTCATTACATTGTCCGGTTCACTATCTGCCCAGCGGTGATTCTAAATTATTGAAACTCATCCGCTGGGCTGACCTCGTGCATGGTCAGAATACCTCACCGGACATTATTTTTCCCGCCCGGTTCTTTGGCAAAAAGCTGGTGCTCACGATTCATAACTGGCGTCAGCGCAAATTGAGCCCGCATTCCCTGCTGTGGGGGCTGGGCGCAAAACTCGCCCATCGCCGCTGGTATAATTCACGGTTCGTCTGGAACACGTGGGAGCCAGGACGGAAATCGAAGCACAGCGACTGCATTCCCACGGTCTGCCGCCTGCCACACATGTCGTGTCCACCTGCCGGGCGCAAAGGTTTTCTGTTTGTCGGGCGCTGGATCGAAAACAAAGGCATCGAGGAGTTGATCACGGCGTATGCGCGGGCGCAACTTGACACGGCGCGCTGGCCCCTCACCCTGCTCGGCGATGGTCCGCTGCGGCCAAAAGTCCAGGCGTTGCTCACGCAATTGAGCGTTCAAGGCGTGGAGACACCAGGGTTTGTTGACGATCAAAACAAGGGGCAGCGGCTGGCGGCGGCCCGCTGGCTCGTAGCTCCCGCGCGCACGCGCGAAGACCTCGGCTTGACGCCAATTGAAGCGCGCAGCGTCGGTGTCCCGGTCATCGTAACCCGTGATGGCGGACTGCCGGAGGCCGGCGGCGACGCGGCGATCATTGTCGAGCCGGGAAATATTGAAGAATTGACTGAATCCCTGAAACGGGCGGCCACCATGGATGAAACGGAGTATCTCCAACGGGCGGAACGCGGGCGGACTACGTTGAAAAGTTTTTTACGCCCCATGGAATTTTACCGGGAAGCTTATGCGTCACTCACATAAAAATAAGCCGGCCATAACCATCATTACTCCATTGAAACAACGGGCGCATCACGACACCATCCCGAAGCGAATCGCGCGGGATTTGCTGGCGGACAGGGTTGCGACGCGACCATTGCCACCAACGCAGAGTGAGGTTCCACGGACACTGACACCTGAAAACCATGCAAAGCGAATTATAGTTGAACCACGGCTGGATTATCGTCACTATGGTCTAACTAATCAGTGGTCACAAATGAGCCGATCCAGCTTAACTGCATTAAAGCCCGCGTACTTATTTACGCCCAAAACCCTGGCGCACCGGGTCTGGATCAAATTTTTCCCGCCACGCCAGGCTCAACAAATAGTCCGTCTTCCGTGGGGAAGCCTTATTGAGATTGATGTAAGTGAAACCATTGGCGGCGAAATTTTTCGACAGGGCATTTTTGACATTGGTGTCAGCGAATGCGCCTGGCGGCTCCTCAAGGCCGGCGACCACGTGCTGGATGCCGGCGCCAACATTGGCTACATGACAAGCCTGTTCGCGGCTAAAGCCGGCAAACACGGCGTGGTGCATTCGTTTGAACCCCATCCCCTGATCCGGAAAAAACTCAAGTCCAACATCAGTCGCTTCGCCAACAATGGATCCCCGGCCAACATCGTTGTGCATGAGTGCGCCCTCGGTGACATCAACGGCACGGCGAACCTCGTGGAAACGAAAGATTTCGCGGCAAATCAGGGCTCGGCATTTCTCGCCGATGCCAGTACGCCTGACACTGCAGCCGGGCGGCATCAGGTGGAGGTCAAACCCTTGGACGACGTGTTTCCCACGGGGGAATTTGAACTGCTCAAAATTGACGTGGAAGGACACGAATTAAAACTCATCCAGGGTGCGCACCGGCTCCTGGGCCAGAAACGCGTGCGCCATGTGATTTACGAAGATCATTCCCAGGGCAAATCCGGCATCCCTGAAATTTTAACCGGCCATGGTTACACGATTTATTCCATTGGCCACACCTTCTTTGGTCTCGAACTGGTGGATTTTCGGAAACAAATCGTTCTGGACACCTCTTGGGAATCGCCGAGTTATCTCGCGACCATTGACCCGGCTTACGTGGACTCCCACATTTCCAAAGGCTGGAAGATTTTCAAAGGTCTGCCCGCTGAGAGCCATTGAAGCCCGTCAAGCAGAGAACCATTTTCAGGTAAAGACCGGTCTTTTCAAGCTTGGGCGACGCGCCCGGCCAGCCTCAATAATTCCCCGATAATTATCGGCAACCGGCCTGGATATTCGCCCGGCTGCGGCTCACTAAACCGCGCTCCATAAATCAAAACCCGCAGATTGAAATGAGCACGCGCCTGCTTTTCTCCCATCCCACGGGAAATGCCAATGTCCGCGCCGCCTTGGTGGGATTGGTGGAAGCCGGCATGCTCGCTGAATTTCACACCACCATCGCTACTTACCCCGGCAATGTTTGGGATCGGCTCGGAAAAACTGGCGTGGGCCGGGAATTACAACGCCGTTCGTTCGATGGCCGCCTGCATTCGATGACCGTTCAACATCCATTGCGGGAACTGGGTCGCATGTTGACCACCCGCCTCAAGCTGGACCGTTTGAGCCGCCACGAAACGGGGGTCTTTTGCATTGATGCAATTTATCAGGCACAAGACCGGGCGGTGGCCAGACGTTTGCGGCACCAGCCCGGAATCTTCAGCGGCGTTTACACCTATGAAGATGGCGCGCTGGAAACCCTGAAAGCAGCAGCCGAGTTAAATGTCCGGCGTGTTTACGATCTCCCCATCGCCTATTGGATCACCTTGCGGCAGTTGCTGGCGGAAGAAGCCGAACGGCTCCCGGCCTGGAAAAAAACTTTGGGCGGTGGCGTGAGCGATTCCGCGGCAAAACTGGAACGCAAAAGCCACGAGCTTGAACTCGCGGAAATCGTGATTTGCCCCAGCCAGTTTGTCGCCCGTTCGCTGCCGGATACCACCCGCGCCAAAAAGAAGATTGTGGTCGCCCCCTTTGGTTCGCCGCCGCTCATCGCGCCCGGAAACCCGTCGCCACCCGGCACGAATGGAAAGTTGCGGGTGTTGTTCGCCGGCTCAATGAGCCAGCGCAAAGGGCTGGGCGACTTGCTAGCCGCCATGCGGGCGCTGAAACGCAGCGATGTGGAACTGGTTGTCATGGGTTCGCCGCAGGCGCCGATGGAATTTTATCGTCAGGAATTCAACGGCTTCATCCATGAGCCGAATCGTCCGCACGAAGAAGTATTGCAATTGATGCGCCGCTGCGACCTGCTATGCCTGCCGTCTATCGTGGAAGGCCGGGCGCTCGTCATGCAGGAAGCCATGAGCCAGGGACTGCCACTGCTCATCACGCCGAATACAGGCGGAGAAGATTTAATTGACGAAGGCGTCACCGGCTTTCTGATTCCCATTCGGTCGGTGGATAAAATCGCGGAAAAAATCAACTGGTTTGCCGACCATCGGTCGGTGCTCCCGGACATGTCACGCGCGGCTCAAGCCCGGGCGGGCAGGCTCACTTGGGCGGCTTATGGCCAAACCATCGCCGGGGCAATCTTGAATTAGTCCGCCATGACCTCGCAAGCCACTGCTGAAAAATTGCCCGGCGCACCGTTTGCTGGCCGCTCAAAGGCTGCCGCGGCGCAGTCGGCCGGCCTCGGACAGGCAACCCGGCTCATCCGCCGGCTCATCTGGCTTTATATCATTCTTTGGCTGATTGAAGGCGGGTTGCGACGGTGGTTTTTGCCGGGATTGGCCACACCCTTGCTGCTGGTCCGCGATCCGTTAATTATTGTCCTTTATTGTCTCGCTTTCGCCAACAACCTGTTCCCCGTCAACGGGTTCATCATCTGGGGCGCTTTGCTCGGCGTTTTGTCATTTATCAATGCCATGCTGCTGGGCCACGGCAATTTGTTTGTCGCCATGTATGGGGTGCGCTGCGATTTCCTGCATGTTCCGCTCATTTTCATCATGGGCAAAGTGCTGCGGCCCAAGGACGTCCTGGCCCTGGCCAAAGTGGCGGTCTGGGTGGCGATTCCTTACACCGCATTGCTGGTGGCCCAGTTCTACCAACCGCAGGATGCCTGGGTCAATCGCGGCGTCGGCGGCAGTCTGGAAGGCGCGGGCTTTGACGGGGCAATGGATCGGTTCCGGCCGCCCGGCACATTCAGCTTCATCACCGGCCCGGCCCAGCTCTATCCGCTGTTCACCGCCTGCTGGTTTGCGTTGCTGCTGTCGCGCAAGCTGCCGCTCTGGACCATGATCGCTTCGGGAGCCGCCATTCTCGTGACCATCCCCATCTCCATCAGCCGGACATTGTTTTTGAGCGTCGTGATCGTGGCCTTGGCCGGCGTTGGGACCATGGTGGCTGGCGGACGCTTCTCGATGAAAATCGTTTTCCAATTCCTGGTCGCTGCCGCCATCCTCTTTATGTTCTCCGGCCAGTCGGACATTTTTCAAGATGGCATGCAGGCCTTTAGCGCCCGATGGGAAACGTCCACCGAGGACAAAGGCGGGTTTAAGGGGGCCATTGTGGACCGGGTGCTGGATGGCCTGTTCGGAGCGTTTGGCAACGTCAGCGGCGCGGGCTGTGGAACCGGTTTCTCCACGAACGTCGGCCAACAACTGGCAACCCAGCATACGGGCTTCGGCGCGGCGGAGGCGGAATGGGGCCGCCTGCTCTATGACAATGGATTCGTTCTGGGCAGTCTGATGATTGCCTATCGCGTCGCCCTGGTGGGAGCCATTGTGATGGCCTCCTATCGCGCCTGGCGGCGGCGCTCCACCATCAGCCTGATTTTTGCCGCCGCCTCTTTCATGATGCTGCTCAACGGCCAGTGGGGACAACCCACCTCGCTCGGTTCGGCGGTCATTGGTGGCGGACTTGCTTTGGCCGCCGCCCGCAAAATTAAAAAGCGCAGGCAACTGCCGGCGCCCAACCGCAGGGTCTCAACCGCGCATTGATGGGCGTGCCCAACCAACACTTTATCTTGATCGGCAATTACCCGCCGGATGGCCAGGAAAGCATGATTCGCTTCGCGGACATTCTAGCCCTGGGTTTAAGGAGCCGCGGTATGACCGTCGAAATCATCGCACCGCCACCCGTCCTGGTCAGGAGAAATTCCAGTCCGGGCAAAGGCCTGGGAAAATGGCTCGCGTATGTGGATAAATGGATTTTATTTCCAGTTGCCCTACGCCGCCTCGTGCAAAAAAGACAGCGCGAATTTGGCGGGCAGGTTCACTACCACGTTTGCGACCACTCCAATGCTCCGTATCTGGCCCACCTGCCGGAAAATCGCAGCGCGATCACCTGCCATGATGTTTTGGCCGTCCGCGGCGCTCTGGGCTACCCGGACAGCTACTGTGCCGCCTCGCGAACCGGCGTGGTGCTTCAACGATGGATTTTGAAACATTTAAGCCGCGCGCGGCGGATCGCCTGCGTATCCAGCCTGCCCCTCCGCCAGCTATGCGAGGTGGCCGGCCAAAAGATTCCCCAGCCAGGCTGGACCGTGCTGCACAACGCATTCAACGCGGACTTTAAAAAAATTGAACCCGCCGAAGCCATTCGCATTTTGGAGCGGCAGGGCATTGCCATTCCCCGGCCATTTTTGCTGCATGTGGGTTCCAACCTGCCCCGAAAAAACCGTCGCATGTTGCTGCAGATGATCACGCAAGCCGGTCGCTCATGGCCGGGGCATCTGTGCTTCGCCGGCGAAGCCGTGGACTCGCAGCTTGCCGCTGAAGCGCAAAAACTCGGCATTCAGACCCGAATCCATTCCGTGCCCAAACCTGACCACCAAACCTTGTGCGCCCTTTACAGCCTGGCTCACGCCTTTGTTTTTCCATCGCTCTCCGAAGGTTTCGGCTGGCCACTGATCGAAGCCCAGGCTTGTGGCGTCCCGGTGATCGCGAGCAACTTGGAACCGCTGCCCGAAGTCAGTGGCGGCGCGGCGCTGCACGTCAACCCCCACGACGCCGCGGCGTTCGCTTCCGCCCTCCTGTCCTTGAACGATGCCGCCGTCAGAAATTCGCTTGTGGAACGTGGACTACAAAACGCCCGCCGCTTTGATCTGGCCACCATGATTGACGGATACCTCGCGCTGCATGAATTGACCGCCTGGACCGAACTTCACACCGCCTGAATGCCATGCTGGTAAAATTCCTAATTTTAATTCTGCCCTGGAGCTTGAAACGCTGGCTGCTCCAGCGCCGGTTCGGCTACACGCTTGATCCGTCGGCCCGCATCGGGCTGGCCTGGGTTTATCCCAAACATCTCCGCATGGGCAAGGATACCAGGATTGATAATTTCGCCGTGGCAGTCCATCTCGACAACCTCGAACTGGGAGACTACTCCACGATTGGCCGAAGCACCTGGATCACGGGCCATCCTTCCAATTCAGACCGGCATTTCACCCATCAAACCGGCCGGCGACCGCAGTTGATTATTGGCGAACATTCCGCGATCACCAAGCGCCACTACCTCGACTGCACCCATGAAATCCGCATTGGCAGTTTCACCATCATTGCCGGCCACCATTCCGAATTGCTGACGCATTCCATTGACATCATCGCCAGCCGGCAGGATTCGCATCCCATCGAGATTGGCGATTATTGTTTTATCGGCACACGCTGCATCATCCTGGGCGGCGCGCGGCTGCCCTCGCAAAGCGTGCTGGCCGCCGGCGCAGTTTTGAGCAAGCCATTTGACACTTCGTTCGCGCTTTATGGCGGGGTTCCGGCGCGCCACCTCAAGGACCTGCCCAAGGACGCGGGCTATTTTCACCGGCCATCCGGTTTTATCTATTGAAGCTGCTCCACATCATTGGAAGCATGGATCCGCACAAAGGCGGAGTTTGCCAGACGATCCGCAATTTTGCGCCGCCGTTCATCGAACAGGGCAACCAGGTGGAAGCCCTCTGCCTCGACGATCCGAAATCAGATTATCTGGCAGCGGACAATTTTCAGATTCACGCGCTGGGCCAGGGGCGCGGCTCGTGGAACTTTCATCCCGCACTGATGCCCTGGCTGAATACCCATCTGGCTGATTATGACGCCGTCATCCTGAATGGCCTCTGGCAATATCAAAGCTACGCCTTGTGGAAAGCCGCCAGCCGGATCAGGTCGCCGTATTTCATTTTCCCCCATGGAATGCTGGATCCGTGGTTCCAAAAAATTTCCGTCCGGCCCTTGAAAACCATGCGCAATTGGATGGTGTGGAAACTCGTTCAGCACCGGGTCGTCAGCCACGCCTCCGCCCTGCTGTTCACGTGCGAAGAGGAACGCCGCCTCGCCCGCCTGCCGTTTCGCCCCTACCAGCCAAAGCGGGAGGAAGTCGTCGGACTCGGCCTGCCGCAATCACCCGCGTACCAGCCCAAAATGAAAACGGCGTTCGCCGAAAAATGTCCCGGGCTGGACGGGCAAAGTTATTACCTTTTCCTTGGCCGCATCCACGAAAAAAAAGGCGTGGACGCCCTCATCAAAGCCTATGCCGCGCTGGCCCGGCGGGCGGAAAATTCGCCGTTGCCCCGGCTCGTTGTCGCCGGTCCCGGTCTGCAAACCAGTTACGGGCAAAAAATGCGAACGCTGGCTTCCGAAATTTGCCCGGCACATTCCGTTTTCTGGCCGGGCATGCTGGCCGGAGATGCCAAATGGGGAGCCTTGTATCACTGTGAAGTTTCCGTGTTGCCCAGTCATCAGGAAAATTTCGGGATTTCCGTGGTCGAGGCGCTCGCCTGTGGCCGGCCAGTTTTGATTTCGGACCAGGTCAACATCTGGCGCGAAATCAAAGCCGCCGGCGCCGCCCTGGTGCAACCCGATTCCGTTGCGGGTACCACGCAGCTTCTCGCCGATTGGGCCGGCCTTGCCCCGGACGCCAGGGCCGCCATGTCGGCGCGGGCAAAATCCTGCTTCCAGAACTTTTTCAGCATTGAAAGTGCGACCCGGAAACTCATGGCAACCATAACTCCGGCAACCAAATCCTGATTCGGCTATGACGAATACATCCGACAATCCGTCCCTGTTCCAGCAAATCCTGGGCGTCCGTTTCTTTGTGGGCAATGCCGAGGAAGCGGTGCAGATCGGGCTGCGCGGCGGCCTGGTCGTGGTGCCAGCCGCCCCGGCGCTGGTCGAACTGCAAACCAACGAACACTACCGCGAGGCCGTCTTCAACGCCGATCTCGCCATCACCGACAGCGGGTTGATGGTGCTGATCTGGCGGCTGCTCACCGGCAAAAACATCACGCGCGTTTCCGGGTTGAAATATCTCAAGCTCCTCTTTGAAATCAAGGCCCTCCAGCCGCACCAATCGGTCTTGTGGATCATGCCCAACGCCGCCGCCCGCGATCAAAACCTTGCCTGGCTGCGTGC
>Ga0181520_10002194_pt1 | contig 37032 bp, 42 predicted proteins | sample PEATcosm2014_Bin_29_FD_132451 | JGI IMG/M metagenome (GOLD analysis project Ga0181520, IMG submission 132451) | Peatland microbial communities from MTU Mesocosm Facility, Houghton, MI, USA - PEATcosm2014_Bin02_30_metaG | ecosystem: Environmental > Terrestrial > Soil > Wetlands > Peat | place... | reverse complement strand
GAGCGGGTTGCCCTCGAGCTCGAGTGCGAGGGCCAGACTACGAAGTGCGGCATCAACGCCGCCGCGACTGCCGAGGCTATCCTCCGCTCGCATCAACAGGCGGTAGAGCCTCTCGTCCCACGGCGACACGAGCAGGCCTTGTAGCGCCGCCCATTGGGCGAGGACCCCGTCACCACGACCGAGAGCATGCTTGCCCAGCCTGCACGCGACTTCGATTACGGAAGCCTCGATCGCCGCCGTATGGCCTTCGAGCCGCGCCCATTCGCCGCGATCGAGACCGTCGAAGGGCCGACCGCGTACGAGTGCGAGCGCACTGCGCCAGGAGTCGGGGTCGTCCGGTTTCGACGTCAGATGTTTGAAACGGTCCCAGTCGGTCTCGGCTTCCACGATCAGGTGGCGTCTTCCTTGTTTGCGGAGACGGGGCCTGCCGTCGCTCGCGGCTCCGAGCGCCCGTCTCGTTTCGGAGAGCCGGTTGGCGAGGGTCTGAAGCGGCACCCTTCGCTCTGGCCAGAGAGCCGTCGCGAACGCGTCGGTCGTCGCACCCTCTGGGTGCATTGCCAGGAACGCGACGAGCTCGGTGAGCCGCCGCCGGATCCGGAACGATTCCACGGCGCCGTCTACCCGGACGTTGCCCAGCACGGATATCACGACCGGGACACCTTGCGAAGACGGCCCCGACTGGGTGGAGCGCGTCCGGCGAGCCACCGCCCGAACAGGATTCCCACGTGCGCGCCCGCGCACAGAGTCCGGTCCCGGTCCGGGGCCCGGATGTTCCTCGGCATGGGGGAACCTCTCCGGACCAACCTCCGGCGTTACAAGATCGAAGAGGTCGATACCGGGGATGCGGCGTCCGTCGCCCAAAGTGAGCGTGGGTTGACCGGAAGGCTCTTGGGCGAGTTCCCACAGGCACCGAGCGTCTTTCGTGTCGGTGCAGCACAAGACGCCGATGCCAGCGGCCGTTTCGCAGAATCGGACCAGCTCGCCGAGAAGGGGATCGGACGGATCGCTCGCCCAGGGGGGGACGATCACGCAGGTCGAGGAGTGACCGGTCCCTTTCTTTTTGTGGACGGTGATCTCCTCCAAAGCCGCGGCGAGGTCTGCAACGTGCCTTGTGCCCTCGAGCCGAGGCATAGGGCGGTCGAACGCGACCAGGAGGAGAGTCTCGAGGTCGGACCACCGACGCGTTCCTAGCTCGACGGCAACCTCCGCGATCTTCACGCCTACCGCAGGCGGAGACCCCTTGAGGATCGTGGACCGAAGGGCCACGAGGTCGACCAGGCCGCGCCGCCCGTGAATCTCGGACAGAGTGACCAGCGCCGCGCTCTGGGCCGCAGCCGTGATGGAGGACGTGATGGGTAGGGAGGCGATTATGTGCGACTCACGCGCCAGCGTCCACGACCTGGCGACCGGGCCGGGACTGAACGGCCACTGCGGCGGTTGCAAGGTCTGCACATGGACCGTCACGGAGTCCGGACCGAGTTGGAGGATTTCCGCGTTGCACGGCGCCCCCATCGACGCGAGGACCTCGGCGGCCACGCCGAGCGCGAGCCGGCTCCATTCGGAGTCCTCGAGATGAATGGGCAGCCGGTCACGCCTCGTGGTCGCGAGCACCGTCGAGGCGGTCCCTTGAACGGGCCCGCACCACACAGTCGTGTTCCCGGCACCGAATCCGTGCGGTCCGCCGTGATCGAGGCCCGCGCCCTCAGAGCAAGTGAGCACGTCAGCGCCGGGTGTAGTCGAGTCTTCGGAGATCGCCCGCCAGCGCCTTTGGACCTTGAGCAGGCCGCTGAGCGCAAGCGCGCTCGTCGGGTTCGTGACCGGCCTCAAGGGCGCGTCGCGAGGATCGCTCTCCGATGTGCTCGGTACCGGCGAACTCATGGCGGGCTCCTACCTCAAGACGCACGAGCTCGGCCGATTGGCCGCGAAGTCGGGCGGGTCAGACTCCGTGCGGGCGAGCACGCCACCTGCACGCGGTACCCGCAATATCCCGTTTCAGCTCCCGCCATGTCAAAGGCCGGCCCGCTAGCAGCACCGGGCCCTTGGGCGAGGTCGCAGTTGTCGCGACGGGCGGCGGTGCCAAGAAGGGGCGGTGGGCTCAACCTACGACAACCGTGGCCGCGGCAGATGCCGACACCTGGAGCTGATCGATCCCGACCAGGGCGAGGAGAGGAGTAGCGAGCGCGTAGGCCCGGACTGTGACGATCACAGCAGAGCCGGCGACGACCACAGAGCCGGGATGCCCGCACGCCGACATGTACCTTTCGGCTGCCGCGGTCGCGCCGGCGATCTGGAAGGCCGTCAGCCCTTCATGCAACGAGGCGGCCGACAGCTGCGTCGCTCCGACCCGAGCGGCTTGCTCTGCCTCGAGGTAGGCGGTGTCGCGCGCGCCAAGGGCGCGACCTCCGTCGACGATCAGGGCAAGCACCGCCATGAGAGCGACGCACAGCAGCATCACGAACGGCGTGAAGGACCCTTGCTCGGGTTCGGCTCTGCGGTCGCGCCGCGACGTTACGGGGATCTGGCCTCCTCCTCGCGCACGCATTCGTGTCATCCCATCTCTCGGTAGGGCTCTATCGCGCCGGAGGCCTGGCCCGACAGCATGACCGAACGGGGGAGCACCAGCGGCCCGAGCGCGGGCAGCACGGCGTCGCACCGGATCTGGACCGAGACCGCACCGCCGGGTGCGAACCCGGCCACATCGGTCGTGACCGAGTACGGGTTGCACTCGAGCCCGTCGTTTGCGACCTCGTATGTGGCCGCGGCCGCCGCTTGTGCCTCGGCGGCAGCTGGCGTGGAGGCGATCACAGCGGACTCGACTGAAGCGCGTGCCACGTCGCCGGTCTCCTGTAGGTCGTTGGCGAGGACGCCCGCGACCACAAACAAGATGGTCACCAAGATGAGAAAGGGGGTGAGGATCACGAGCTCCGCAGATGCCGAGCCGGCCTCACAACGCCCGCCAGGCGGCCAGGAGGCCGGGTGGCGTGCTCGCGTGGCGGTCATGGCGCTCATCCGCTTGCCCGGAACTGCTGTTTCGGGCCGGTTGACTGGGCGGAAACGGTCAGGTGCTCGCCCGGCAGGAGCGGGACGACCGTGCCCGACTCGGAAAGAGAGTCGAAGCTCTCCCCAGGAGCCCCGACTGAGACCTCCGGAGCCACGACGAGGCCGTTCGCGAGTACCCCGAGACCCAGCAACGCCGCGCTGCGTCCCGCGACGGCTGTCCCGCCGTAGCTTCGTAACGCCGCACCTCCTTGGGCAGCGGACTCCGACAGGGCGCTCGAAGCCAGCGCCCAGAGTGCGAACTGCAGGGCGACGGTGATCACGAGCATGAGGACGGGCAGGACGACGACGACCTCGGCGGTGCTGGAACCGCGGTCGTTCCGTCGGTGCGCTCTGCCGGCGCGAGCGGAGGTCTTGAGCAGGACAGAGATCATTTGGTGGTGTTGCCGATCAGGTTCGAGATGTGGTTCGCGTCGCCCGTGACCGCTTTGGTGATGATCACCCCGACGGTGATGGCCAGCCCCACGAAGACGGCGACGATGATGAGCTTCTCGGCGACGTCGCCGCGCTCGGGTTCAAGACGTGCCTCCGCCAACCGGCAACGTAGGGTCCTGATGAGAAACGAGACGACCTGGATTTCGGACATGGCTGGATGCTCCTTTCGACGGCCCGGTTCGCGGGCCTTTTGACTCGAGCCGGTGCTACCGGTCGACTGGGTAGGTCCTCTCCTTATCGCTGGGCGTGCGTCTCAAAGGCGTCTCGTCTCACAAGAGCCGTGACAGCGTCACTGCGGCGGGGTAGAGGAGAAAGACGACGAACCCGATCATGAGCACGATTGCGGGCAGGAAGAGGTGTTCGGTGGTGGCGTTCGCCCGCCCTTGGGCATCGGCCATCTGACGGCGCCGCAGGGATGCGGACTTGGCGCTGAGGCTCGAGCGGATACGCGCACCCTCGGTCCCCGCGAGTCGCACGCTGGCGGCGAGCTCCTCGAGCTCGTTGACGCCGAGCTCGTCGCCGAGCCTGCTGAGACCGTCCCAAGGTGACCGCCCGGCGTGACGAGCGCGATCGAGCGCGCGCCGGATGCGGAGAAACGACGCCTCTGCGGTTATCGAGCTCGCTGTTTCCAAGGCGCTCTCGATTCCCATACCGCCTGCTTGTGCGAGGGCGACGAGCTCCAGCCAACATGCCAGGGCGCGGACCAGATCTCTTCGGGAGGCGCCGGCCGCGCGCCGCAGCAGCAGAGAAGGCACGCAGGCCCCGGCCAGCCCGGCCGTCAGGCACACGAGTGGAACAAGCGCCGAAGGCACGTTCAAGCCCAGATAGCCCGAGGCGACCCAGACGACGACGGCGCCCGAGGCGCCGGCGAGCGCCGCCACAGTGGTCGCGACGGCAAGCGATTCGTCCGAACGACCGAGGATGTTGAGGTCCTGGCGCAGAGGTCGTCTCGCCGAGGCCCTGAGCCCGAGCACCTTGGTGAGCCCGCGGCCGATGCGGACCGGCCACGACGATGTTGGAGGTGACTCCGGGGCGGCCTTCGCAGCGGGCGGGCGCCGCAGCATGCCGGCCACAAACGCCGCCGCGCCCGCGCCCATGCCGAGGCCGAGCACTGCGATCGACTTCACGCGTCTTGTCCCGCGAGGAGCAGACGAGACTGCGGACGTGCTCGGACCATGATTCCCATCAGCCAGAGCCCGAGTCCGAACACAGCGGCGACGACCACGAGCATCGCTTGGCCCACGGGCGTTCGGTACGGCTCAAGGTACGGGCGGGCGAAGACCACCATGAAGGCGACAAAGCCGAGCGAGAAGCCCGTCACGGTCCGCACGGCACTTCTCGCCGAGGCGCGGGACGCCTCTACAGCCTGACGCATGGCGACGTCCTGGCGGGTCGACTCTGCGAGCGCGCCGAGCAGATCGCCAAGTCGGTGGGCTCTTTCGGTGGCAGCCATCAACAGCGTGGCCACCACGACGTCCGCTGCGGGATCGGCGAGCTCGTCGGCAAAGCTCCGCAACGCCGTCGCGACGAGCGCGCCGGCGGAAAGCCTGCTCGCGAGCGCGCCTACCTGCTCGCGGATGGCTCGGGGACTGACCTGTGCTGTGGCGATCAGCGCCTGGGTGAGGCCCGCCGCTCCCGCGAGGGTGTCCCGGAGCATCTCTGTCCACGAGGCGATCGCCTCGAGTTTCTCGATGGCTCCGTCCCCAGGCCCTCCAACAAGACCCCGAAGCCCGAGAACAGCCCCTGCTCCGAGCGGGATCGCCACCGGCCAGCGTGTCACCGCGAACGCGAGCAGCCCCGCAGTGAGCGCGATCGCCCCCTGTCGGAGTTGTCCACGCGTCGGTCCGCGGTGTTGGCCTGTGACCGCGATCACGTCCACCGGTTTGCGGCACAGGCCGGCGATGAAGAGGCACACGCCGCCACCTCCCAATGAGGCGACGAGGATCAGCACTGCTGTGTTCACCACGCTCCGATCGATTCCCTGTGCGGAGTCCGGTAACCGTGGACGGCCAAGAGGGCGGCCGTGGCGTCACGCAGCGGTGCCGCCGGGACCGCACGGCCGTCAGGGCCCGGTTGCCAGATCTCGTTTGTGATGACAAGCGGCCCGTCCACCCCGACGACCTCCCGGACCGAGGCGACATGGCGCGACGGACGGCGGGATTCGAGCCCCTCGCGACCACCGGTCGCCGGGGGCCCGCCCTGAGTCGGGCGATCGCTTGTGTCGAGGTGGACGACAAGGTGAACAGCGCCCGCAATGAGGAGGTTGGTGGCTTCCAGGGCAAGGCGTTCCGGCGCCTGCACGGCGTAAGCGGCCAGGCGGCGGAAGACCCCGGCGGAGTCATCGGCGTGGATGGTCGCCATGGAACCCGACCGGCCCTGGCTCATCGCGTTCAGCATCGGGACGACCTCGTCTCCGAGCACCTCGCCGACGATGACACGCGAGGCGTTCATGCGCAGCGACCGGCGTACCAGCTGTGCCATGCCGATCGCCCCCAGTCCCTCGGTGTTCGCGAGTCTGGCCTCCATCGCTACGCAGTCGGGGTGCCGTTCGACCTGGCGATCGAGCCCGAGCTCGAGTGCCTGCTCGATGGTCACGATGCGCTCGAAAGGGCTGATCTCGGCTGCCAGTGCGCGCAACAGCGTGGTCTTGCCCGAGTTCATTGCGCCGGAGATGACGATGTTGCGCTTGGCACGGACCGCCGCCGCCAGCATCCGGGCGAGATCGTCGTCGAGTGTGCCTAGGTTGACGAGGTCCTCGAGGCTGTGGTCGGAGAGACGATGGCGCCGTATGTCGACCACAGGACGCGCCGTGACAGCCATGACCGCGGAGAGACGGCTGCCGTCGGGGAGCCTGAGGTCGAGCTCGGGCTGGGCCGAGTCGAACCGCCGCTCCGACAGCCCGAAGCGCACCGCCGCCGACCGGACCATCGCCACGAGCTCGTCGTCGTTCTCGGCAATTGGCCCGAAACAGAGCTTGTCTCCGTTGGCGAAGGTCACGAACGCCGTCTCTGCGCCGTTCACGTCGATGTTCTCGACCATCTCGTCGTCGATGAAGACCTGTAGCAGGCCGAGGCCGAAGAGCATGGCGAGCACGAGCTCGACAAGTGTCGTCTCGTCGTACTCCGGTGCGGGATCCTGCCCGCTCGCCAACAAAGCAGCCGCCTCCCCTCGAGCAGGTCGATTACGAGGTCGCGTACCGCCGCGCGGCTTATTTGCGTGCTCTGCGGGCTGGCCCGGTCGAGACCGTCTGGGAGCTGCGGAGCCGTCGCCAGCTTCTCGGCGACGATCCTGCCCAGCGAGCGCGCCTTGCCGATGAGCGCCCTGTCGGGCCGGGCCCTCCGAACTACATGGGAGGCCGGCAGCACAGAGCCTGTCATCGGGCTCCCGCGAGGTCGACCCCCGTGAAGCTCATGGTGCCGACGCTCCGGCTCGGGATCCGGCGACCTCGGCCAGGCTGACGTTCCCGGAGGCGCTCGCCGCCGTAACTGCGCCCGCAGCGGCTTCAGGCACCTCGAGCGTTGCCGACTGGGTTCCGGCCTGCCCGGACGAGCTGCCCGGGGCCGAGACCGAGATCACCGTGGCCCGGCACAGGATTGCGCCCGGCGGGCCGGTCGCGGAAAGTACCGAGGCGCCGCTCGCCTCAGTACCGGTGGCGTTGGTCGTGGCCAAGGCAACGCCGCCCCCCGTGGCGGCGGTCCCCGAGAGCACCACGAGCACTAGCTCGCCAGCGGCGAGACCGGCGGGCATCTGGTCGACGGCCAGACTGGTCCCTACGAGCGCGACGCCGGCCGGGAGCCCGCTCTGTGGGACCAGTTCGGAGGGCACGAGCAGCGAACCTGGTTCGAGATCCTCGCCGGCTCGGTGGCCGACGACCCGCGCCGCATCCTGCAGCGGCATGGCGTTCAACCCGGCGACCGGAGCGAGCGAGACGATCCCCAGGTCCGAGGCCGTGACCGTCACCCCTGCGGGGACGACATGCGCGACCGCGAGGAACTCGACGGGCCGGGGTACCCGGCCGGCGACCATCGCGCCGAGAGCTCCGCAGGAAAGGACGATCACCGCTCCTCCGGCGGCGAGAACCGGGCGCCGACGACCGCGCCCGTCCTCGGGGCGTTTCGGGCGTCGCGGCCGCGCCAGTTGAGGCCGAGGGAAAAAACTGTGGCCTACGCGCGCTCTCGGGAAGGTGTGACCGGGCGCCGAGCGGTCAGGGGAAGCCGATGCGAGTGGCATGGCGCGATCGTCGGACGAGCTTGTACCGGTCCACCTACCGTTGTCCCGGCGCGCTAACGCAAAGGCGTGGTCTCGCCCCGCGGCTTGCCGGCGGTGGCCGCACAGACATCTGGCATACGCGAATCGGCAGGTCCGGCGCTTTGCAGCATTGGACCCTCATGGGGAGGGTCGACCACTCACCCAAGGAGAGTCGGACGTGAACGAAGACCGAGTCAACGGCCTTGAGCCCGGAGTCCTTTCCGGACAGGGCGACCCGGCGCAGGCATCGCTGAGCGCCGGCCCCGAGCAGACAGTTTCCGGCGCGAGCACCTCGAGCCTGTCAAGCCCGGTCGGCGTCCACGAGCGGCGCCCGGGCTTCACGGCCCGAGCCGCCGGCATAGTCGGTGTCGCGGCACTGGTGGTGGTGGGGTCAATCGTCGGCGCCGCGGCGCTGAGCAGCGCCAGCTCATCGCCTCGCTCAACCAACCTGAAGGCGGTTCTGACCACGTCACACGACGCCTCGACGGCCTCGCCTCCGACCATCACAGTCACAGGCAGCGGCGTGGTCGAGGGCACGCCCGACACCGCCACGTTCGACGTCGGCGTGGTCACGACCTCTCCAACCGCTGTCGAGGCCCTCGAACAGAACAACGCCCAGGTGGCGACACTCGAGCAGTCGCTGGAGCAAAGCGGGGTCCAGCTGAAAGACATGCAGACGAGCTACCTGAACCTGTCCGCCAACACCAACTCGAAAGGCAAAGTCCGCAACTTCACTGCGGAGGACGACCTGTCGGTGACGATGAACGACCTCTCGAACCTCGGCCAGGCGCTGGACGCCGCAGTGACGGCGACCGGCAACGGTGTCACCTTGAGCGGCATCTCGTTCTCCATCTCCAACCAGTCGGCACTGCTCGCCTCGGCGCGGGCACAAGCAATGCAGGCGGCGAACACCGAGGCGACACAGGTCGCCGCGGGAGGGGGGCTGACGCTCGGCCCGATCGTCTCGATCACCGATCAGGAGAACGCGGGCCAGTACGTGTACTACAACCTCAACGCAGCCGCCCCGGTGGCCACCGGCGTACCTGTGCAGGCCGGCCAGCAGCAGATCTCAGTCCAGGTCACAGTCGTCTATCAACTGGTCGCCTCGTCCTGAGCACGCTCTGTTTCGACGCTCGCGTGTCGTCCTCGCCGGCTGTCTCGACGAGGGGCTCGCGTGTCGCCTTCGCCGGCTGTCACGACGCCGCTTTTGGTGTCGCGGCAGCCGGCGATTGAGCCGTCCGGATTCGTGACGATCACCGCAGCGCCCTATGAACCTTGGGAGAGCCAAGAACGTCTCGAAACTGCAACTGCGCGAAACTGCCTCCTCGTCGCTTTGAAAGGACGTAATGGACGGCCCTGATCTCTCCTATCTCCTCGACGAAGCGAACCCCGGCAAACCCCCGCGAGAGGTCCTCGACGGCATCGTCCGCCGCCACCGCCGCCAAAGGGCCCGCCGTGCCCGCGCCGCGGCAACTCTCGGCATCGTCGTCGCGCTGGTCGGTGCGGGCGTGGGCATCGGTCTCAGCCGTCGGGGCGGGACCACAGTGACGGCACTGCCCAAGCTCGGAAGCGGGCCGCCGACAATGGGCCGCAACGTCACCAAGCTTCCCTCTGCCATGAGCCCGCGTAGCGTTCCTCTCGGACTCGGCTGGGTCAGCGCCGGATCCCAGGCGGCCTCCGCGGCGCCGCTCGTCCCGTTCGCGAACGAGGCCGCCCAGAGTGCTTCGGGCCGGCTGCAGGTGACGGGAAGTGCCACCGCTTCGGGAACGACGTTGTGCGGCGTCTGGAATTGCTCGCTCTACTCGCCCTACGGTTCGGTCGGCGGCGCTGTGCTCCGTCATCTGTTCACCCGCACGAGCCACGCCGTGACCGTGCGGGCCTTCAGCGCTGTCTGGGCGACCGCGCCCCTCGAGCTCGTCGCAACGGCCTCGGGGTCTGCTCCCACTCCCGTGGCCAGCGGAAGCGAACCGACTTCGTCAGCTCCCACAACGAGCGCGAGAGCGGTGCCGCTGAGCTGTGCCCTCAAGGAGGCCCTCGTGGTCGAGGTGTCCGATCCGGCAGCCGTCGGGGTCGTGACGGTGCCGCTCGGGCCCTTCCTCGCGAGACCCATCGATGTGATCTCGGACCAGGTGGTGGGCGTTTCGGAAGGATCACCGATCGCTGTCGTCGTTGCACATACGACTGGGCGGACAGCGGCCGTGCGCGCCGCTTTCGCGGGCGGAGGCACAGATGTCATGACCGTCGTCGGCAACTGGGCTGTGCTGGTCCATGAACAGGCGGCGGCAAGGGTCGGCGGGACCGGAAGCCAGGGCAGCGCGACACCGGGACAGGCCACGGTGTACGCGCTGTCCGGCACCGGCTCAACTCTCGAGCAGGCCGATCTGCCGGGACCGGGGTCGTTGGCCATGGCGGTGGGAGCCTGCACGGGCACGAGCGGCGGATCGCAGAAGGCGGCCGGTTCCTCCGCGGCAGGGTCTTCTGGTGCGGCGAGCTCGGGCGCCTCGGGATCCTCGAGCTCCAGGGAGCCGGCCGCGTCCGCCGAGCCAACCGGCGGTTAGCACCTCCGGCGACGGGAGCCCGCCCTGTTGGGACAGACTGTCGTCATCGAAGACGACCGCAAGAGCGAGGTAGCAGAGGACTTCGTGACTGTCTACGAAGACCACTACCCGCGTCTCGTGCGCGCCCTGGAGATCGGCGGCCTGGACCGGCCAACTGCTGAGGACGTGGCACAGGAGGCCTTCGCCCGGACCCTCGGCCACTGGCGGCGCGTCCGCCTCGGGACCAATCCCCCGGGGTACGTCTACCGCACGGCCTTCCGCCTTTCGCGTAGTCACTGGAAGCACGAGTACCTGCTGGAGGCCGAGCAGGTCTCTCACCACGACACCGCCGCCGAGGCGGTCTCCAATCTGGGCCTGGAGGAGGCGCTCGGGCGAATGCCGCCGCGGCGGCGGGCCTGCGCGACGCTGTGTTTCGTGGTCGGTCTCACGCCGAAAGAGGCGGCCCGCTCGCTCGGGATCGCCGAGGGCACCGTGCGCAAGCAGCTGGGTCTCGCGAGAGACGACCTCAGACACCTGGTCGAGGAGCCGCGAATGCCCACCTAGACGGCCTGCCGGGCGTTTTGGGTGTCCGGCACGATGAGATTGGGTGGTGCCGGCGGGTCGGCGGAATGCTAAAGTCTGGCGAACCGTTCGATTGATATGCAGAAGGCGTGGACGTGGGCGGCCGCCCACGTTTTGTCATTTCTGGAGCAGGTGGTTACGAAGGAGGAAGCGGCGATGGGTACGTCAGACGACGTAGAGCGCCTCGCCGCGCCGTTGCTCCAGTCAGCAGGCCTCGAACTCGTGGACGTCGAGATCCGCTCCGGAAACATCGTCGTGACGGTGGACCGCGAGGGCGGAGTCGACCTGGACACCCTGGCGTCTGTCAGCAAGATGATCTCCGCCGCCATGGACCGGGAGGGTGTCGGACCGTCGAGCCGGTACGAGCTCGAGGTCTCGAGCCCGGGCCTGGAGAGGCGGTTGCGCCGGCCCGAGCACTTCCGCCGGTTCGTCGGGCAGCCGATCTCGCTCCGGACGCTGCCCGGAGTCGACGGCGAGCGCAGGCTCGAAGGCGAGCTCTCCTCCGCCGACGACGACGGCATCGTCGTGAGGGCGCCCGGGCCGGCCGACGGTTGCCGGCGCCTTTCGTACTCCGAGATCGAAAGAGCCCACACAGTCTTCGACTGGAAGGCAGCGCTTGCGAGCACCGGCTCGCAGAGCGCCCACAGCGAGCGCCGCCGGGCCTCGAAGGCTTCGCCGGCGGCCAAAGAACAAGACAACGCCCAAAGAGAGATGGCGGACACCCTATGAGCTCGACGAATTTCGACCTCCTGGAGGCGCTCCAGCAGATCGCCGTGGAGAAGGGCATTGCCGTCGACACGTTGTTCGACGCGCTCGCCAACGCCCTCGTGGCCGCCTACAAGCGCCTCCCGCAGGCCGCTGAGGAGGCCGTCGTGACCATCGACCCCGACTCGGGGGAGATCCGCGTCTACGGCCAGGAGCTGGACGAGGAAGGAAACGTAACGCGGGAATGGGACGACACGCCTGAGGACTTCGGTCGCATCGCCGCTCAGGCGGCGCGCCAAGTGATCCTCCAGCGCATCCGAGAAGCAGAGCGCGACCGCAAGTACGAGGAGTACGCAGGGCGCGAGGGCGACATCGTGACGGGGATCATCCAGCAGAGCGACAACCGCTACACCCTCCTCGACCTGGGCAAAGTCGAAGCCCTGCTGCCCCAGGCCGAGCAGGTCCCCTATGAGCGTTACGACCACGGCGCTCGCCTCAAGGCATACATCGTCGAGGTTCGCAAGACGAGCAAGGGGCCTCAGATTGTCGTCTCGCGTAGCCATCCCGGCCTGATCAAGCGTCTGTTCGAGCTCGAGGTGCCCGAGATCTCCAACGGGGTCGTCGAGATCAAGGCCTGTGCCCGCGAGCCTGGCCACAGGACCAAGATCGCCGTCTGGTCGAACGACAGCAACGTGGACCCGGTCGGTGCCTGCGTAGGCGCCCGGGGGGCGCGGGTGCGCATGGTCACCACGGAGCTGCGCGGCGAGAAGGTCGACATCGTGCCCTTCTCGGACGACCCGGCCGAGTTCGTGTCCCGGGCGCTTCAGCCGGCCAAGGTGAAAGAGGTCATCCTCGACGAGGAACGCGGACGTGCGACGGTGATCGTCCACGACTACCAGCTTTCGCTCGCGATCGGCAAGGAGGGCCAGAACGCCCGACTCGCCGCGCGCCTGACGGGCTGGCACATCGACATCAAGAGCGAGTCCGAGGCTGCGGCTGACGAGGCCCATTACGCCGAGGGCGAGTGGGCCGAGGGCGAGTGGGTCGAGCAGTCCGGCGAGATGGTCTGGAAGCCGGCTGAAGGCGGTGAGACCTTGTCGGCGGAGGCGTGGGCCGCAGGCGAGAAGGCGGAGGCCGAGAGGGACGTCGGGACGGCGGGCTACGCCACCGCCGCGGCTGGCGGGGACCTTGTCGCCGGCGGCGTCGGGGAGACCTCAGAGGCCGTCATCGCGGCCGGCGAGCTCGGGGACCGGCCGGACCGTTTGATCAGCGCAGTGGAGACCGAGGAGCCTTCAGGCGAGCCGGACGCCTCCTCAGGAGAAGGGCAGCTCTCGTAGCCGCACCGCTTCGTACCTGCATCGGATGCCGTCGCGTGGCGACGGCGTGTGAGCTCGTGCGCGTCGTGCACGTCGGTGAAGGTTGCCTCGCCGTCGGTACCGGCCTCAAGGGCCGGGGGGCATGGCTCTGCCGTGACGCCCCCGGATGTCTCGAGCTTGCCGACCGGCGCGGCGCCTTCTCGAGGGCGCTGCGCCGCCCGATTCCACAGGCTGCCGTCGCCGGGTTGCGAGCCGAGCTTTATGCCGGGTCGGCCAACCGGCCGAGGGAGCCCGAAAAGGCGCCCGGGCCGACGCGCGGGCGGCGGTCCTGAACCTCGCTCACGCGGGGCCCGCGGACCCGGGGTGATCCCGTCGTCCGCGTCCGAACAGGCGGTCCAGGAAGGGATGGGCCGGCGATCCGCTCAAGACCGGGCCGGGCGGTTCGGGGGCCTCCTCCCCGGCCTCTTTGGGCGGGACGGCCGGCACCCGCTGGGACCTCATGACGATGCCTGGTGCTCCGAGACCGAGGATGGACGAGTAAGGCTCCTCGAACACGGGGGTGCCGGCGCCACCCTCGGTCTGTTCGATGCTGTCCCCGTCGGAAAGGGCCTGTCGGACGTCCAGCTCGGTCGGCGCGACAAGGGGCTCGTCGGGCTCGTAATCCTCGTAGTCGAACTCGGCGAGCAGTTCGGTGACGAGCGCCACGTGGCGGGGGTCGTTGGGCATGCCGGAGCGTCGCAGCAACTTGCGTCCCTCAGGGGTCAGGCCGAGCTGATTGTCGAGGTACTCCACGGCGCCGAGCTCGATCAGCAACCTCGCCGAGGCGGCGAACTCGGCCGGGCTCGGCCTTAGGTGAGGTGGCGTGAAGCTTTGCATGGTCCAAAGCACCTGTAGGAGCGGAGCGAGCTCCCCGCCGTTGGCCCGCTCGACGGCGACCAGTGCCGCTCCCTCCGCCAGGCCGAACGACAGTGGCATCGCTCGCAATGTAGTTCGCACCGCCGCCGACGAGGCGGCCTCGGCCCTTCTTGCCACAGAGCGTGCCGGCAAACCGGCCCCTCAGGCGCTCGTGGCATGCCGTCGAGCGGACCCGCGGGCGGCTCGGGGACCACGGGCCTGGTCCTAAGATGTGGCCACGGGTGTACGAGTCCCCGGCGTTGTGTGAGAATGTAAGGCCGCGCCAGGCTCGGGACCCCGAACGCTGCGCTGCCCCTCGATCGGAGAGGACCGAACCACCAGTTGCCCAAGAAAATCCGCGTCTACGAGCTTGCCCGTGAGTTGGGGCTGACCAACAAGGAAGCCCTCGACATGTGCATCGATCTCGGGATCGGTGTGAAGAGCCACTCGTCGTCGATCGAAGACGCGCAAGCCGACCGCGCCCGGCGCAAGGCCGATCGTGAAGGGCTGCGCCGCGCCGTTCAACCAGAAGAGCCGGCTGCGCCGGCCGCGCCCGCAACCTCGAGACCGAGAGGTGCGACCGGGTCACAGCGCGGCGCCGCCCCGCCAGCCGAGCGCCCTGGCGCGCCTGCTCCCGCGCCGGTAGCCGAGCCCGTGCCGGCCGGCCTGAGCGACGCAGCGCCCTTAAGGCCCGAAGGAGAAGCCGCCGCCTCCTCGATCCACGAGCCCCGCCCGGGTCAGCGCCTGGTGGTGAGCAAGTCGACGAGCGAGACCGTCGAGGCACCCCGGCCCGCTCAGGCACGGCCGGCGGTGGCGTCCGCGCCGAGCGCACCGAGGCCGGCGGCCGCCCCGGGTCCTGGGAGGCCCGCAGGCACCCCCGTGGGCCAGCGCCCGGTGACCGCACCGTCCCCCCTCGCGCCCCGTCCCTCGGCGCCGCCTTCTGTCCCGTCACCATCGCCGCTGACCTCTCCTGTCGCGGCATCTCCAGGCGCAGCCGCCGCAGCCGCCACAGCTGCCGGCGCGGTGCAGGCAGGCACGATGCCCGCCTCCCCGGTGCCGACGGTGGCGCCCGGTGGGGATCACAAGGCGGGAGCGCCCCGGCCGGTAAGCCCGTCGGGCAAGCCGATCCCGCCGCCGCCGGGGCCGCGGTCCATCACGGGTCGCCCGATCCCGCCGCCGCCCGGATCGCGGCGTCCACTGCCGCCGGGCGGCACCGGCTCACGCCCGCCGGTGTCGGGCGCGCGGCCAGGGGCCCCGTCTTCGCGCCCGGGTATGAGTCCGTCACGTCCCGGCGGTGTCGGCCCTCGGCCGCCCGTCGGCCGCCCGGTGAGCGCGCGGCCCGGATCGGGCACCGGATTCAACCGCGCTCCCGGTCATTTCCCTCCCCGGGAGGGCGGACGCCCGGCCGGTGGAGGCTATGCCGGTGGAGGCGCCCCCGGCGCGCGCGGTGGTGGCTACACCCCCGGTGGCCCGACGGGTGCGGCACGAGGTGGCCCCGTTGGCAGGGGACGCCCGCCCCAGAGAAAGCCACGCCGCCGCCGTCGTAACATGGAAGAGCTGGAGCCGATCCAGATAACGGCCTACATGGCCTCGAGCGCTCCGGTCCCCGACCACGAGGTGATCGTGGAGAGAGGTTCCACGCCTCAACAGCTCGGCCCGCGGCTCAACCGCTCGGCCGGCGACGTCGTGCGTTTCCTCCTGCTCCAAGGCGAGATGGTCACGGCCACCCAGCCGCTCACCGACGAGATGATCGGCCTTTTCGCCGCCGAGATCGGTGCCCAGATCCGCCTTGTCGACCCCGGCGAGGAGCAGGAGGCGGCCCTGCGGGCCAAATTCTTCGGGGGCGAGGACATCGAGGACGAGGACGAGGACCTGCAGCTACGGCCGCCCGTCATCACCGTGATGGGCCACGTCGACCACGGCAAGACCCTTCTTTTGGACCGGATCCGTCATTCGAACGTGATCGCCGGCGAGGCCGGTGGGATCACCCAGCACATCGGCGCCTACCAGGTGGACTGGCGGGGCCAGCTGCTCACCTTCATCGACACCCCCGGACACGAGGCCTTCACCGCGATGCGCGCGAGGGGGGCCAGCGTCACCGACATCGTGGTGCTGGTGGTCGCTGCCGACGACGGCGTGATGCCCCAGACGGTTGAGGCTATCAACCACGCCAAAGCCGCCAAGGTCCCGATCGTGACCGCGATCAACAAGATCGACAAGCCGGACGCGGACCCCAATCGCGTGCTGCAGCAGCTCTCCGAGCACGGGCTCGTCCCCGAGGCCTGGGGCGGCGACACGATCACCGTGGAGATCTCTGCGCTTCAGTCCTTCGGCATCGACGAGCTGCTCGAGCAGCTGGTCGTGCTGGCGGAGGTGCTGGAGCTCGGTGCCGATACAGAAGTCGATGCGCGGGGCGTCGTGCTCGAGTCCAACCTCGACATCGGCCGAGGGCCGGTCGCGACGATCATCGTGCAGCGGGGGACGTTGCGTGTCGGCGAGCCCATCGTGGCCGGCGCGGCCTGGGGCCGAGTGAAAGCCCTGATCAACGACCACGGCGACCAGATCAAAGAAGCCTTCCCCTCCATGCCCGTGCAGGTGCTGGGGCTGTCCGAACCTCCGATCGCCGGCGACGAGCTCCGTGTCACCTCGGACCTGTCGATCGCGAGGACCGTCGGCGACGCCCGTGAACAAAGGCTTCGCTTCACGACCCTCGCGCAAGCGTCGACCCAGTCGGCGAGCCCGGGGGCCAAGCTCGAGGACCTCTTCGAGGCGATCCGCAAGGGCGAGACCGCGACGCTCACGCTGGTGTTGAAGGCGGACGTGCAAGGTTCGCTCGAGGCGGTGACCCAGAGCCTCTTGAAGCTCGAGAGAGACGACGTGAAGGTGTCCTTCGTGCATCGTGCCGTGGGTGGGATCACCGAGAGCGACGTGACCATCGCGGCGGCGTCGGGCGCCACGATCATCGGCTTCAACGTCCGTCCCGATCGCAGGGCCCGCGAGCTCGCCGAGAGCCACAAGGTGGAGATTCGCACCTACGAGATCATCTACAAGCTCATCGAGGACGTGCAGGCGGCCATGGTCGGGATGCTGGCCCCCGAGATCGAGGAGATCGTCACCGGTGACGCCGAGGTGCGCGCCGTCTTCCGGGTCCCGAGAGTGGGTGCGGTAGCCGGCTGCTATGTCACCAACGGTGTCATCACGAGGGGCTCCAAGGTCCGTTTCCTCCGCGAGGGAGTGGTCATCTGGAAAGGAGCGATCTCCTCGCTGCGCCGGTTCAAGGACGACGCCAAAGAGGTTCAGGCGGGCTTCGAATGCGGCATAGGTCTCACCGACTTCCAGGACCTGAAGGAAGGCGACGTGATCGAGACCTACGACGAGCGGGAGATCCCCCGTAGCTAGGCGACACGATCGGCGATCGTCGGCCGGCTATCCGCGGGCCGCGCGTGTCAACGCCGTCCTCTTGCAGGTGCTGGGCGACGCTCTCGAGAGGCTTCGCGACGACGACGAACGATTGGCTCTCCTCACGGTCACGGGTGTGGCCGTGGAACCCGACCTGCGCCACGCCACCGTCTTCATGGCTTCCCTGCCCGAAGGTGCGCTCGGCGCTCTCGAGGCGCGGCGCACCGAGCTCCAGGCTGCCATCGCTCGCGAGGTGAGGCTCAAGCGCACGCCGACGTTGAGCTTTGTCGCGGACCCCGCCGTCGCGGCCGGCGCCCGCGTGGAAGAGGCGCTGCGTCGTGTCCGACACGATGGGAACTGACGAGCCCGGCCAGCCCGACGGGGCCGGCCGGACACCGCGGCGGGGAGTCGACGACCCCGGGGGCTTCGTGGTCGTCGACAAGCAGGCGGGCTGGACGTCCCATGACGTCGTCGCCCGATGCCGGCGCCTGCTCGGCACGCGCAAAGTGGGCCATGCGGGCACGCTGGACCCGGATGCCACGGGGGTGCTCATAGTGGGGGTGGGACGGGGAACGCGCCTGTTGCGTTTCGCGACGGCGCTTCGGAAGACCTACGTCGGCGAGATCGTGCTCGGGATGACCACCTCGACGCTGGACGCCTCGGGAGAGGTGACTGGGCACTTCGAGATGGGCGGCGTGACCCTCGCCGAGGTGCGAGAGGCCGCGCGCTCGCTGACGGGCCGTATCGAGCAGGTCCCGCCCATGGTCTCGGCGGTGAAGGTGGGAGGGCGCCGCTTGCACGAGCTCGCCCGCGAGGGCATCGAGGTGGCCAGGGCGCCACGGGTCGTCGAGGTCTTCCGCTTCGAGGTCTTCGAGACCGGCGAGTCCGACTGCTACCGGGTCCTCGTGGAGTGCTCCTCGGGCACCTACGTGCGCGTGCTCGCGGCCGACCTCGGCTCGAGACTCGGGGGTGGCGCCCACCTGAGGGCTCTGCGCAGGGTCTCGATCGGGTCCTTCAGCGACGCCGAGGCCCTCGCCCTCGAGGCGGTCGCGCCCGACCGGGTGCGCCCGCTCGAAGAGCTGGTACGTGACCTGCCGGGTGCGGTCGCGGGCCCCGGGCTCGCGGAGGCGCTGGGCCACGGCCGTAGCGTCGAACGGCTCGCCCTCGGCGTGGTGGGCGACGGACCCTGGGCCGTGCTCGACGAGTCGGCCAGGCTCGTGGCCATCTGCGGGCCGGTCGGGCTCGAACGCGCGAGGCCAGTTGTGGTGGTCCGCACCAGTGACGGTGCAGGCGCTGGCATCGGGTCGGCCGCGGGCGACGACTAGCCTGCCTCGGCGGTGGGACACGACAACGGCAGCGCTGTGACGATCGGGGCCTATGACGGGGTCCACATCGGCCACCGCCAGGTGATCGGCAAGGTGCGCCGGAGGGCGGCAAGTGGAGGGCTGCGCAGCGTCGTGGTGACCTTCGACAAGAACCCGGCCGCCGTCGTAAACCCGGCCTCGGCCCCGCTCAGGCTCACTGACATCGAGCTCAAGCTCGAGCTGCTCGCCGGGACCGGTGTCGACCAGATCCTCGTCATCGAGTTCGACGCCGAGCGCGCCAGGGAGGAGGCGGAGGACTTCGTGGCCGAGGTGCTCGTGGCCGAGCTCTCGGCCCGGGTTGTCGTCGTCGGCGACGACTTCCATTTCGGCCACCAACGACGGGGCAACGTCGCCCTTTTGCAGGAGCTGGGGGAACAGGCCGGGTTCTCGGTGGAACCCGTGCACCTCGTCTCCGACGATCGCGCCAACGAGGTCGTGTCGTCGACGCGGATCAGAGGGCTCATCGCCAGGGGCGAGCTCAGCGAGGCGGCCGTGCTGTTGGGCAGACCCCACGAGGTGCGGGCACTTGTGGTGTCGGAGGGAAAGGACCCGGGCGATCCCTCACGTCTCAGTGTCGAGGTGCCCGGCGAGATCCTCCTGCCGCCGCCGGGCGACTACCCCGGCTTCGCTGTCAGCGACACGGGAGAGAGCGTCGCGGCTCAACTGGCCCTGCCCGCACGGGAGGGCGGGGGTCCCCGACGGATCGAGGTCACCCCCATAGCAGTGTCGCCGGCACGCCCGGCTTTGGACGCTGGGACCGGTGGGATCGTCCGCGTCCGTTTCGGATGAGGCGGTGGGGCTCGAGGCGCGGGCGCCGTCACGGTGCCGAGACGCAGCTCGGTAGTCGCGCGCAGGTAAAGTTGGTCGGTGCCCATCTTTCCCATACGGGTATTCGGCGACCCCGTGCTGCGCCAGCGCGCCGCGGAGGTCAAAGAGATCGACGCCAAGGTCGCGCGCCTGTCCTCTGAGATGATCGAGACGATGTATGCGGCGCCGGGCGTGGGACTGGCCGCACCTCAGGTCGGGATTGAGCGCCGGCTCTTCGTCTACGACGTCGGAGAGGGCCCGGTGACCGTGATCAACCCGGAGATAGTCGAGTCGAGCGGCGAGTGGGAGTACGAGGAGGGCTGCCTGTCGGTCCCCGACCTGCACTGGCCGATCATCCGGCCCAAGCAGGTCCACCTCGTGGGTCTCGACCTGCAAGGAAAGGAGCTCTCGATCGAAGGCGACGAGCTTCTGGGCAGGGTCCTCCAGCACGAGGTCGACCACCTCGACGGCATATTGCTGCTCGAGCGTCTCGACAAGGACCAGCGCAAGCAGGCCATGCGCGTGCTCAGGGCCCGCGCCTTGTCAGAATCCGCCGGAGCCGGCCGCGACGCCTGACCCCGCGCTTATCGGTCCGGGCCGGTGACAAGGCTCGCCTTCTTGGGCACGCCGGACATCGCCGTCGGGCCGCTGCGGGCCCTGCATGATGCCGGCCACGTCGTGGCGCTCGTGGTGACAGCTCCCGACGCTCGCCGCGGTCGCGGCGGCGCGCTGGCGCCGACGCCGGTCAAAAAGTGCGCCCTCGAGCTCAAGATCCCGGTCTCGAGCCGAGTGAACGACGTCCTCGACGCGGGCGTCGAGCTCGGGGTCGTCGTGGCCTTCGGGTCGCTCATACGCGCCGATGTGCTCGAGCAGGTGCCCATGGTGAACCTGCATTTCTCGCTCCTGCCACGATGGCGCGGTGCCGCGCCGGTGCAACGGGCCATCCTCGCCGGCGACGAGAGAACAGGCGTCTGCCTCATGGCCCTCGACGAAGGACTGGACACAGGCCCCGTCTACGCCTGTGTGGAGACTCCGATACTGGCCCATGAGACCGCCGACGAGCTGCGGTCACGGCTTGGCGAGCTCGGCACACACCTTGTCCTCGAGCGTTTGGCGGGCGGGCTCACGACCTTGGGGACACCCCTGCCCCAGGTCGGCGAGAGCGTCTACGCGGCCAAGATCGACCCCGGAGAGCTCCGTATCGACTGGGAACGATCGGCCGTCGAGCTCGACCGGCTCGTGCGGATAGGGCGCGCCTGGACGAGGTTCCGTGGCAAGCGCCTGATCATCGAGCGAGCCCGCGTCGGTGTCGCCGGGTTTCCCGCCGGCCAAGGCGCGGGACCGGTTCACCAGCTCGAAGACACGGGAGCAGAAGGCCTCGCCCGCCTCGGGCCGGGCAGTTTGCTCGGCAACGAGGTGATCTGCGGTCAAGGTCGTCTCGAGTTGCTCGAGGTGAGGCCCGAGGGGCGCTCACCGGTGCCGTTCGAGGCGTGGCGTCGCGGTGCGAGACCGAAGGTGGGCGAGTGTCTCGGCGAGTAGCTGCCCGCGACCAGGAGGTTGGCTACCGTGGAGCCGTGGTCAAAGCCACGAAACGGCGGCACGCGCCCGGGCTTCCTTTGCTGGCGCACGGCGAGGTGAAGGTCGCCCCCTCTATCTTGTCGGCCGACTTCGGCTCGCTTGCGACAGAGATCGCCAAGGTCGCCGCGGTGACCGACTGGTTGCACCTCGACGTGATGGACGGCCATTTCGTCCCCAACATCACGATCGGGCCCCCGGTCGTCGCATCGATCAGGCGGCGCACGGCCATGTTCTTCGACTGCCACCTCATGATGAGCGATCCCGGGCAGTACCTGGAGGCGTTCCGCGACGCGGGGGCGGACTCCTGCTCGGTGCACGTCGAGGTCGGTGGGACCGAGGCCCTGTGCGCCGAGATGCGCCGCCTGGGACTTGGGGTGGGGCTCGTCGTGAACCCCGAGACCCCCTACGAGGCGGTCGCGCCCTATCTACACCTGGTCGACCTGTTGCTGATCATGACGGTGCACCCCGGTTTCGGCAGCCAGTCGTTCATCGCGGACGTCATGTCCAAGCTCGAACAGGCGCGGGCGCAGGCCGAGCGCGAGCAACTTCAGGTGACGCTCCAGGTGGACGGCGGCATCGACGACCGGACGGCGCCGGTCGCCGCCCTGGCGGGGGCAAGGTGCTTCGTGTCAGGCTCGGCCGTGTTCCACTCGCCCGACCCGGCCGAGACGGTGCGCCGGATACACGAGGCGGCGTCCGGCGCCGTCGCGCCTGGCACATGAGCGTGTCGCCGACCGGGCCGCCGAGGTCTCCTGGCTCCTTGCAGGCGAAGGTCTGCACGGTGTCGGACGGAGTCGTCGCCGGTACCCGAGAGGATCTCTCCGGTGCCGCCGTGGCGCAGCGCCTGTCAGCCGAGGGCTACGAGGTGGTCGATCGGCGGGTTGTCGCCGACGGTGTCGAGTCGGTGGCCGTGGCGATCGCCGAGCTCGCCGGTGGCTTCTCCGGGCTGATCGTGACAACGGGCGGGACCGGCTTCGGGCCCCGGGACCTGACCCCCGAGGGCACCTCACGGGTGCTCGACCGGGCGGCGCCCGGTCTTGCCGAGGCCATGCGGCTGGCGAGCCCTCTCGGGCGGCTGTCGCGCGCCACGGCGGGAACCCTAGGGACCTCGCTCGTGGTCAATCTGCCCGGATCGACCAAAGGTGCCCTCGAATGTCTGGAGGCGGTTGTGGACGTGCTGCCGCACGCGCTCTCGCTGCTGAGAGGTGAAAGGCCGCATTGAGCCGGGGGGACACGGGCCGCGCAGCCGAACTCCACATGGCTCGAGCCATGGAGCTCGGACAGGCCGTGCGCACCGCGACCTCCCCCAATCCCTGGGTGGGCTGCGTCATCGTCGACCGGGACGGCGAGGTGGTCGGCGAGGGGGCGACGGCACCGCCGGGCGGGCCGCACGCCGAGGTCGCCGCGCTCGATCTGGCAGGCAGCCGTGCCCGAGGCGCCACGGTCTATGTGACGCTCGAGCCCTGCGCCCACGAGGGCAGGACGCCCCCGTGCACCGACGCGCTCATCCGCGCCGGCGTCGCGAAGGTCGTCGCCGCCATCGGCGACCCGGACGAGCGCGTGGCCGGCTCGGGGTTCTCGGCCCTGTCCGCGGCCGGCATCACCGTCTCAGAGGGCGTGCTCGCCCAAGCCGTGGGCGAACAGCTCCGCCCGTACCTCGTGCACCGCTTGACCGGCCGGCCCTTCGTCGTGTTGAAGCTGGCCCTCACCCTCGACGGGCGGACCGCCGCACCCGACGGATCGAGCCGTTGGATCACCGGTGCCGAGGCGAGACGCGACGTCCATCGACTGCGCGCCGAGTCCGACGCGGTGCTCGTCGGGGCGGGGACGGTGCGCCGGGACGATCCGGCTCTCACCGTGCGCGACGACGGGCCTCTGTCCCGCCAGCCCCTCCGTGTCGTGCTCGGCCACGTACCTAAAGGCGCCCGTGTCCTGCCCGCGCTGGAGCTCGGCGGGGACCTCGGTGCCGTGCTCGACGAGCTCGGCCGGCGCGGTGTCCTGCAGCTGCTCGTCGAAGGCGGTGCCCAGGTCGCGCATGATTTCCATCGCGAGGGCCTGGTGGACCGCTACGTGTGGTACCTGGCGCCGGCGCTTCTCGGAGGCGACGACGGTAGGCCCGTGTTCTCCGGTCCCGGTGCCACGACGATGGCGCAGGCCTGGCGCGGGCGGCTCGTCTCGGTCTGCCGTCTTGGCGACGACCTGCGGGTAGAGGTTGAGCCGGACCGCGTTGGCTTGCCGGCGGCTCCCGCCTCCGGTGGCTGAGAGCCACGGTGACCTGCGAGTTCGCGCTCGTCCCGGGGCCAGTAGGCTCGAGAGCGGAGAAGGAGGCGCAATCGACGTGGCGATGGCCGGCATCGAGGAAGCGATAGCGGCCATCGGGCGCGGCGAGATGGTCGTCGTGATGGACGACGAGGACCGGGAGAACGAAGGCGACCTGGTCATGGCGGCCGAGTTCGCGACGCCCGAGAAAGTGGCCTTCTTCCTCGCGCACACCTCGGGGCTGATCTGCGTGCCGCTCATGCCGGACCGCCTCGACGAGCTCGAGCTGCCCCTGATGGTCTCCCACAACACCGAGTCGCAGCGCACGGCGTTCACCGTGACCGTCGACTACCGCCACGGGACCACGACCGGGATCTCGGCGGGGGACAGGGCCTCGACGATCCGGGCGCTGATCAGCCCGGACACCAAACCTGACGACCTCGCCCGCCCGGGTCACGTGCTGCCGTTGAGATACCGCCCGGGCGGTGTCCTGAAACGCGCCGGTCACACCGAGGCCACTGTCGATCTGGCCCGCTTCGCAGGTTGCTACCCGGCCGGGCTCCTGTGCGAGATCGTGACCAAGGACAAGCAACGAATGGCCCGCCGTCCCGAGCTCGAGAGGTTCGCCGCCGACCACGGCCTTCCCATCATCTCTATCGCGGACCTCGTCCGGTACCGGCACCACCGCGAGAGGCTCGTGGAACGGGTCGCACAGGCGCGCATCCCCACCGAGTACGGCGAGTTCACCGCCTACGGCTTCCGATCGCTGCTCGACGGCGAGGAGCACCTCGCTTTCGTGGCGGGCGACGTCCACAGCAAAGACAGCGTGCTCGTCCGGGTGCACAGCGAGTGCCTCACCGGCGACGTGTTCGGGTCGCTGCGCTGCGACTGCGGGCCACAGCTCGAAGCGGCCATGCGTCGGATCGGCGAGGAGGGAGTCGGTGCCATCGTCTACCTCCGCGGCCATGAAGGCCGTGGCATCGGCCTCACCCACAAGCTGCGCGCCTACAACCTGCAGGACAAGGGCAGGGACACAGTCGACGCCAACGTCGAGCTCGGCCTCCCCGTCGACAGCCGCGAGTACGGCATAGGAGCCCAGATCCTCGTGGAGCTCGGGGTGACCAAGATGCGCCTCATGACCAACAACCCGGCGAAGTACGGTGGCCTCGAAGGTTACGGCCTGGACATCGTCGAGCGAGTGGCGCTCGAACCGGCATCGAACCCTGAGAACGTCAAGTACCTGCGCACCAAGCGAGAGCGACTGGGTCATCTGCTTCACGGCCTCGACCCGGTCCAGCCCGAGCCCCCGGCGGCCGGGACGACCGTCGAAGAGGCTGCTGTTGGCGGTGCCGGTGACCTCGACGGCGTCGGCTGAGGAGCCGCCGAGCGTGGTGAGCGGTGAGCGGGCCGAGAGCCACGAGCCCGGGCAGCCGGTTCATCGCCTTCCGGCGATCGGCGAGGTCGAAGGCGGGGCGGTCGCGGGCTGCGGGGACGGGAGCGGGCTTCGCATAGCCGTCGCCTGCAGCCGCTTCAACGGGCAGGTGACGCGGCTCCTCCTCGCCGGGGCGCTGGCCGAGCTCGATCGCTGCGGCGTCGCCGAGGCCGACCGGACCGTCGTGTTCGTGCCCGGGGCCTTCGAGCTGCCGCTGGCGGCGATGACGATGGCCGGTACCCACGGATTCGACGCCGTCGTCTGCCTCGGGGCGGTGATCCGCGGTGAGACATCCCACTACGACTTCGTGGCCGGCCAGTGCGCGGCAGGCCTGCAGCGTGTCCAGCTCGACATGAACCTGCCCGTCGTCTTTGGCGTGCTCACGACCGAGAACCTGGAACAGGCCCTGGCGCGTGCCGGGGGAGCGCTCGGGAACAAGGGGACCGAGGCGGCCGCAACTGCCATCGAGATGGCGACCTTGCTCCGGCGGCTCGCGAACGCGCCGGACGCCCCGCCCGAAGCGGGTCTTGCGGCACACCCGAGGGCAGCGGCGGGCTAGCGGTGCTGCGCCTGGTTCTCCCCAAAGGCTCGCTGGAGCTCGCCACCTTCGAGCTCTTCGCCGCGGCCGACCTGACGGTCCGCAGGGCTTCCGAGGTCGCCTACCGGGCAACGATCGACGACCCTCGCGTGGACGAGGTCCACATCCTTAGGCCCCAGGAGATACCCACCTATGTGTCCGAAGGCCTGTTCGATCTCGGCGTGACCGGTCGTGACTGGGTGGAGGAGACCGGAGCCGACGTCGTCAGCCTCGGTGAGCTGCGCTATTCGAAGGCGACGGCCGAGCCCATCAAGGTCGTGTTAGCGGTGAGCGAGGACTCGCCGGTGCGAAAGGTGGAAGATCTCGCGCCGGGCTGCAGGATCTCGACCGAGTACCCGGGCCTGACCAGGCGCTTCTTGGCCGAGCGCGGGATCCAGGCCGACGTCCGCTTCTCGTTCGGGGCCACAGAGGCCAAGATTCCCGACGTCGCAGATGCCGTCGTCGAGATCACAGAGACGGGCCGGGCACTCAGGGCAGCCGGGCTGCGGGTGATCGACACGCTCATGTTGTCCTACACCGAGCTGATCGCGAACCCCGCCTCAGTCGCAGATCCGGACAAGCAGCGCGCCATGGGTCAGCTGCTCGTGCTCTTGCAGGGAGCTCTGGAGGCCCGGGGCAAGGTCCTCGTGAAACTGAACGTCGCGCCTTCCTATCTCGACGCCATCATCGCCGTGCTCCCCTCGATGAGAGCCCCGACGGTCTCAAAGCTGTTCGGCGAGGCCGGCTACGCCGTCGAGACGGTGGTCCCGAAGTCCCAGATCAACGTGCTCATCCCCGCGCTCAAGGAACGGGGCGCAACCGACATCGTCGAGCTCGCCATCGCCAAGATCGTCCACTGAGCCACCGCACGGCGGCGGTGCGATCTCGGTTGGACCGCGCTTTGTCAGACCTGCCTCATGCCCCGCAGGGCCGGGAGTCCGTCGAGGCTCACGGAGTTGGCGGACTCCCAGTTCCGCCTGATGCCCTCCTCACCTTTGCGGGCGGCCCACTCGGCCATCTGGGTCCGGTGCCCGCGGAAGTCCATCAGAGGGACCCCGTAGCCGCAGGAGTCTGAGACGCGCTGGACGGACACGGTGATTATGGAGCGGGCCCCCTCGATCCGTTCTGTCTCGAACCGGCACGAGAGCTCCCCGAAACTGCTGTCGTCGCGGTGAACGACCCCGCCACGGCCGTGGACCCGGACAATCCGGGGAGGGCCGTCGAAGGCGCAGAACATGAGCACGATCCGGCCGTTCTCGCGGACGTGGGCGATCGTCTCGGCACCGCTGCCGGTCCGGTCGAAGTAGGCGAGGTTGTGCGGGTCCAGCACCGTGAGCTCGCCGTTGTTGCTCTTAGGCGAGCAGTTCACGAGCCCGTCAGGAGACAACGGCGCCGAGGCCACGAAGAAGACCGGTTGTGACAAGAGGAAGCTGGCCAGCCGCTCGTCGATGGCCTCGTATGTCCGACCCATGTCCAGAGCCTAGGAACTGTGCTGAGAGCGCCCGCCGCCGTGGCAGGCTAGGGGGATGGGCAGCCTGCACGTGAGGGCCACGACTGACGCGGCCGCGGTTGTCGAGCAGGCAGGCAGTTATCTGGCCGGTGACCCTGTCGGCCTCAATTTGATCTGGAGCATCGTGAAGCAAAGGGCCGGTTCGACTACGCCGGGACGGTACTGGCTGGTCGAGGACGCCGGTGACCTCGCCGGCCTCGCCATCGAGTCCCCGCCGCGACACGCGGCCGCGCTCTCGCCGATGAGACGGGAGCACGCGGCCGGCCTGGCCGCTGCCATCTCCGGCGAGGGCCACCGCCTGAGCGGTGTCTCCGGCGAGGCGCCCACGGCGTCGGCCTTCGCGGGATTCTGGAGCGAGCACGAGACGGTGGCGGCCGTCGTCGAGGACGCCCAGCGCCTGTACGCGCTCGGCCGGCTCTTCGTGCCTGAGGGAGTGCCGGGACGTCTGCGACGCGCCGAGGTTTCCGAGCGGGACCTGATGGTCCAGTGGTGGTCCGCCTTCCAGGCCGAGACCGGCTCGCCTGAAAGCGACGCGGCCTCGGCCGTCGACGCCTCGATGGCGGGCGGGCGCTTGTTCGTCTGGGACGACGGTGGGACCCGTTGCATGGCGCGAGCCACCGAACAACTGGGCGGCATCTCGAGGATCGGCGCTGTCTTCACACCGCCCAACTGGCGCCGGCGGGGGTACGCCGGGGCCTTGGTCGCGGCGCTCAGCGACTGGCTGCGCGACCAGGAGGGCGCCAATTCGGTGCTGTACGCCCAGCTCGCCAACCCGGGCTCGAACGCCATCTACCGGCGCCTCGGCTTCGAGGCGGTCTCGGAGGTGCTCGTGTACCGCTTCGAGTACCCCGTGGGTGCCCGATGACCGGCCCGTCCGGCCCCGGAGGCGCCGCGACGGCGTCACCCCTGTCCCGGGCGACGGCCGAATTGGCCGTCCCGCGCGACATCGACCTCGTGGTGACCGACCTCGACGGCACCTTGTGGGACGGGAAGGGGCTGATCCATCCCCGCACCCACAGGGCTCTGCGGGTCCTGGCCGACGCCCTGGTGCCGGTCCTCGTCGCCACCGGCCGGGGGGCGCGTAGCGCCTGGTCGGTGATGGAGGCCAACGAGATTGCCCTGCCGGGCGTCTTCCTTGACGGGGCCGTCGGCTTCGAGTTCGGCGCCACGACGGCGTTCCACACCCACGCCTTCTCCCCGGCGGTCGCCGCGCAGGTGCTGGAGATCCTCGACGAGCTCGATGTCAGCCCTTGCATCCACGTGGACGCTCCCGGACGGGACATCGTGCTGGGGGAGCACCCCTTCACTCATCCCGACTACGTCCGTCGCATCAGTTCTTTGGTGCGGGAGGAAGATCCGTGGACCGCCGTGCGGACACTTCGCGTGCTCGCCTTCACCATGCTCGGGGGCGAGCACTCCATGGTCCGGGACCTGGCCGCTCAGGTGACGGCGCGGGCACCGGTGGCGGCGGCAACCTCGACGGACCGCACCTACGGCGGCCTGCACCTGAGCTTTCGGCCGTTCGGGGTGACCAAGTGGTCCGGGGTGCTTGCCTACTGCATCGCGCGAGGCTTGCGATCAGATCGCGTGCTCGCGATCGGGGATGCGGACAACGACGTGGAGCTGTTGCAGGAGGCCCGCATCGCTCTCGCGGTTGCCGACGGCACCGAAGCAGCGCTCGCCCACGCTGACCATGTGCTGGCGCCGGCCAGCGAGGGCGGCTGGGCCGAGATAGCCGGCTTGCTCGGCCTGGCTGTCGACTAGTCAGTCCCGGGTTCCGCGCCGGCCTGCCCGTCGGACGCGGGGACAGCGGCGGCTATGCGGACAAAGGCGAGGCGGAGTTGGGTGAGGCCCTCTGCGAGCGGCCCGGCATGCTGGCCGAGACGGTCGCCGAGACCGTCGACCAGAAGGCCGAGCGAGTCGATGGCCAGTCTCGCCTTGTCGAGCTGCGGCGGCTGTTGGGACAGGTGCAAGGCGGCGAGCTCGAAAAGCCCGTAGCAGTGGTTCGCGACGACGTCCTCCGCCGGGGCGGCGGCAAGATGCTTGGCCACCTCCTCCAGCTCCTCCTCGGCGGCCAGCTCCTCTTCGCTCAACGCGCCCGTCTCAAGACCGCCGGCGGGAGGCGTTCCGGGCGAGCGCCCCGCTCCGCCCGGCGCCCCCGAGCCGGAAGATGGTCCCGTTGCGGGGGGAGCCTCGCCCGGCCGCGGCACGCGATGTTCCCCTTCTGGTGTCCACAGGCTGCTCATGCTGCTAGCGTACGTGGTGACAACTGAGGGAAGCGGGGCTGCGCCGAATGGCGTGACTCCCACCCGGCCACTGTCGGCGCGGCCGACGAGTGCGTCGGGTCTTGAGAGTGACGGGTCGGCATTGCCGGCTTCCCTTTCGTACGGTCGAGCACAGTCTCGGCCCTAGCGAGACGACGACGCCCAATCACCACCGTTCCCAGCTCCAATGAGCCACGGATCAACGACCGCATCCGTGCTCGTGAGGTCCGGCTAGTCGACGCTGAAGGTCGCCAGCTCGGGATCACGCCTCTTGCGCAGGCGCTCGCCATTGCCCAGCAGCAGGATCTCGACCTGGTGGAGGTGGCGCCTCTGGCGAATCCGCCGGTGTGCCGGATCATGGACTATGGGAAGTTCAAGTTCGATGCGGCGCAACGGGCCAAAGAGTCGCGACGCAAGACGAGCAACGTCGGCATAAAGGAGATGAAGTACCGGCCCAAGATCGGCCCGGGAGACTTCGACACCAAGACACGCCAGGTCCTCAGGTTCTTGAGCGAGGGTCACAAGGTCAAGGTGACGGTCATGTTCAGGGGACGGGAGGTCATCCATCCCGACCTCGGCAGGCGCATCCTCGAGCGGATCACAGAACAGATCGACGGAGTGGCCAAGATCGAGACGGAGGGTCGCCTGGACGGACGGAACATGGTCATGGTGCTCGCTCCGGACAAGCGGGCGAAGCAGTCGTCGGAAGCGAAGCAGTTGATCGAGGAGCGCAACCGCGTCGCCTCGAACGGAAATGCGCCGGCCGGGGTCTCCCCGGCTGCCGGCACCGAGCCGAGTGTGCCGGTGCAGGACGACGGCGAGACGCTTTTGGAGATGCGCGTGCAGGCGGAGACGCAGCTTTAGGAGACAACCTCCGGCGTCTTGGTGCTGAGCGAGTTGGAGTTGGCGGAGACGCTTGCAGCCCGAGCCCGGAGCGACAGCATCGGCGCAGGGGCCGAGGGTGAAGTACGAGACGGACACCGGAACGAAGACAAGGGGTAGCGAAATGCCGAAGCAGAAGACGGACCGGGGTGCGGTGGCCCGTTTCAAGATTACCGGGACCGGCAAGATAAGGCGCCGGCAGCAAAACCGCGGCCACCTGCTCGAGAAGAAGTCGTCGGTCCGCACTCGCCGCCTAGCCCGCGAAGTCGGGCTGTCCTCGGCCGACCGCAAGAGCGTCCGCCGGCTGCTCGGGATCTGAGGTCGCCGCCTCATCGGTGTCAAGCGGCATCGCCGCCCAAGGCACCGGAGGCTCTCACGTTCCTGCAGCACTACCACCACAGATCGCACTCGTAGAGAAGATGAAGGGAGCCCCGAAATGGCCAGGGTCAAGCGCGCAGTCCACGGCAAGAAGCGCCGGAGGACCGTTCTCGAACGCGCGCAGGGCTTCTACGGCAACAAGTCGCGCTCGTACCGGGCGGCGAACGAGCAAGTCATGCACTCGCTGCAGTACGCCTATCGCGACCGCAGGGCCCGCAAGGGCGAGTTCCGCAAGCTCTGGATCCAGCGGATCAACGCCGCGGCACGGCTCAACGGCACGACCTACAGCCGTTTCATCGCCGGGCTGCACAAGGCGGAGGTAGACGTCGACCGCAAGATGCTCGCGGACCTCGCGGTTCGCGATCCGCAGGCGTTCTCGGCGTTGGTGCAGCTCTCCGTCGAGGCGCTCGGTGACGATGCCGAGCACGAACTCGAAACGGACAGCGTCGACGAGGCTGTCTCTTAGACCTGCACGGCAACTCGAGCATCACCTCGGAACTCGACATGAACAGGCTCGGCGCGCGCGACCACAGGGTCCAGCGCCTGCGGCGCCTGCTGCGGCGCTCGAGTGTCCGTGACAGCGAGCGCGCCTTCGTTGCCGAGGGGGTCAGGATCGTCGAGGCGGCGCTGGAGGCGGGTGCGCCTTTGGAGTCCCTGTTCGTGGCCGCCGACTGGCGCTCGTCGGCGTCGGTCACCGCCGTCGTGGAGCGGGCGGGTCGCCAGGGACTTCCGGTCTACGAGCTCGGGCCCGGGATCATGGAGCGTGTGGCGGACACGGTGAGCCCGCAGGCGGTCTGTGGCGTCGTCGGGGCTTTGGACCTCCGCCTCGACGAGCTGTTGTCGCGTTCGGGCCCGAGCAGCAGACGGGGCCTTGTTCTCGTGTGCGTGGACGTGCGCGATCCGGGCAACCTGGGGGCGGTGATGAGGATCGCGGGCGCGACCGGGGTTCTCGGTGTGATCTGTTGTGAGGGGACCGTAGACCCGTTCAACCCGAAGGTCGTGCGTTCGAGCGCGGGCGCGGTGTTCAACGTGCCGCTCGTGAAAGATGTCATGCCCGCTGACGCGCTGGCTGATCTCTCCGCCAACGGCTATCGCTGCTGGGCGACGGTCCCGAGAGGGGGCACGAACTACGAGGCCGCGGATCTCGACGGCCCGACCGCGCTCGTGCTCGGCAACGAGGGGGCGGGCCTGCCCGAGGATGTCGTGGGTGCCCTCGACGGTTCGATGACGATCCCCATGGCGGACGGGACCGAGTCTTTGAACGTGGCGATGACCGCGGCCGTGCTCTGCTTCGACGTGGCTCGGCGCCGCCGGAGTGCGGGCTGAGGCTGCCCTAGCATGTCGCCATCGCATCGAAGAACGAGGTGTCCGAAGGTGGCGTCGTGACCACCGACCAGGCCGAGGAGATCGCTCTGCTCGAGGCCGAGGCCACGGCCGCGCTCGAAGGGGCTCTCGATCTCGCGGCGCTCGAGGAATCTGAGCGGGCGGCGTTCCGGTCCAAGAGGTCGCGCTTCGCGGAGATGTACCAAGCCTTGGGGTCCAAAGAGCCCGAGGAGCGCCGTGTAGTTGGCAGGCTCTTGAACGAGCTGCGCGGCCGGCTCGAGGCGGTGGCCGAGGCCAGGCGCGCCGAGCTCACGGCTGCCGCCCGGGCTGAACGGCTTGGCGCGGACCGCCTGGACCTCACAGAAGTGCTGCCGGGGCGCCTGGCCGGCCACCTGCACCTTGTGACCCAGGTGCGAGAGGCGCTCGAGGACGTCTTCATCGGCATGGGCTACGAGATCGCGGAGGGACCCGAAGTCGAGACGGGATGGCGCAACTTCGAGGCTCTCAACATCCCTGAGGACCATCCGGCCCGCAGCCCTCTCGACACCTTCTACGTCGATTTCGGCAAGCCCTGGAGCGTGCTGTTGCGCCCGCACACCTCGCCGGTCCAGATCCGGCTGCTCGAGCGGGGCACACTGCCTATCTACGCCGTCGTCCCGGGCCGCACCTACCGCAAGGACACGCCGGACTCGACGCATCTTCCCGTGTTCCACCAGATCGAGGCACTCGTCGTCGACCGGGGGGTCACCTTTGCAGACCTGAAGGGGACGATCGACACCTTCGTGCGGGCCATCTTCGGCGAGGGGACCCGCACGAGGCTCCGGCCCGCCTACTTCCCCTTCACCGAGCCGTCGGCGGAGTTCGAGATGTCGTGTGTGATCTGTGGCGGCGAGGGGTGTCGGACCTGCTCTGGTGTCGGATGGATCGAGCTCGGAGGATGCGGGATGGTGCATCCAGCCGTCTTCGAGGCGACCGGCGTGGATCCCGAGCAGTGGTCGGGCTTCGCTTTCGGCTTCGGGATCGACAGGATCGCCATCATGCGTCACGGCATCGCGGACCTGAGGGTGATGATCGAGAACGACGTGAGGTTCCTCGGGCAGTTCTGAGCCCTTCCTTCGCGCGGCTCCCGACCGACAAGGCGCCGCAAGAGCACAACAGACGAGTTTTGAGGAGACGAGGAAGTGCGCGTTCCACTGTCGTGGTTGGCGGAGCTGACCCCGCTCGATACGCGGCCGGGCGACCGCGTGGAGGTAGCCGCGCTCGCGTCTGACCTCGACGCCCTCGGCCTGGTCGTGGAGGGGGTCGAAAGAGTCGGCGAAGGCCTGCGCGACGTGGTGCTGGCGCGGGTCGTCGAGATCGCCGCCATCGCCAACGCGGACAAGATCCGCCGGGTGGTGGTTGACGCGGGCGGTCCGGAACCGGTCGAGGTGGTGTGCGGCGCATGGAACTTCGAAGTCGGAGACGTCGTCGTCTTGGCGCCGGTCGGGGCCGTGCTGCCGGGGGAGTTCCGGATCGAACAGCGGCGCATGCGTGGTGTCGTCTCCAACGGCATGCTGTGCTCGGGCCGCGAACTGCGTTTGTCGGAGGACAAGGCGGGGATCCTCGTTCTCGGCAGTGACCGCGGACCGGCCGGGACCAGAGGGCCGGAAGGTCAACAGCTGTTCGCGGGAGCCGACAAGGGTTTCGAGCTCGGGCTTCCCCTGGCCGAGTACCTCGGCGCCGCCTTCGAGCCCGATGTGGTCTTCGACCTCGCCATCGAGGGGAACCGGCCCGACTGCTTGTGCGTGGCGGGCGTCGCCCGCGACATCGCCGCCCGCCGGGGCCTGCCGCTTCACCTCCCCGAGCCCGCCGTCGCCCACGGCACAGAGCCGGCCTCCTCGTACGCGAGCGTCGAGGTGCTGGCGCCGCAGCTGTGTCATCGCCTGATGGCAAAGGTGCTCACAGGTGTGAGCCACGTGCCTTCACCGGCTGTCGTCGCCCGCAGGCTGACGCTGGCGGGGATGAGGCCCATCGACGCGATCGTCGACGCCTCGAACTACGTCATGTTGGAGCTCGGTCAGCCGACCCACCCCTACGACCTGGACCGGCTCGGGGGCAACGGCCTGAGGGTTCGCGCGGCCCGACCCGGTGAGGAGCTCGTCACCCTCGACGGCGTGACGCGGGTGCTCGGCTCCGAGCCGGCCGGTGCTGACGCGTCGCTGGCGGGCAACGACTGTGTGATCTGCGACGCCGAGGATCGTCCCGTCGGTATCGGGGGCATCATGGGCGGCCAGTCGAGCGAGATCACGCCGGAGGCTTCGCGGGTCCTGCTCGAGGTCGGTTACTTCGTCCCGCTCGCCATCGCCCGCACGGCCCGGCGCGTCGGGCTGCGCAGCGAGGCCTCCGTGCGCTTTGAGCGCGGGGTGGACCGCCTGGGCATGGAGCGGGCGGCGCTCCGTTTCTGCGAGCTCGTCGTCGCGGCGGCCCGAGCGGCCGGGGTGGCTCCGCCTGTCATCGCATCGGGCCTGCTCGACGCGGAGCCCGTCGGGTACCGGCCACGCCGCATAGCGGTCCGGACCGCGCGGGTCGGGGCCCTGCTCGGGACCGGCGTCGAAGACGCAGAGATCGCGAGCCTCCTCGCCCCGTTGGGCTTTGTGACCAGGTTGCCCGTCGGCACTCAGGAACAAGGCGTCCTCGAGGTCGAGGTGCCGTCGTTCCGCCCCGATGTCCGCCGGGAGGTGGACGTGACAGAGGAGGTGGCGCGGCGCATCGGTTATCAGGAGCTGCCGACGTCGCAGCGGCGATCTCCCTACGTGGGCAGACTCACCGAGCTGCAGTCCCTCCGGCGCCGGCTGAAGCGGATTCTGACCGGGCTCGGGGCGCACGAGGCATGGACGATGTCCATCGTCGACGCACGTGACCAGGTGCGCGGGGGAGTGACGAGCTCTCTCGTGCCCCTGGCGAACCCCATGGTGGCCGAGGAGTCCGTCTTGAGAGGTGGTCTCCTGCCGGGTCTTTTGGGAGCGGTCCGCCACAATGTCGGCCACCGCCATCCGTGGCTGCGGCTTTTCGAGATCGGTGACGTGTTCGCGTTGCCGGACCCTACCGGGCCGCAGATGGCCCCGGGGGGACCTGGCGGTGGCAACGGCCCGGAGCTGCCAGACGAGTGGGAGCTCGTGGGGCTTGTCCTCGCGGACCTCGACGACGACGCCGGTGCCGCCGTGAACGCCTGGCGCGTGATCGCGGACGCCCTCAGACTGGAAGGCGCCGAACTGCGCCCCACCGTGAGAGCTGGCCTGCATCCGGCTCGGACGGCCGAGATCGTGGCCGCAGGCACGGTGCTCGGCGTCGTGGGCGAGGTGGACCCCGACACGCTCCAGGCCTATGAGCTCGCACGAGCGCGGGCAGGCTGGCTCGAGCTCGACCTATTGAAGCTGGCGGCCGCCCCGCGCCGAGCGCTCACCGCGCGTGCGGTGAGCCGCTTCCCCTCGAGTGACGTCGACCTTGCCTTCGTCGTGGCGGACTCTGTTCCCGCCGCCGCCGTCGAGACCGAGCTGCGTAACACCGCCGGCGAACTGTGCGAGTCGGTGGAGCTCTTCGACGTCTATCGGGGTCCTGCTGTGAGCCAGGGCTCCCGGTCCTTGGCCTACCGGCTGCGCTTTTGCGCCCCGGACAGGACCTTGACCGATGCCGAGGTGGCCAGGTTGCGCTCCGAGTGCGTCGCTTCAGTGGAGAGCCGCTACGAGGCAACGCTGCGCAGCTAGCTGCCGTAGCGAAGGACTTTGCCGTTCCGGCTCGCCCGGACGTCCGGGCCGGACCAAGGCGGTGCCGGCCTGTCAGCGGGCCGGGGGGCCCAGGTTTCTCAGCGTGGCCTCTGCGGAGTCCACACGAGCGGGATTCTCGAGCGGTCCAGTGTCGATGGATGCAGAGGGTTGCCCGCCTCGGTGACCCCGAAGCAGAGCATGGCCGTGTTGGCGCGGCGCAGGCGGATGACCTCGTCGAGGGTCTCGGGACGCGCGAGGGCGTGGCGGACGCCATCACCCCAGCCCACGACCACGAGCTCGGCGCTGGTGACCGCCTGACGCAGGAACGGCAGGTTCTTCGGTCCGACGGGGTCCTCGACTGCCGAGAGCTCTTCTGGACCGGCCGCCCGCAGGGCGAACAGGTTGACGATCTCCATACGGTCGTAACCCCAGCGACGGGAGAATTCACCGACTTTCAGTGTCGTGGGGTCGTCGACCATCTCCTCGACCATCGAAGGGTTCAAAAGGACCCAGGTGATGAGCCGTTCCCCCTGCCCCCACCTCTGGGTGAGCGAGTAGCGGTAACGGGTGCAATCGGAGATGGACCAGGAGCGGGTCTGTCTGTCGTCGACGATGGTCATCGTCGCCCGCAGTCGCTTCCCGAGGTCCTCGTTGGCAACGCAAAGGGGCCGATGTCGAGGCCCAGGAGCCGGCAGGCCAGCTCGACGACACCGTCGAACATGTTCCTCTTCCTCCTTGCTCTTTACCTGTTCACTGAGGGTGTTTACTACGGCTTTCCTGCTGGTTACCAAACGGCGCTCAGCCGGTGTGCAGGTGGAAGGGGAGTATGACGACGGGCTGCCTGCTCAGCTGGCGAGTGCCTCCTCCATGGCGTTTCGGCTCGGTCCGAGGATCGACCGCAACTTACGAAGCGCGGCGCCATGGATCTTGCACACCTGCGGCCCGCCCACCCCGATGATGAGGCCGATCTGTTCCTGGGTGAGGCCCGCGAAGAAGGAGAGGTACAAGACGGTGTGCTCGCGCGGGCCCAAGGTGGCCATCGCCTCTTGCAGCGCCTCGACCTCGGCCGAAGCCAGCACCTCGGCCTCGGGCTCGGCGCTCTGGTCGGAGATGACCTCCACGAAGGAACCATCGTTCTGGGACTGCGAAGCGGCGCGGCCTTCGAGGTGGAGCAGCTGGGACGAGTTCAGTTCGCTCATGAGCTCTGTCGCCTGGCGCCCCGTGAGCCCCATGGCTGCGCAGACCTGTTCGGGCTTCGGGTTGCAGCCGAGCTCGCCGACGAGCGAGTCATAGGTGGTCCTGTAGGAGATGACGCGTTGGCGGGCCGATCTCGGCATCCAGTCGAGCCGCCGCAGCTCGTCGAAGATCGCGCCCCTGATGCAGCGGCGGGCGTACTGATCGAATTTCGAGTTGTCGGGGTCGCGCCACCGCGAGATCGCCCGGAGCAGGCCGTCCTGGCCGAAGCTGCGCAGGTCGCCGGGCTCCCAGTAGGAAAGGATGTAGGAGGGCAGGCGCTGAACGGTCTCGTTGACGAGCGGCTGATAGGCCACGACGAGCTCGTTCCGGTGGACGAGGTCCCTCTCGCTCGCGTACGCCGACCAGATCTGGTCCAGCGTCTCGTGTCGGGGATGCACCGACCTGGTGCGAGCGCCCACCCGGAACACCTCCTTCGCGTCCGTGCCAGTGACGAGACGAAGGAGCCCAGCTGCTCCACAAGGAGCTGACGGGCTCCAGCCGTCAGG